>ERZ808246.578-NODE-578-length-30069-cov-5.884321_pt1 | contig 30069 bp, 26 predicted proteins | sample MGYA00521083_ERZ808246 | MGnify/ENA primary metagenome ERZ808246 (study PRJEB31516, sample SAMN03275577) | gut metagenome | biome: mammalia-associated habitat; material: feces | host: Papio cynocephalus | place: Kenya | collected 2012-07-07 ...
ACATAAAACACCCTTTATCGCAAAATTACCCCACGCAAATCGCGGCGCGACCGACGAAAAACCAGATTTTCGCGCTCTATTTCATCGGTCATCCACGACAAACTTTTCGACCAAAAATCATGACAATGCAAACAACCATTTACACATGCCACGACAAAGGGCATCACGAAAAAGCCATTCCTCTTCACGAATGAAAAGGAATGGCCTATGTGGTCAGTGGTTGCCCTTCAGCAGAAAGGACAAGCCACCATTCAGTCGGATAGCGTCCGATGCTTAGTCGCAGTTAGCGAGCTTGTGATCAGAACCGAGCACGTCCTTGATCTTCTCCTCGTACATCTCGGTCATGTAGGCACGAGCGACCTTGCCATACTGGCGAGGATCGAAGTACTCAGGATGCTCAGCCAGTGTCTCACGCACACCAGCGGTGTAAGCCAGACGAGAGTCTGAATCGATGTTGATCTTGCAGACGGCGCTCTTTGAAGCCTCGCGGAGCTGATCCTCGGGGATACCGACAGCGTCGGGCAGGTTGCCACCGAACTTGTTGATGATATCGACATACTTCTGGGGAACAGAAGATGAGCCGTGGAGCACGATGGGGAAGCCAGGGAGCTTCTGCTCGATCTCATGCAGCACGTCGAAAGCCAATGGAGGAGGAACCAGACGACCTGTCTTCGGGTCGCGGGTGCACTGCTCGGGCTTGAACTTGTAAGCGCCGTGGCTTGTGCCGATAGAGATGGCGAGGCTGTCGCAACCAGAACGCTGGCTGAAGTCGATGACCTCCTCAGGCTTGGTGTAGTGGCTCTCCTCAGAAGCGACCTCATCCTCAACGCCGGCGAGCACACCCAGCTCGGCCTCAACGGTGACGTCATACTTGTGAGCGTACTCCACACACTTGCGGGTCAGCTCGATGTTCTCCTCGTAAGGCTTGCTTGAGCCGTCGATCATCACGCTTGAGAAGCCGAGATCCACGCAGTCCTTAACCAGCTCGAAGGTGTCGCCGTGGTCGAGGTGCAGGGCAATCTCAGGATGGTTGCAGCCAAGGCTCTTGGCATACTCAACAGCACCCTGTGCCAGATAGCGCAGCAGTGTGGGGTCAGCATAGTTGCGAGCACCCTTGGAGACCTGCAGGATCACCGGGCTGCGAAGCTCAGAGCTTGCCTTGATGATGGCCTGAAGCTGCTCCAGGTTGTTGAAGTTGAATGCAGGGATAGCATAACCGCCATTGACGGCTCTCTTGAACATCTCGCGAGTGTTCACGAGACCCAGTTCTTTATAATTTACTGCCATTTTATGAAAATGTTTAAAAATGAATAGTATTCTCTAATAATCCAATTGCAAAAGTAGCATTAAATTTCTTTCCCCACAAACACATAGGCATTTTTTTAACGTTACATAATCATTATAAAGCATAATTTCCTTTTGTGGAAAAAGCTCCTCGATTATTTTGCAAACTATGATTTACATTCTCACGAGCATGCCTTTCACCAGGCAATCGGCCTTGCGCCCCCCTACGCCCACGGGCGCAGGGAGGCAGTTTTCATTCCTTCATGTTGATGATGATGGTGACGGTCACCTCACCACTGTAGCCGTTGCCCTTGTAGCGTAGTGTGTAGACGCGGTTTTGCTTGGCTCCCTCCACGCCGACAATCATCGTGGTGTAGCCGTCGGCCATGGTCGTCACGACGTTCCTCTGCCGTGCGGCTTCCTCCTTGAAGGTGCTGACAAACTGGTGGCCTTGCGCCCCCGTCGTCGTGAGGCGCTTCACCACTTTCTCCACCTTACGGGTCTTGGGGTTTCGCTTCACGGCCGTAGTGAAGGACGAGCCTCCCACGGTGGAGAAGTGTTCCACCATGCGGTCTATGCTGTTTTGTGCGGTTGCCATGAGGCTTGCGAGCAGCATGAGCATCATGAGCAAATATCTTCTTGGCATGATTTCATTCGTTTAAGAGTCGTTCCATTTCTTTCCTTTGGCTTGCGGGCACGCTCAGCAGCACCTCCCGCTCAGCGTCGATGATGACCTGTTGGCTCTTGGCGTGCGCCTCGATGCGATTGGCGTCGGCCAACAACGCACCCACCTCATCCTTGATCTCGACCAGGTTGTCGATGCGCTTCCCGTCAACAATCATGTAACTGCCACCATAGGTCTGCGCCAACAGCTGGCCTTCGAGCCGCCACTGCAGCCACGCACCTCCCATGACAAACGCCACTGCGACAGCGGCTACGGCGGCCCAGCGACGCAACGGAAGCCTTCTCCCTACCGCCTCGTCCGCGACCGGAAGGGTGGCCATGTCACGGAAGAACTCGGCATAGGGCATCAGCTCGGGCGGCACATGGCCTGTCTGGAAACGGCGGCAGAGCGCCTGTTCCTCCTCCACGGTGGTCTCTCCGTCGAGAAACCGGTTGATCAGTTCTTGCGTATTCATGATTGGATCTTTGATTTGTTATAGGTGAGTTCTATAAATTTGCTTTAAAACGTTACCCTTCATCATTCATTTGTTTGTGGTGGTAATTTATAGAACCCAACCTATATTGTTGCAGCAGCGTGCGGCGTGCGCGGCTGACGATCTGTCGCGCCGAGGCTTCGGTGATGCCCGTCAGGCGTGCGATGTCCGCATAGGACATGCCGTCAGCATGGCGCAGGCGAAACACGGCCTGCCAGTCATCGGGCAGGCGTGAGATGAGCTTCGAGATGCGCTCATAGCGCGGGTCCTCACTGTCCTCAGGACTGACAGCGAACGTCAGTCCATCGATGGCCTCATGGGGACGCTGGTGGCGCAGCCGGTCGATGGCAAGATTGCGCGTGAGCACCTGGGACAGGTTCTTGATGTCGGGCTCCAGCCGCTCGCTCATCTTCCACAGGCGGACGAGCACATCCTGCACCACGTCCTCCGCCTCCGCGGCATCATGCAGGTAGCGTCGTGCCGTGGCCAACATGCCGTCCCGAAGGCTGGCCGCCACCTGTTCGAACTGCGTCTCGTCCATCAGCCTGTGTCCGTCTGGTCAGTATTGGTTCAGGTTACTGGTGTCGATGGTGGCTAATCCGCTGTTGTCTATATTCGTCTTGTCGGCTTGCCCCTTGAGCTTCAGGGTGGACTGGCCACTGTTTCTGGCTTTCACCTCATCGCAATCGAGGTCGATTGTGGTCTCTCCCACGCCACTGTTGCTGATGTCGGCCACCTTGCCCTTGAACTTGATTTCGCTGTTTGACACGCCCGATGCCTTGACATAGAGGTTGTCTCCCTCGACCGAGGTCTTGACATCACCCACACCCGAGATGGCGATGTGCGTGTCGTTGCACTTCAGCTCATCGACCTCAAACTTGCCCACGCCTGACAATCTGAGGTCAAAGCGCTTGGCGGCGAGTGTCTTTGCCTCAAACGTTCCCACACCGCTCACCTTCAGCGACGTGAGCTTAGGGGCCGTGACATAGAAGTCGCAGCCCTGGCTGACGCGATTGCGCTCCTTGCCGACATTTTTCACATAGAGACACCCGTCTTGCACATAGAGCTTCACAAGGTCCAGATTGGTGGCTGTCCCCTTGCCTTCCACCGACCGCTTGGGACCTTGCGTGAAATAGATGTTGGACACGCCCGACAGTTCTATTCTGTCAAACGAGCCGAGGTCATAGGTGCGCGTCGTCTCCGCAGCTGCATGACGAGTGGCGGGCTCGGCGTTGATGCCGGCATTGGCGCGTTGCGTGCCACAGGATCCAAGGCCCAGGACAAGGAGGGTTACCAGGGCAAAAACAAAAGGAAATTTCTTGTTCATAAGTTTGCTTTTTTGTTCATGTTCTGTCTTTAGTACGAATAGGCAAACCTGTTTGTGACAAGAATCGGGAAAAAATAACAAAAAAAAATCCGAGAGCCTCCTTAGGCTCCCGATAGCCGCTGACGCATGAGGCCGCCCCTGGGCAGATGCAGCCTCATGCGTCAGCGGATCATTCCCACGGATTCCGCGGCTTCGGCTTCGCCATGCCGCTGTTGAACTTGTAGGACAGGTGGAGCATGGCATAGCGCGGCAGGCTGTTGCGCCAGGTCTCGGTGCGTCCCTGCGAGTTGAGGGTGACCTCGGTGCTCTTCAACTGGCCGAGGATGTCGAAGGCATCTATTGACAACGTGAGCTTCTTCTTCAGGAAGCCACGCGTGAGACGCGCGTTCCACACCCACTCGCTGGTGTTCATCTGGTCGTCGTTGTATCCGCGACGGTTGTAGGAAGTGAGGTCGGTCGACAGTTCAAAGCTCCAGGGCAGGTGCACCATGCCCGAGAAGCGGAAGTTGTAGTTCCATGCCGACACTTTGCTGAAGTCCTCACGGTCGCTGGTGGCGCGACGGTAAACCACCGATGGCGAGAAGTTGAGGCGCAAGCCCTCGCCAAGCTGATAGGTCAGGCCTACCATGCCGTTGGCCGTCGTGTTGCGCACGTCACTCCGGGCGTTGGCCATGCCCTCCACCGTGGTGAGGTCCACGCTGTTGTCATAGTTCACGGCGATGAGGGCTTCGGCCGTGAGATGTTTCTTCTTGTCCACCGCACGTTGCATGAAGGCGTTGCCGCCCACCTGCCAGTTGCCGTTGATGTTGCGCGGCTGGCTGGTCGTCATGCCCGTCTGCTTGTCATAGGTCACGGCCGTGGCGATGGCATTGTGCGTGATGCTGTAGTCGGCGCTCAGCGACAGGAGCTGCTGGTCGCGCAACTTGAACTTGCCCCATCGCGCCGAGACGCTGTGAGTGCGGGCGTTCTTCAGGTCGGCATTGCCGAGGGTCACATAGAGAGGGTTGGCGTCGTCGCGGATGTCGAGCATCGAGGTCATGCCGGGCTGCGACTCGGAGGTGCGGTAGTTGACCGAGGCGTAGACATTGCCCGTGGAGTCGTTGAACTGGTACATCATGCCCACATTGGGCTGGAAGAGCACGTCGTGGCGCGACGTGTTGTAGCTACGCTGGCGATAGTAGTCCAGGCGGTCGTACTTGAACGACAGGCCCAGGTTGCCGTGGACCATGAAGCGCGGGCGTTGCACGCCGTCGCCCGAGTTGAACATCATCATGACGTTGGCATTTTGCGTGCGCGTCAGCTGGTCACTCCAATAGCTGTTGTTGCCATCCTTCACGCTGAGCAGGGCCTCGCGCGTGGAGGGCAGCACGCCCATGCCATAGGAGATGGAGTCGTAGTCGGCCAACTGGTCGAGACGGTAGAGGTCATAGGTCTGCGAGCTATAGCTCTGGCTGTAGTCATAACTCGGACGCACATACAAGTTGCGCACGCCGGCGGAGTCGTTGATGAAGAAATGGGTGTATTCGGCAGATGCCTTGTAATCATAGCCCTTGCTGGGCGACTGCGAGAACTGGTTGCGGTCATCCTTCTTGCCTGTCGCCAGGTAGTCAATGCGGTTGAGCGCAAAACGGTCGTTGGTCGAGCGGCTGTAATTGGCGCTGGCCTCCAGGTTGACGTTGTCCATCTCCCAGAAGTTCTCGCCGCTGCCCAACTTGAACCGATGGCTGAAGTAAGCGGAGAAGGCTGTCGACTCGCCTTGGTACTTGCTGACGTTTCTCACGCGGTTGATGACCGTCTGCGTCAGGGCGCGGTCGGCATCGGGCCCGAAGATGCTGTCGAGGGCCGACATGCCCCAGGGCTTCTGGCTGAACCTGCCGCTCAAGCTGCTGCTCCATCCCTTGTTGTGCGTGTGGGTGGCATCCGCATAGCCATACATCATGCTACGCTTGAACATGCGCGAGAACTCATGGCGAGTGAACAGCGTGAAGTTCTTCGAGCGGTTGGCGTCGGTGCTCAGGTTGTAGTAGTCACCACCCGTGAGGAACGTCTGCTCATTGGTCTGCGATGCGTAGTCGTTGTCTGTGGCGGTGTAAGAGTTTGAGGTCTTGTAATAGTCGTCCTCCGTCTTGCCATCATAGCGATAGTCCAGCCCAACCTGTTTGCGGGCAATGAGACCACTGCCGGCATCAGGCATGTCGCCCGTCACGTTGTCTTGGCCTGGCACCCGATAGTTGTTGACATTGTTGATGTTGCCGGTCAGCGTAAGGCGCGACTTCTTGCCATAGAACATGGAGAACAGGCGGGCCTGGTAACGGTCGCTGGAGCCAAGCGCCAGGTCCACATTGCTGATGTTGCCATGCTTGTATTGTTTCTTGAGGTTGACATCGAGCACCAGGTCCTTGTCGCCCATGTTCACGCCCTGGAAACGGCTCTCGCGGCCAGCCTTGTCGTAGACCTTGATCTTGTCTACCGTGTAGGCCGGCAGGTTTTCCAACGCCTTGGAGGCGTCGCCGCTGAAGAAGTCGCGACCGTCGACAAGCAATGAGCTCACCGTGCGGCCGTTGACCTTGATCACACCGTTCTCAAGCGTGGCGCCGGGCATCTGCTTCACCAGCGCGTCGAGCATCGAGCCCTCGCTCAGATTGAAGGCCGAAGCGTCGTAGACCACCGTGTCGCCTTTCATCACCATCTTGATCTTGGTGGCCTTCACCACCACCTCGCTAAGTTGGCGGGCGTTCTCCTCGAGCACGATGTCGTCCACCTCTTGCTCGTTGGCACGTGAGGCCATCTTCACGTCCACCTTTTTATATTTGGTCTGGTAGCCCAGCATGGAGACGCGCAGCAGATAGCTCGTATTGTTTTCCACATCAAGCTCATACACCCATCGCTTCCAGCCCCACAGCTCCACCTCCTTGGTCTGTGCAACACGGATGACGGTACTGTCTTTCACGGACAGCAACTCGACAGTGGCTCCCTCCAAGTCGCGATGACCGGTGTCGACCACACGCCCGATGATATGACGTGCCTGAATGGTCGTGGCAACCATCAGTAAGAATAGCAAGAATGTAAGTTTGCGTAGCATGATTATGGTTTGTCGTTTAAATGTAGGTTTTACACAATTAGTGCAAAAGTACATAAATATGCGAACAACCACATGAGGACCAACATTCTTTAACGCCCTATACAGTAATTTAACAATCCCTGCCAAGGGACTTCACGACATCAGCATACCTAATTGACGGACGGATGAAAGCAAACAGCCGGTGATGGTGAAGAAACATCTTGCTTCTCTTGCCAGTTAAACAAAAAAGTTGTTACTTTGCACTCTCGTAACATATTAGGCAATGAAAGTATTCACATCAATTGTTGACCTTCAGAACGAGCTCTTCCAGGTTCGCCACGAAGGAAAAAAGATTGGCCTGGTGCCAACCATGGGCGCCCTGCACGAGGGACACGCCTCTCTCATCAGGCAAAGTGTCAAGGATAACGAAGCCACCGTGGTGTCTGTCTTCCTCAATCCCACCCAGTTTAACGACAAGAACGACCTGGAGCGCTATCCGCGCACGCTCGATGCCGACTGCAAGCTCTGCGAGGAGTGTGGGGCGCAATATGTCTTCGCTCCCTCGGTGGAAGAGATGTATCCCACTCCCGACACCCGTCACTTCGAGTTTCCGCCCCAGTCGACTGTCATGGAGGGCGCCAAGCGTCCGGGACATTTCAATGGCGTATGCCAGGTGGTGAGCCGCCTCTTCTACATCGTAAAACCTGACCACGCTTACTTCGGAGAGAAGGACTGGCAGCAAATCGCCGTGGTGAAACGGCTCGTCAGCTACATCGGCTACGACAGGAAAACCCAGATTGTGGAGTGCCCCATCATTCGCGATGCCGACGGACTGGCCAAGAGTTCGCGGAACACGCTGCTCACACCTGACGAGCGTGCCATCGCTCCTCGCATCTTCGAAGCGCTCAAGCAGAGCGTCGATTACGCCAAAAACCATTCAGTGAAGGAAACACATGACAAGGTGGTGGCTGACATCAACGCCACAGAGGGCCTCGAGGTGGAATACTTTGAGATTGTGGACGGCAACACACTGCTCGATGTGGACAACTGGGATGACAGCGATTATGTGGTCGGATGCATCACCGTGTACTGCGGCAAGACGCCCATACGCCTCATCGACCACATCCGCTACAAGTCACCTAAGAAAGACATCGAAAAATAAACTGTAAGAACATGCAAATACAAGTACTCAAAAGCAAGTTGCACTGCGTGACCGTCACCGATGCCAACCTCAAATACCTGGGTAGCATCACCATCGACGAGGACCTGATGGACGCTGCCAACATGATCGCGGGGGAGAAAGTGCAGATCGTGGACAACAACAACGGAGAGCGCTTCGAGACATACATCATCAAGGGTGAACGCGGATCAGGCTGTATCTGCCTCAACGGCGCGGCTGCCCGCAAGGTGCAGATTGGCGACACCGTCATCATCATCTCATACGCGCTCATGGACTTCGAGGAGGCTAAGACGTTCAAGCCTACCATCGTGTTCCCCAAAGAGGGCAACAAACTTTAGAAAATTATTGCTGTCCGCTAAAACTCAAAATAGCTTAGAAACCCTATCCGCAATGCCCATAAATAGGCATTGCGGACATTTTTTTTATGAAAAGTAAGCCCCCTTAGTCCAATAAGGTTGGCTCAGGAGGAGCCTCCTTTGCTTTTTCAAGCATCTTCGCCCCGTCTTTTTGGGTTCTTCGAGGAATGTATAGCCGTTCACATAGTACATGAGCATGATTCTTACCATAGCAGCAAGTCCAGAAAAGTTCCATGAGCGTTTTTGTATGGCCATTAAAAGCAGGTTAGCAATAAGTGTAACCCAAATCTGAATTTTTAGTAGTGGGTGTTGGGACCTTCGTTGCGGACGTGGTGGGTGACGAGTGGCGGTCGAAAAATTTTAGCGGGCAGCAATATTAGAAAAAGAGACATCGTCATCTGATGATGGCATCAACGGGAAAGGGGATGTGGCATGCCACATCCCCTTTCCCGTTGGTTTATAACCGCCCTGCTATTGTTGCTTGCGGTGACAGCCTTAGCCTTAATAGCTTTCCCCGGCATTGGGGAACTCGCCCGTCTTCACTGCGTTGACATACGCCTGCACGCCGTCGGTCATGGTCTTCGACATGTCGGCAAAGCGGCGCAAGAACTTGGGCTTGAAGCCCTGCGTCATGCCAAGGGCATCGGCATAGACAAGAACCTGGCCGTCAGTGTCAGGACCGGCACCGATACCTATGGTGACGGCCTTCACCTCGCGGGTGACCTGCGCGGCAAGCTTGGCCGGCACCTTCTCAAGGGTAATGGCGAAACACCCGGCATCGGAAAGGGCATGGGCATCGGAAAGGAGTTTCGCGGCTTCGGCCGCCTCCTTGGCTCGAAGGCCATAGCCGCCAAACTTATGTATGCTCTGCGGCGTAAGGCCCAGGTGACCTTCCACGGGAATACCAGCCGCTATGATGGCACGGATGGTATCGACAATCTCTACACCGCCTTCCAACTTCAAGGCATCGACACCGGTCTCCTTCATGATGCGAATGGCATTGCGCACCGCTTCCTCACGGCTAACCTGGTAAGAGCCAAAAGGCATGTCGCACACCACAAGGCAGTGGTGGCAAGCTCGAGCCACCCCACGGGCGTAAACAATCATCTCGTCGACAGTGATGGGCAGCGTGGTCTCATTGCCCGCCATCACATTGGAAGCGGAGTCACCAACGAGGATGGAGTCAATGCCGGCGCGATCGACAATGCCTGCTGTGGTGAAGTCGTAGGAAGTAAGCTGGGCTATCTTCTCGCCAGCGGCTTTCATCTCCGAAAGGGTCTGTGTGGTAATCTTTTTCTTGTCTGTTGTTAAATATCCCATTACTTATAACTGGTTTTATGGTGCAAAGATATATAAATATTTCGTAACTTTGCACGCCATGAGCCAAGAGTATTGGCTGAAAGCTTCATTTACGGTGGTAATTTATAGAACCCACCTTATATTGTTAGGGATATATGCTAAAAGGAAAGAAAATTGTCTTAGGCATCACCGGATCCATCGCTGCCTACAAGGCTTGCCTCATCATCCGGGGACTCATAAAACGTGGGGCGGAAGTGCAAGTGGTCATCACGCCCGCAGGCAAGGAGTTTATCACGCCCATCACACTGAGCGCACTAACACACAAGCCTGTCATCAGCGACTTCTTCTCGCAGCGAGACGGCACATGGAACTCGCATGTGGACCTCGGCTTGTGGGCCGACGCCATGCTCATAGCGCCTTGCACGGCCAGCACCTTGGCAAAGATGGCCAATGGTGTGGCGGACAACATGCTCATCACAACCTATCTCTCGATGAAAGCACCTGTCTTCATCGCACCGGCCATGGACTTGGACATGTACCGGCATCCATCGACCCAGCGCAACTTGAACACCTTGCGCAGCTTCGGAAACCACATCGTGGAACCCACAAGCGGCTTTTTGGCTTCGGGCCTGGAAGGGAAAGGACGAATGGAAGAACCCGAGAACATCATCGCGACATTGGAGCGCGAACTGCAACAGGAAAGCGAAGGGGAAAGTCAGCTCGGCGAGGCAAACGCCACGCTCGCGGGCAAGCGCATCCTCATCACAGCCGGGCCCACCTATGAGAAGATAGACCCCGTGCGCTTCATCGGCAACTACTCAAGCGGGAAAATGGGCTTCGCTCTCGCGGAGGAGTGTCGGAGGAGAGGTGCAGAGGTGACATTGGTCGCTGGACCCGTAGCCTTGCCATGCAATCCTGACATTCACCGCATCAACGTCGAGAGCTGCGAGGAGATGTTCCACGCGGCCACAGAACTGTTCGGACAAGAGGACGCAGCCATCCTCTGCGCGGCGGTAGCCGACTTCAAGCCTGCACAAGCCAGCGACGTGAAAATCAAGCGCAAGGGCGATGGACTGCACATCGACCTTGTCCCCACACAGGACATTGCGGCTGCTTTGGGCAAGATGAAAACGGAACGGCAACACATCGTGGCCTTCGCCCTGGAGACCAACAACGAGGAAAAGAACGCTGAGGAGAAACTCAAGAGAAAGAACGCCGACTTCATCGTGCTCAACTCCACACGCATACCTGGCACCACCTTCAGAAGCGATGACAACCAGGTCACCATCATATCGGCAAAAGGAAGAACGCACTATCCCAAGAAAAGCAAAGCCGAAGTGGCATCCGACATCATCGACCAACTGGAGCAGCTACTGAGCGAACCCCAAAACAACACACTACAATGAACATTTCCATCGGCATCGATGTGGGCATATCCACCACAAAAATCGTAGGCATCAGCAATGGCAAAGTCATATCGCCCGTTTGGATCAAAGCCACCGATCCGGTCACCTCTCTCTATGGCGCCTTCGGCAAGTTTCTCCACGACAACAGCATAAGCCTCAACGAGGTGGGGCGCGTCATGCTCACCGGCGTGGGGGCAGCCTACATTGACGGGCCCATCTATGGTCTCCCCACACACAGGGTCGATGAATTTGTGGCAGACGGTCTCGGCGCAGCCTTTGTTTCCGGAATCAACCGCATGATTGTCGTGTCAATGGGAACGGGCACGTCACTGGTGTCATACGACAACGGTGACATCCGGCACATCGGGGGCATCGGCATCGGAGGCGGCACGCTCAACGGACTGAGCCGTTTACTGCTGCAAACCGACAACATCATGCAAATTACCGAGATGGCACTCAGTGGCGATGTGGCGAACATCAACCTCAGTATCGGTGACATATCAGCCCGCCCTCTACCCGGACTTCCTATGGATGCCACTGCCAGCCTCTTTGCCAACGCACAGGGGAACGCAAGACAAGAGGATATAGCTAAGGGACTCATCTGCATGGTACTGCAAGCCATCGGGTCAGCGACTATCCTAAGTTCGATCAACAGCGACATTCGCGACTATGTGCTCATCGGAAACCTCTCCAGGCTGCCCCAATGCAAGGAAATCTATCCCAAGCTTGACAAGCTCTACAATGTGAGGTTTGTCATTCCTGAAAGAAGCGAGTTTTGCACAGCCATCGGAGCGGCACTGGACAACCCCGCCGCGCAACAGCAACCGAACACTTAGAACAAACACATAGAACAGCACAAATGAAGATTGTATTGATAGGTGCCGGCAACTTGGCCACCCATCTCGGGAAAGCCTTAAAAGAAGCCGGTCACGACATCGGCCAGGTGTACAGCAGAACATGGGCTTCGGCCAGCCTTTTGGCCAACGCCATCGGTTGCGGTGCTACCGACGACCTCACCCAATTGGACGACAATGCTGACGCATATATCATCTCGGTCAAAGACTCCGCTTTAGCCCAGGTATGTGCAACGGCTTGCAAGAATCGAGGGAAAGGCGTGTTCATGCACACAGCGGGCTCCATGCCGATGGAGGTGTTCCAAGGTCACGTGCCACACTATGGCGTGCTTTACCCCATGCAGACTTTCTCCAAAGCCGCTGAGGTGGACTTCGCCACCATCCCCACCTTCATCGAGTATAACGATGCCATTGCAGAGCATGTCATCAAGGATTTGGCACTCTCCATCACGCGACACATCTATCCGCTATCATCAGCCGACCGCAAGTATCTGCACCTCTCGGCTGTATGGGCATGCAACTTCGTCAACCACTGTTACGACATCTCCGCCAGGATACTCTCCGCCCACAACATTCCATTCGAGGTCATGCTGCCACTCATCAAAGAGACGGCTCGTAAGGTAGAGCATATTCCGCCTCATGAGGCTCAAACGGGTCCTGCCGTACGCTACGACGAGAATGTCATCAACGCCCAAAAGCAACTGATGGCGGATTCGCCAATATGGCAAAGGCTCTACGAGCTACTGTCGGAGAGCATACACGAGGCTCACGATGGACATTGACCCTCATGGGTAAGTACCGCAAACGCAGGGGGGGAGCTTCATAAGCTCCCCCCCCTGCGTTTGCGGTGAATAATTGTGAAGTTTACTTATCAGGTGGAAACTACAAATTACCACGCTGAATGGTTAAAGGCGGGTTCTACAAATTAGCTTTGTCAGATTTTGAGGTTCTTTCCGAGTTCAGGACGTCAGCGAGTGAGGGAGCATAGCGGGCTATACGACCGAACGAGGTGGCGGCCTGAGCCGAAAAGAGGCCAAAAGATGGCAAAACGCAACTCTTCATTATTCATGTTTTTTATGGTGGTAATTGATAGAACCCACCTAAAGCATCAGCACCTGGTTTTTTCCCTTACGGGTCAGCTCCGAGGCAAAGAGCAACACTATAAAATATCCCAGGAAGGGGATGATGAACGGCAGGCTCTGCATGCCCGTCGTGTCTGCCACAAGCCCCATGAGCAAGAAACCGCAACCACCAATGGGGGTCATCATCAGCAGTGACGAGGCGCTCTTGGTGAGGTTACCCAGTCCTCGCAAGGCCAAGGAGAAGATGGTGGGGAACATGATGGCTTCGAAAAGATAATTGCACACGAGGGCCACCATCGACACACGGCCCAGATTGAGCAATACCAAACCGATGCAGACCACACTGCCCACGGCGCAGGCAAAAAGCATGATCTCGGCACTGACACGCCGCATGACCCAACTGCCCAGGAACCGGCCTACCATGAAGAAGCCTAACGCGACGGTGAGAACAATGGAGGCGACATTGTCGGTCATCCATCCCTTGCCGGTGACGAAATTGATGAAATAACTGTTGATGGATATCTCCGCCACCTCATAAGCCAACAGGGCAAACAGGCCAAAGACAAACATGGGATGATGCTTGAACAACTTCTTGATGCGGGTGTCGCGCTGCCTGTCTTCCTCTGTCTCCGCATGCTTGATTTCTGGCAGGTTGACACGAGAGAAGATGACCGCTATGACAAGCACCAGGGCGCCCAGAATGGAGTAAGGCAGCACGATGTCGTTGGCCTGGGTGTTGCCGCTGAACAGAAACTGGCCCACAAAGAAGGTCGCAGAGAGCGAGCCCAATCCATTGAACGACTGGGAGAAGTTGAGACGGGCTGTCGATGTGTCGCGGTCACCAAGCTCGGTGACATACGGATTGGCCGAAGTCTCGAGAAACACCAGGCCGCAGCCAATGATGAACAGGGCACCCAGGTAAGCGTAAAACGTTCCGGCCAGAGCACTGGGAATGAAAAGAAACGCGCCGATGGCAAACAGCATCAGGCCAAACACCACACCCAGGCGATAGCCACGGCGGTTGATGAACCAACCCGCGGGAATGGCCATGAGGAAATAGCCCAAATACGTGGTGACCTGGATGAGCGACGACTGCGTGATGCTGATGTCAAGCTCGTTTTGGAAATGCTTGTTGAGCACATCGAGAATGGCGCGGGCAAACCCCCACAGGAAAAACAACGACGTGACAAGGATGAAAGGAAGAAGATACTTCTTGTTGGTTAATGATTGACGGCTCATAACATGATAGCCCCACCCTTTCTGTTGTCACTGTCGAACTACCATATAAGCCTCTAACGGCAGGCAACAGAAAGGATGGGATGGTTTGGGTTAAATATGAATTACTTGGTTGGTTCTACAATTTTCCACACCAGTGCGGCCAACGCGCCTCCCACGAAGGGACCCACGATGAAAATCCACAGGTTGGCCAAGGCCGTTCCGCCTTGGAAAAGGGCCGGACCGATGGAGCGCGCGGGATTGACAGATGTGCCCGTATAGCGGATGCAAGCCAGATGGACCAACACGAGCGACAGGCCGATGGCCAGTCCGGCAAAGTTGTTGGTGGCACCGTTGGTCTTCGATGTGGCGCCCAACACGACAAGCACAAAGACACACGTGAAGACGATCTCTGCCAGCAAGCCGCCAAAAGCCGTCACATTCACGCCGGCCTCATTGACTGCCTGTAGATCATTGGCACCTGTGCCCGTCAAGCCGGCGGCCTGCGTGAGGGCGTAGAGAACGGCTGCACCCAAGAAACCGCCAATGACCTGGAAGACCATGTACAGGCCGGCCTCCTTGGCCTTCATGCGACCACTGAGCAACACGCCCAACGTGATGGCTGGGTTGATGTGGCATCCCGATATGCCTCCTATGGTGTAGGCCATGGCCACTACTGACAGGCCGAACGCAAGGGCGGTTCCCACCACCGAAGCTTGATTGGCGACAGGGTCGCAGCCCAATGAGACTGCAGCTCCGCAACCCATCAACACGAGCACCATCGTGCCCACCATCTCTGCTAAATACTTTTTCATAAGCTCTATAGTTTAGGTTCTATTTGTCCATAACTTAGATTAATAACGAGCACAGTCACTCTTTATTATAAGGTGGAGACTAAAAAATCAGCTTTGCTCCTCCAAAATTTGCCTCAAGAGGTAAGTGGCATTTTGATTGCGCGCCACTCCGGGTGTTACCTTATAAGAGTAGGTGACACGATCGCCCAACCCTATTTCAAAACAATAGTTGTGGAAACGGGCGGGAAAACGGTCGGCCATCTCCGAGAGCTTCAGGTCGTGCGTGGCGATGATGCCTGCCACTTGCTTCTGGCTGATGGCCTCAAGAAACATGCGGCTGCCACTGAGCTTGTCGGCAGAGTTGGTGCCTTTCAGAATCTCATCAAGGATGAGGAGTGTGGGCAAGGGATGACCTGCATCGTCCAGGACCTGCCGGTCACAAAAGGCGATAAGCTGCTTGAGCCGCAACAGTTCGGCATTGAAATAACTGATGCCATGGCTGAGGTCGTCGGTGGTGCGCATGCTGGAGAAGAGCTTGAAACGGCTGACAGCCAACCGCTCGGCAAACACAGGCATACCTGTCATCGCCAACACGTAGTTGACACCAATGGCTCGCAAGAAGGTAGACTTGCCTGCCATGTTGGCCCCCGTGACGATGTAGAAGTTGCGGTCGTCAATGCGGAAGTCGTTGCGCACGGCCTTACCGCCCAGGAAGGGATGCCACAAGCCTTGCGCCTCATAAGTGAGCGTGCTGCCAGGCACCCAATGGGGCCACACCGTCTGGGGATGGTTGTGTCGAAGGGTAGCCACCGTCACCTCCACATCTTTCCGCACCACACGTTTCAGCCAAGCTTCCACCTCATCGGCACCCTGCCTACGCCACAAGACAAAACGCCTCACGGCATGGACGTCACTCACATAGAAGGCATCGGTAAGCAACAAGCCGAGGATGTTGCCACGCTTGTCAAGGTCATCGAGCAGGCGCTTGAGCCTTTGAAACGACGGCACAGGCGTCGGCGACAGAAGGCTCACCACCTCCATGAGTTGACGCAACTGGTCATGCAATTGGTCGAGCGCACTTCCGATACGGCGCAACGGGCCATTGCACAGGGCGTAAGCGGCAAAGAACTGGAGCGTGCCCCACCACATGGGCAACATGGCGCTGACCTTTCCCATTGCCGCTAAGGCAACACTGGTCAGAAACGCCACCACATCCATCCACACCAGCACACGCACCCAAACAGACGAAAACGCAGAAGCGACAGGCAGATGGCGGACAGCCTCAAGCGAACGGGCGATAGCCTCGGTGTCTATCTTTCCCCTGGCGCCTCTTGCGATGAATGACATGCGGAACGTCTCGTCTGCGGCCAACCGGTCGATATCTTCGGGCGAAGCCGACAAGGGATGCAGGTCGCATAGGTGACGGGCCAAAGCGTCGCTGCCACCTGTGGCCACCGTGCGGCAGATCCGTTGGTAGAGGCTGTCAGGCCCGAATAGGTCTAAGTCATAGCTGAACGCATGGTGCGGATTGACGTAACGCGTCCCCGCGTCAAACGCCTCGTAGTCGCCACGCTGGGCCCGGGCCTCACGGTCATAGACGGTCTGCAAGTCTTCAAGATGGCGGATGCGGGTGTCGTTGCGCACATCGAGCCGGCGCAACACCACATAGCCGGCCAGCGAGACCAGCGCAAGAACGGCGGCCGCCATGCGCCATCCCGTCTGCGTGACGCCGGCCAACGAGGCCATAAACGCCACGAAGAGGATGACTTCGGCCACAACAAAGCCTCGGCCACGGTTACGCAGCGACTGCGCCTGCTGACCATACGACTGTGCTTTCCGCTGATAGGAATGTTCAAGTGTCATATATTTCTGTGCGTGTTAAGGTGTTTGGCGTATTTCGCTTTCAGGCAAGAGGACAGCGCCCTCCTGCTTCATGCCATCCATCATGATGCGCAATGGATGGCCGAAGCGCACATGGCGCACCCATTGGGTCTCCTCCACCGCAGGCATCCGGTCAAGAAGTTCCTTGCGCAGCAGCCCGCCCTCACCGGGATGATTGGTGTCGATGGTGAAATAACCCACGCCGAACGATGTAAGGTTCTGGAAGAAATGGGTGCCCTGACTGGGGTCAACACGATAGTTGCGTAGCACCACCTCGACGATGGCACGCGCCGCTGAGATGTTGGGCCACTTGATGGGCACGCCGAGCCAAGGGTCACTGGAGCCCCAACGGCCTGGCCCGATGAGCACATAGTTGCGTCCCTCATCGAGAAAGTGGCGGTTGATGCGTTCGATATCCGAAGCTACCGAGGGATTGTTCATCGCCGAGAACTGGTCGTCGTATTTCACATACACCACGTCCGTCACGTCATCCACGATGCCATGTCCCAGCGAGTTGTGACAGCGCAAGAGGCAGTCGGCATCGGGAATGGCCGCCACGTCTTCCACCAATGTCTGCTTGGAGTCGACGATGGGACGGATCTGCAGGAGGTAGAAGTCGCCTGTCTTGTCATCGTTGAGGTTGCAGGCGAACTCAATCTCCACAGGACGTCGCATGGCCTCAGCGCCATACTTCATCGACATCTGCAAGATCTGTGGCAAGGGGAACACATCGTGCTGCAGCACACCGCAGAAGGAGATGACCTTGCGCCCGCCCTCGTAGAGGCCATCGCGGATGACCTGGTCGTAGGGGTCGAAGGTGGAGGCGATGTATCGCAAGGAGCCATCCTTGTCGGCCTCCTTCACCTTGAGCTTGAGAATGTTGAAGCCGTCATCGACCTTGAAGTCGGAGCCCACATGTTTCATGTCAAGCGCATAGAATCGCGTCTGTGTCTCGCGCAGGGCCATCTCCATCTCGCTCATCTGCAGCACCTGTCGGGGATGGTAGGGCGACACGCGGAGGGTCTGCCCGCCATCGACAATATACTTGCCCAATCCCAGGGCCAGCGAGGCGATGCCTTCCTCGGCGGTCTCGTCGCCGATGGGGTAATAGTTGAGGCTGCGCAGCACTCCTGAGATGTTGGGATAATAGTGGTCGCCATAGGTCTTGCCCACCACCTCCTGCAGGATGACGGCCATCTTCTCCTGGTCGATGACGTTGCTCGTGGCGGTCATGTAGGCCTTCGAGTCGCGATAGTACACCGAGGCGTAAACGCCCTTGATGGCGGCCGCCAACATCTGGAGCATCTCGTACTTGTCCTCAAGGTAAGGAATCATGTAGGTGCTGTAGATGCCTGCAAAGGGCTGGTAATGACTGTCCTCAAGCAGCGAACTGGAGCGGATGGCGATGGGGCTCTTCGTGGCTTCGAAGAAGGTGAAGAAGTCGTCGATGTAGCTGTCGGGCAACTGCGCCTTGAGAAAGTGCTGGAGGATGACGTCGTCGGGGGCGTCGCTAAGGGCGATGTCGTAGAGGTTGTTGTGTTCCATGAACTGGTCGAACACATCGGTGCAGAGCACCACGGTCTTGGGTATCTGCACCGTGGCCCCCGTAAACTGGTTGAACTGGGGATGGGTCTTCACCACGTTGTCGAGGAAGGCCAGGCCACGGCCCTTGCCTCCCAGCGAGCCCTCGCCGATGCGGGCGAAATGGGCATACTTGTCAAACTTGCCGCGGTCGAAGACTGCCACCACGCCAATGTTCTTCATGTGGCGATACTGCACGATGGCATCAAAGATAATCTGGCGGTGCGCATCAACATCCTGCAACTTGTGCCAGGTGACATGCTTGAGGAAGTTGGACACGGGGAAGATGGCGCGCGCTGTGAGCCAGCGGCTCATGTGGTTGCGCGAGATGTGGTAGAGCATGGAGTCACGCGGTATCTTGAAGATGTTGTCCTGCAGCTCCTTCAGAGTCCGTATGCGCATGATTTCAGCATGGGTCTTCGGGTCGCGGAAGATGAAGTCGCCAAAGCCCATGTGTTCCTCCATGAGGTGGCGCAGGTCGACGCTGAGCATCTTGGAGTTCTTGTCGACAAAGCGGAAGCCTTCTTGCTCGGCGCGTTCCCGGTTGGCGGCCTCGGAGCTTTCCATGATGAGGGGCACATACTCGTCCTCGCGCCGGATGGCCTCCAGCAGTTTGAAGCCTGCCTCCGGGTCTTTCTCGACCGACGAGGCACCGGCACCCACAATCTGCGAGCGCTTGGTGGCATGCAGGGGGAACCGCACATCGCTGATCACGCCCAGGCAGTTGTCCTTGTGGCGTTCGTAGATATCCATGGCCTCATCGTAGTTGCGGGCCAGCACTACCTTGGGCCGTCCGCGCATGCGCAGGTTGGCGGCGTGGCGGTTGAGCGCCTCGGTGGCGAAGTTCTGGCTCTGCTTGAGGATATAGCTATAGAGGTTGGGAAGGATCGAACTGTAGAAGCGGATGCTGTCTTCCACCAGCAGGATCATCTGCACGCCAGCCTCCTGAATGTCGTGTTCGAGGTTCATCTTGTCCTCGATGAGCTTGATAATCGACATGATGAGATTGGTGTTGCCCAGCCAGCAGAACACATAGTCGAAAATGCTGAGGTCTTCGTCTTGCATACGGCGCGTGATGCCATGGGAGAAGGGGGTGAGCACCACGCAGTGAATCTCGGGAAACTTGCCCTTGATGGCGCGCGCCACGGTGAAGGCGTCGTTGTCGGCGTTGCCGGGCATGCAGATCACCAGGTCTATCTTCATCGTGGCAAGCACTTTCTCCGCTTCGGCAATGGTCGACACCTGTGTGAACGTGGGCGGATAACGCAAGCCCAGCTCCATGTACTCATTGAAGATCTTCTCCTCCACGCGGCCGTCGTCCTCGAGCATGAATGCGTCGTAGGGGTTGGCCACGATAAGCACGTTGTAGATGCGGCGCATCATCAGGTTGACGAACGTCACGTCTTTCAGTATAAACTTGTTCCACTCCTGTGGGATTTGACTCTCCATGTCGTATTGTGTTAGGTTGTTATAGGCTTCACTCTGCAAATATAGCTCTTTTTCTCAAGGAGGCCATGATTTTGCAAAGAATAATTTGCATCAGTCTCCATTATTGAACTTGCGTCTACTTTTCCTATCAACAATTATAGGTGGGTTCTATAAATTAGCTTTAGCAGATTTTAAGGCTCTTTTTGAGGTCAGTGCGTCAGCGAGTGAGGAAGTATAGCGAGCTATACGACCGAACAAGTTGGCGGTCTGCGCCGATAAGAGGTCAAAAGATAGCAAAACGTAACCTTTCATCATACATGTTTTTGGGTGGTAATTTATAGAACCCACCTATAGATAACTGAAGTTTCCCACCCCTCTATTATCAGAGAGTGAGCACTATACAAAATTCCTAACTCTCTGAGAGAAAGTGCTTTTAACGCTTACTTAAATTGTGTTGCTATGCCGATTGCCTGGATTCCAGTGCTTTAGCCTTTATGAAGTATGCCTCGGCAGCTTCGTCATCGTTGATAATGCTCGCAGCCAGTTCGTCCAAAGCGATGTCCAAATGTCCACACTGGACCTCAAGCAGTCTTCGGATGCAGTCCAACATTCGATTCCACAAGGTGAGATCCCTTACATCGCTCTCCATGTTGACAAAAAGCTCCCCCACGGTCTCGTATTCGGGAAATCGTTTCTCCATTGCCATGACGATGTATGTCAGGAAGCATATGGTGCAGTCGGCAATCTGTCCGTCAAAGTCACGTCCCTGATAGCCTCCCAATCCGAGGTACAGCTTTGCCTCCTTGTTAACCCACATTGCAGCTATACATCATGTAACTCCAATTGTCTGCTGCAATGGCAACTTGAAACTCCCTGCGACACCTTGGCTATTTGCGGGGCACCGGCGCACGTTTGCGCACACAAATCCTAAAGAATATCAAAATGCAAGATTGAGCGTTAAAATATCTGCTATTCATTTGGAACTTGCCGGAGAAAAGACTATATTTGCGGTGTCATTCATAACAAAATGACAAACGGCTGGAGTCATCCAACCTTAGGAACCTTTAAAACTATAACCTGCGGCAAGTGGGCGCAAACCCACAAACCCATAGAACGATTACTACTATGGAAGTTGAAAAAATCATGCAACAACTGGAGCGCAAGCATCCAGGTGAGTCTGAGTTTCTTCAGGCTGTTCGCGAAGTGCTCATCTCGGTGAAGGATGTCTACAACCAGCATCCGGAGTTTGAGAAAGCCAAGATTATGGAGCGGATGGTGGAGCCCGAGCGCGTCATCACCTTCCGCGTGCCTTGGGTAGACGACAAGGGCGAGGTGCAGGTCAACATCGGCTACCGCGTGCAGTTCAACAGTGCCATAGGCCCGTACAAGGGCGGCCTGCGCTTCCATGCGTCTGTCAACCTAAGCATACTAAAGTTCCTGGGCTTCGAGCAGACCTTCAAAAACGCCCTGACGACCCTGCCCATGGGCGGCGGCAAGGGCGGTTCCGACTTCTCGCCCCGCGGCAAGAGCGACGCTGAGATCATGCGGTTCTGCCAGAGCTTCATGCAGGAGCTATATAAATATGTGGGACCGGAGATGGACATCCCCGCCGGCGACATCGGCGTGGGCGGACGTGAGATCGGTTACCTCTTCGGCCAGTACAAGCGGCTGACCAGCATGTTCCAGGGTGCCACGCTCACGGGCAAGGGACTGGAGTATGGCGGCAGCATCCTGAGGCCTGAGGCCACAGGCTACGGTGCCCTCTACTTCGTGCACCACATGCTCGACACGCAAGGCATCGACCTCAAGGGCAAGACCATTGCCGTCTCCGGATTTGGCAACGTGGCGTGGGGTGCCGTGAAGAAGGCCACCCAGCTGGGTGCCAAGGTCATCACCATCAGCGGCCCCGACGGTTACATCTACGACCCGGACGGCATCAGCGGTGAGAAGAACGAGTACATGCTGGAGCTGCGCGCAAGCGGCAATGATGTGTGCCAGCCCTACGTGGACGAGTTCCCGGGCGCCACGTTCTTCCCCGGCAAGAAGCCGTGGGAGCAGAAGGCTGACATCTACCTGACCTGTGCCACGCAAAACGAGCTCGACGCTGCCGACGCTGACAAGATCCTGGCGCAGAAGCCTGTCTGCGTGGCTGAGGTGAGCAACATGGGTTGCACGGCCGAGGCGGTGGAGAAGTTTGTCAACGCGCACCAGCTCTTCGCTCCGGGCAAAGCCGTCAATGCGGGCGGCGTGGCCACATCTGGGCTGGAGATGAGCCAGAACATCATGCGTCTACACTGGAGCGACAGCGAGGTCGACGAAAAGCTTCACTTCATCATGAAGAGCATCCACGAGCAGTGTCGCAAGTACGGCACACAGCCCGACGGCTACATCGACTACGTGAAGGGTGCCAACATCGCCGGATTCATGAAGGTGGCCAAGGCCATGCTCGCACAGGGTATCGTGTGACGCACTGAGCCAAGAAAACAATGTATACAAGCTCAAAATATTGTGAATTATAAGGTAGTAGTTTTTTTAACCATCATAACAACATCTGGCCTTACCCCCATGCAAGCGCAAACGCATAGGGGCAAGGCCTCTTATTATTCGAAAAGGGCCACAGGGGCCCGCACAGCCAGTGGCGAGCGGCTACACCATGACAGCCTGACCTGCGCCCACCGCAACTATCCTTTCGGCACGCTGCTACGGGTCAAGAACCTCAGCAACGGCAAGGAAATCACCGTGAAGGTCACCGACCGTGGCCCCTACGGCCGCGGCCGCATCATCGACCTGAGCTATGGGGCTGCACGCGAGTTGGGCATGCTCTCGCAGGGCGTGAGCATGGTGGAGGTGAAGCGTGTGGACGGCCCCAACCCGCCCTACCGCATGGACGACGAGACGGAGCGCGGACTACCCGACTTCGAGTTTGACTTCTCCAAGGCGGCCTACAGTTTCATCAAGGACTGGAAGGACGACGAGGAGGTGGACAAGGGCCTGACCAAGGAAGAGGAGATGGTGAGGAAGAAGATGCCCACCCAGAAACAGGCGCAGGAGAAACGGCAGAAGATCCTGGCCAAGAACGCCCCTGCCGCCACCGGCGAAAGCAAGGAGGAGCACCAGGCCAAGGAGAGCGTGGGCAGCCATAAGGCTGTGGCAGCCAAGCACGTCAGCAAGACGCCCCACGCCACCGCCAAGACGCCCCAGACTGCAAAGGCCAAGCAGCACACGGCCACCGCCAAGGAGAAGGACCCCTCGTTCTGGAGCAGTGTCTTCGACCACGTGAAAGGTTGGTTTGGCGACTAAGTGACGATGAAAAAATAACTTGGTACGATTTGAGAGAGAATTCTATCATATGCAGAGATGGTTCCAGCCTCATCTTTTTGGCTCTTTTCCTCCCTCTCATCGGTCGTATAGCCCGCTATACTCCCTCTTTGAGTGAGAAAAATAGCTCAAAAATATGAGGCTCAAATCATACCAATTTATTTTTTCACCGTCACTAAGCGCCAACCATGCTCATCGGCCACCCTCTCTCCTGTTCCTGCTCGGAAGGCGCAAGAGAGACTGGCAAGAATACTACGAGAAGAGGCGAATGGCCCTCGCGAGACACACATCCCGCAGGCCATTCGCCTCTTTCGCGTTTGCTTGAGGGGTCACTGCATTTGCCGTTTTGACGCTTTACCCCCAGACCTCCTCCGCAATGTCGCGCACCAGGTCAATCTTGGCCCACTGCTCGGCCTCAGTGAGCTTGTTGCCAATTTCGCAGGACGCAAACCCGCATTGTGGGCTTAGGCTCAATCGTTCCAGCGGCACGTAGCGCGCTGCCTCGCGGATGCGGGCTATGACGGTGGCCTTGTCCTCAAGCACAGGCGACTTGGTGGTCACCAGGCCCAGCACCACACGCTTCTCGCCCGACACCTCGCGCAGCGGTTCGAAACTGCCCGAGCGCTCGTCGTCGTACTCGAGGTAGTAGGTGTCCACATTCTCCCGGCCAAACAGGTAGGGCGCCACGGGGTCATAGGCACCCTTGGTGGCATAGCACGAGTGGTAGTTGCCACGGCACACGTGGGTGTTGATGGTCAGGCCCTCGGGCTTGCCCGCGATGGCCAGGTTGTTCACCGTGAGGTACTGCAGGGCCTCGTGCTCCAGCGTGAAGCCCTTGCCGGCCATTGACTTCCAGAAGTCATCATCGACGATCATGCCCCAGGTGCAGTCATCGAGTTGTACGGTGCGGCAACCGGCGGCATAAATCTCTCGGAAGAAGGTGGCGTAAGCCTCGGCAATGTCGTGGATGAGTTCCTCGGTGTTGGGGTAGAAGGCGCGGGTGTTCTTGGCGTTGTCGCCACGGAAGAGCTCGGCGAGGAACTGTGCCGGGGCGGGAACTGTTTGCTTGGCCTCGACATCCGCTTCCTCAAATTGCTTCACGAAGAGGAAGTCCTGGATGAAAGGATGGTTCTCGCCTGTGATCTTGCCGGTGAGGCGGAGCGATCCCTTGGTGGTCTCCTCACCGTGAAACTGGTAGCCGTGGTCGAGCTCGATGTGCTCCACGCCGCCAAAGCCCCACATGAAGTCGAGGTGCCAGTAGCTGCGGCGAAACTCGCCGTCGGTGATGTAGTGCAGGCCGTGGGCCTTTTGCTTCCTGACCACGTCTTCGATGAGGCGGTCCTCAATGGCGCGAAGCTCGGCGGCCGTCAGTTTGCCTGCGGCTGCCAGGGCGCGCGCTTCCTTCAACTCGGCGGGGCGCAGGTAGCTGCCCACGGCATCGAAATGCTGGTTTCTCTTGCTCATGATGTGTTTCTTTTTTTGTTTGTTGTCTTGATTTCGGGGGCAAAGGTAAGGAATGATATTTCTATTTCAAAATATTCTTTGTTATTCGGAAATGTTTTCTATCTTTGCCGAGAAATTGATGATTTTGCAGAATATTGTTCTGTGATATTCGCTTGTCATCAGCATAACATTAGAAATCAAAACACAAGCAAATGGCCTATCAAGAGACACTGGATGAGATCGATGTGAAGATTCTCCGACTGTTGCAACAAAACTCCCACATGACTGTCAAGGAGCTCGCTGCTCGCGTCAACCTGTCGCCATCGCCCACCTTCGAACGGCAGAAGCGGCTCGAGCGTGAGGGCTATATAACAAGGTACACGGCCGTGGTGGACCACCACAAGATGGGGCACAACGTCATCGTGCTTTGCAACATACGGTTGAAGCAGCACACCCATGAACTCATCCAGCAGTTTATGGACACCGTGCAGACCATCGACCAGATCACCGAGTGCTACAACACCACGGGCGACTACGACTTCCAGATCAAGGTCTACGCCCACGACATGAAAGACTATCAGGACTTCATGCTCAACACCCTTGGCAACATCGACTGCATCGGCAGCCTCCACAGCATCATCGTCATCGGCGAGATCAAGGACTCACACTGCATCCCCGTCAACCGCTGCCTGCGGAGGTCATTCTAAACTTGAGGGAATGTGTGTAAACAAAAAGAAAGAGATAAGCACCAGTGATGATTGCTTATCTCTTTCCTAAAGTTTTTTTGTTAAGACAGTCAATTACTCTTCATCGTCATTCCACACGCTGAAAGTGTTCTGCTTGGCACTAACCTCATGGGTTCCGTCGTTGTCGCCTCCGACGGTAGGGTCATTTCCTGTCAGTCCGTTGGTGGGTGATGACGAGTTGATTGATGCAGACTGCATCAGTTCGTCCATCTCGATCTTCTGGATCTTGATGGCTGGTTTCACATATTTCTTTTCCATAGTCTTATTCGTTTTGATGAATGATTGGTTTATTTGTTCACGTATTTCCTTCCACCCTTGATGATGAGACCGTGGTAGGTGTTGGCTACGCGCTGGCCAGCTATATTGTAGGCGGGCTCGTTGACAGTGGCGGTCTTGTCGGTGGAAATGTTATTGATGGCAGTAGCTTCTCCGTCAATGCGTACGTTCATGCCCTTGGCGGCAGCTTCTGCCGTTATGGGACGGAAGACGGCGCGGGTGGCCTTCATGTTCTCTGTGCCTTGAGCGCGATAGAACTTGTTGTCGCTGGAGACAAACCAATCGCCCGCTTCCAATGTCATGTTGTTGTAGCTGCCAGTGAAAGAGAAGGCTGCACCGTCGGGTGTGACAGTAGGTTCGCCAGCCACCACGTTGACATCCTTGATGCTTTCCACGTCGACATCCTTGGCACCATAGACAAACACTGGGGTGTTGGCACTGATGGTGGTCGTCGTCTCGAAGTTCAAGGTGTAGGTGCCATCAGTGTTCTTTGTCGTTCCGGTGTAGTTGGCCACTTTGGCGTCAGCGCCAAAGGTCATGGTCACCTGATCGGCATTCATGTTGAACGGGAGCACCAGTGAGTTCCATGCATTGGCGTTGAACTTGCGGGCCATCAAGACGGTGGCGTGGCGCATGTTCTGGATGTCGTTGCTTTCTGTCTCGTCCAGCGTCATCTCGTTGTTGCTCCAGAACTCAACGATGTAGTTGTCTTTGTTGAGCTCTATGATTTTGTCGTATTTGGTAAGTGCTCCGTAGAGGATGACCTTATCGCCTGCTGCGATCTGGTCGGCGGAAGTGAAGCCGGTGTTGCCAAGGTATTTGCCGCGGAAAACCTCGATGGAGTCGGCGGAGCCCTCGCTGTCAACGATGAAATAGTCGCAATTATTGTATTTCGTGATGTTGGTGGCAGTGGTCTTCACATAGTTTACGATACCCTTGACGTAGACATTGTCTTCGGTCTGCTCATTGGCATTGACAATGGCGATGACATCAGCCACGGTGTAGGGACTTTCCTTGGTGCCCTTTCCGGTGAGCTGCAGGGTCTTCTTCACCGTGATAGTGTAGGTGGCCTCAGAGGCGGCGTAGGTGTCGTCGCCCGCATACGTGGCGGTAATGGTGTAAGTGCCGGCTTCGGTCGGGTCGATGGTCACATTGCCGTTGGCGTCTACATCAGCATGGTCTTTGTCGCTTGAGGTGTAAGTGACAGTTGCGCCTTCAACAGCCGTGCCATCGCTGGTTGTCACCGTGGCAACGTTGGTGTACTCGTAAGTGTCGCTTGCGTTAGCGTCTTGGTCGAAAGAGGCATCGCCCTTCTCAAAGGAAAGCTTGGTGGAAGTCTTGGATGGAGTGTCGCTTGTAGTATAAGTGACTACAATCTTTGTGGCGCGAACCTGGTTGGTACTTTTGGCAAAAGTGAAAGTTTTGGCACTTCCAGTCCACGTACCAACGGTACTGCTGGTAGTGTAAGTTCCACTTGAAGGCTTGCCAAAACATCCAGGGCCATATTTGGTGGTTCCTTCTTTAGTACATGTGAATTCGACCTTGGTGATGTTTCCTGATTCAATGGAAACTGTAGTCGTTGAGCTTTTGTTGAATCGGTAATATTCAGCGAAAGTAAAAGCTGCACCGCTTCCACTGATGGTTACACCATCTTTCGACATCTCGTCCTTTCCGCTGTCTTTAGAGTTGCTACCCTTGTCCGTTCCAACGGTGAACGTAACCGTCTTCTCCTCTTGTGCTAACAGGTTACCCCCCCCTAGGAGCACCATCAGCATGAAGAGTGTCATTGTTTGTAGAATTTTCTTCATACTTTAAAAGATTTGTTAACGTTAATCGGTTGCAAAGTTAAAGAGTTTCCGTCAAAAGAAGTAACAAAATGCATTAAAACTTTGCTACAAATGATTTTTTTGTCAGTTGTGTGTACCCAGGGCAAGCAGGTAGGCCAATGTAAATATGCACTATAGGTGCAAAAGTATAGTCGAAGTGGCATTCCAAACAACCCTACTTTTGCCCCTGTAGGGCGTAGGCTCACGCACGCTTCCTCACCCGGGGCGCCGCTTCGCTTGCCCCGGGCTGTGGACTTTTGGGCCTACAGCCCGTGTGAGCAGTGGCTCTTATTGTTCAAAACAAGTTGGTTATGGCATACAGTGGGATGATGTCGATGCGCTTCCCCTCGAGACATGGGAAGGTGCCGAAATTCTCCAGTGAACAGCGTATGCCGTTCACGATGTGTTTTTTGCTAAAAGAAAGACTTATGGGCTTGTGGGCGAGGCGTCACAAGCAGTCCTTCCCGGTGCTTGCTCACGCCATTCATCCGTCCATGTCCACGGAGTGTAAACAGCACGGCTTGCGTGACACGCGTGAGCGGTTAAATTTGGTTTATCGCCAGGGGTGTGGGAAGACGGCGATAGCCGCCATGCTGATGTTTGTGGCATGGGCCGTGAGCTTGCTCACAAGGCCAAGGACGCAAACAACAGCATGAGCCCGTCAGGGCTTCCCCACACTCCTGGGGTTTATTTCTGTTTACATTCGAAAAAGCCGTCCTGTCACTCCGAAATCCGGGAAGGGCCTTTTATAACTCGTCGTCCATATCGTCCGCATCCGCCATGTCGTCGATGCACAGGCGTATGAGGCGCAGGTCGAAGCCACGGCCCATGGCATACTTGATGAGCTTCATGCTGCGCTCATAGTCGGAGTGAGCCTTGATGGTGGGCCACTTGGCGTGGAGTAGGGGACGGAGCACGGCGAGGTAGTCGTCGTCGGGCACGCTGTCGAGGGCGCGCGCCATGGCCTCGCGGCTGACACGCTTGGCGAAGAGGGCCTGCTCGATCTTGCGGCGGCCCCAACCGTCAAACTTCACCTTGTCCTCCACAAACGCCTGGCAGTAGCGGTCCTCGTCGATGAAGTGATGAGCCGTGAGATAGTCGATGATGCGCTGCTGGGCGTCGTCGGGCAGACCCCAGCGCCGCATCTTGTCGGTCATCTCGCCCGCGCAGTGCTCAGCCTTGGAACAGAGGTTGGCCAGGTTGGCCAGGGCCTTCTCCTCGGTGATGGTCTTCTTGTTTTCCATGTTCTTGTTAGGGATGGTTGGTGTGGTTTCCCGGTCGGTCACAGGGTTGCAAAGCCTTGGCGAACCGCTTTCGGCCAAACTGGTCGCAGAGGATGTCCACCTGGTCGAAGCCTTGCTCCGCCAGCATGCGCTCAAGCGGTGCGGCGAAGAGCGGATTGATCTCAAACCACAACTGGCCTTGGCCGCGCAGCGTGCGACGCGCATACTGCGCGATGGCGCGGTAGAAGCGGAGCGGATCGTCGTCGGGCACGAAGAGGGCCATCCGCGGCTCATAGCGGAGCACGTTGGGGCGCATGTCGGCCTGTTCCCTCTCGGCGATGTAGGGCGGATTGGAGACGATGATGTCCCACCGCCCGGTCTCACCCCGTCCTTCCGCCTCGCATGCGGCGAGCAGCGCGTCACGGCACGAGAGGTTGACCTCGGCCTGCAACCGATGGGCGTTCGTGCGCGCCACGAGCAATGCGTCGGGCGATAGGTCCCATGCGCTCACGCTCACGGGCGACAGGTCGAGAGCCAGGGTGCAGGCGATGCACCCGCTGCCTGTGCCCACGTCGAGCACGTCGAGGGGGCGTGGCGGCTGCAACCCACAGTAGGGCCGGCTGTTGGCCGCCACGATGCGCCGACACAACTCCTCCGTCTCCGGGCGGGGGATGAGCACGCCAGGCTCCACATGAAACGAACGGCCGCCAAACGGAGCCTCGCCCACGACATACTGCACAGGCTCACCCTGCTCCAGGCGGAGCATCAAGCCCTCCAGGCGGTGGGCGTCATCGGCAGGCAACTGCTCAACCTTGCCACAGACGATGTCGGTCAGTGACAAGCCGAAACAGGCGTCGAGCAACCAGCGAACGATGCTCTGCGCCTCGTCAGCATCATAGAGTGGCAACAAGCGGTGCCAGAGAAGTGGATAAGTGGTCATGTTCGTGCAAAGGTAAGGCAAACCGCCGACAACGCAAAGCGAAAGGCTGTCTTTTTTGGTTCTTCCGGTATTGGGAGTGGTAACTTGACGAAACGATAAAAGAAAACTGCTGGTTTTTCCGATCTTTGAATAACCACAAACAAAGTTGCAAATATGAACAGCAGTTTCTAAATCATGCATGGGGGCTTTACAGCCATGTAAAGTACAAGAGAGGAATACTGTAATCCTGCCGTTACCCCTATCGTTGTCATGATTTTTGGTCGAAAAGTTTGTCATGGACGACGGATGAAATAGAGCGCGAAAATCGGGTTTTTCGTCGGTCGCGATGCGATTTGCGTGGGGTAATTTTGCGATAAAGGGTATATTGTGTTGCGATTAACCCTTTATCGCGA
>ERZ808246.579-NODE-579-length-29979-cov-5.922738_pt1 | contig 29979 bp, 21 predicted proteins | sample MGYA00521083_ERZ808246 | MGnify/ENA primary metagenome ERZ808246 (study PRJEB31516, sample SAMN03275577) | gut metagenome | biome: mammalia-associated habitat; material: feces | host: Papio cynocephalus | place: Kenya | collected 2012-07-07 ...
TGGGAGAACTGGGAGAATTGGGAGAATTGGGAGAATTGGGAGAACTGGGAGATTGGGAGAGCTGGGGAATTTGGGAGAACTCGGAGTTTTCGGATGGCTCCGAGAACTCCGAGAATTTCTAAATCAGCTGTGGGAGGAATGAAGAGATTATCAAAACTATTATTCCGAGGATAAGCACGGCAATAGTTTTCTGTGAACATCCTTTCCATTCCTTCAAGATGATGCCCCATACATTGGAGAAAACTACGTTGAGTGCCATGAGAATGCAGAACGACAGGGTCATTAGCGTTGGCGACTCGGTGAGGAAGCCTTTTCCCAACGACAAACCGAAGAACTGACTGTACCACAGTCCGCCGGCGAGGGCGCAAAACAGCAAGTTGTTTATCCATACGTTGCCTTTCTTGTAGTCGCCCCATGTGCTGTTCCGCTTGTTCTGGTAGAAGCAGTAAACGGCATTTGTGGCGAAACCTCCGAGGGTGACGAGAAGTGTGGCAGGGAGCGTCTTGTACATATCAGGAGTCAAGTCGCCGAAGTTGATATCCTTTCCGAACTCAAGTCCTACGTTGAAGCATCCGCTCATAAAGCCGGCGAGCAATGCGATGGCAAGACCTTTAGGAAAGTTGAAGTCCTTTACCGCAGCCTTTTTCTCCTCTTCCGAGAGCGATGCCGACTTCATGGAACCAGCCACTCCGATGATGGCGATACCGGCGAGAGTAACCACGACGCCGAGGATTACGGCAAACGTAAGGCGGCTGAGCGCATCCTCTTCCGGGAAGAAGATATTAAGCAGAACAGGTCCCATGATAGTTCCGAGTCCGGCACATGTTCCGAGGGCAATACTCTGTCCGAGAGCCACTCCGAGGTAGCGCATGGACAAGCCGAAGGTCAGTCCGCCGACTCCCCACAAAGCTCCGAACAAAACCGTCATCCACAGGTTGAAACCGTTAGCCCCGGCAAACAGTTCAGTCAGCGAATGACCTTCCGGTACGGCGAGCAATGCGCCGAGCAACGGGAATACAATCCAGGCAAATACACCCTGCACCAGCCAGTAAGACTCCCAGCTCCAGTTCTTTATTTTGTTGATAGGCACATAGCAGCTCGACTGGCAAAATGCGCCGATGGCGATAATAAGTAATCCGATAAGAATTTCCATAATGATTGATTAGAGTTGATGGTTTATGGAATAGAGATTATTTGTGTTACAAAAGGAAAAAGGGATTAAGGGATTTTTGTGTTGAGCAGAACAAATAATCCCTAATCCCTATTCTTTAATCTCTAATCTGGAAAATTATCTCTTAGACAGAACCTCGTTTTCGTATTTCTCCACATCGGCGAAGTACTCCTCGCCAACAGGCACGTTGTTCTTCATGTTGAAATAGTCGTAAACGGCACCGAAAGGCAGAGTCTTAGCCTCTTCGAGCAAAGCGAGACGCTGGAACAGCTTGCCCTCGTCCTCATACTTGCGCAGAATAGCCGTAGGCTCGAGCAATGCAGAGAGCAATGACTTCTGAGCGGCACGCACGCCGATGATGTATGCACCGATACGGTTGATAGAAGCGTCGAAGTAGTCGAGACCGATATGGGCACGGTCGAGAGCGTTGGCGCGTACAATCTCAGAGAAGAGGTTGCGGGTGTTGTCGTCGAAGAGTGTAACGTGGTCAGAATCCCAGTGCATTGGACGGGAAACGTGGAGCATCAGCTCCGGAACATAGAGCAACAGTGCAGAGATAGCGTCAGAAACATTCTCTGTAGGCTCATAGTGACCGGTGTCGAGAGTGTACATCACGTTGTTCTTAGCGCAGTAGCCAGTATAGAAATAGTTAGAACCAACGGTGTAAGCCTCGAGTCCGATACCAAACAGCTTAGCCTCGAGACAAGACTTCATTCCAGGCAGTTCCTCAGCGAGAATCTCGTCGAGACTGTTCTTCAGGATTTCGCGGTAGCGCAGTTTCTCCACCGTCAGGTCCTTGCTTCCGTCGTGAACCCAGATGTTCATGATACAGGGGTCTTTCTGGAACTTACCCATAGCATCGGCGATGCGGCGGCAACGCTTTGTATGCTCAATCCAGAAATCACGGATCTCCTTGTCAGGATTTGCAAGAGTAAGGTTTCCGCTCTTAGGGTGAGAGAAAGAAGTAGAGTTGAAGTCGAGTTTCAGGTTATGCTCCTTTGCCCACTGCATCCAGCCCTCGAAGTGTTTCACCTCAACCTGGTCGCGGTCAACAAACTGTCCACCGAATTCTCCGTAAGTCTCGTGCAGGTTCAAGCGGAAAGTTCCGGCGAGCAGAGATTTCACCTTATCAATATCTTGGCGCAGCTCATCGATATTGCGAGCCTTTCCAGGATAGTTACCGGTGGTCTGAATACCGCCAGATGCTGCCACGTTGCGCTCAAAGCCGACAACGTCGTCTGCCTGCCAGCAGTGGAGAGATATAGGGGTTTTCTCGAGAGTCTCGATAGCCTTATCTGTATCGATACCAAGAGCGGCGTAGCGCTCTTTAGCCATTTCGTAGGCTTTAGTGATTTGATCTGTTTTCATTTTCCTTTAGGTTTTATTTTGTTGTTGTTAATTTTTGATGGGAGAAATGGGAGGACTGGGAGGACTGGAAGTTCTGAGAGTAATAATTCCTAATTCCTCTTTCCTAATTCCTAATTTTTAGAATTTCCAGATACCTGTCGTAAGCCTCGTCCCATTGCTGCTTGTCCTGAGGCTCAAAGCGCTTCATGATGACGCTGTCGGCGATGATGTGGCGCATGTCGAAGATGCCGTCGACATCGCCAGCTGATTTAGCCTGCATCATGATATTGCCGAGAGCAGTGCACTCCTGAGGACCGGCAAGAACCTCAACGCCAGTGGCGTTAGCCGTAAACTGGTTAAGGTATTTGTTGAGTGAGCCTCCGCCGATGATATGCAGAGTGTTGATAGGGAAAGAAGCCATTTCCGTGAGATATCCGAACACCTGACGGTAGCGCAAGGCAAGACTTTCGAAGATGCAGCGGCAAATCTCGGCATATCCCTCAGGAACATGCTGTCCCGTTTCCTTACAGTAAGACTTGATAGCCTCCTGCATGTTCACAGGGTTGGCAAACATCTTGTCGTCGGGGTTGATGATGCTCTGGAACGGTTTTGTCTTCATCGTTTCGGCAAGCAACACGGAGTAGTCTCTTGGAGCGTCTTCGCCCCATTCCTTGCGGCAGCGTTCCAAAAGCCACATGCCGCAGATATTCTTCAGAAAGCGTGTGGTTCCCTCTATGCCGCCTTCGTTGGTGAAGTTGCGTTCGTAACTCAAGTCGTTGATGATAGCATCCTGAGTTTCGATACCCATCAGACTCCATGTTCCACTGCTCAAATAAGCAAAACGCTCATCCTTTGCCGGAACGGCGGCAACGGCACTACCCGTGTCGTGTCCGGCTACGGCAATGACAGGTATCGCACCGAGTCCGGTCATCTCCTGCACTTCTTTGGTTAGAGTGCCGATACATGTACCGGGGTTAACCATTATTCCGAATTTGTCGCGGGTCAGTCCTACGCTTTCTATAAGCTCCTTGTCGAGGTCCTTTGTCCTTGGGTCGAGCATCTGACTTGTAGAAGCGATAGTATATTCGCAAACATCCTTCCCCGTGAGCATCCATGAGAGGGCATCCGGGACGAACAGAATTTTCTTGGCATTATTGAGAGCAACATTGTTTTCGCGTCTCATAGCATAGAGCTGGAAGAGGGAATTGAAGTTCATAAACTGAATTCCAGTCTTATTATATACCGTCTTCTTGTCTATACATTTTTCGAAATATTCGTCCATAGCCTCGAAGGTGAACGGATCGCGGTAGGCGATAGGATTTCGGAGTATGGCATTGTCTTCACCGATGCATACGAAGTCAACTCCCCAGGTGTCGATACCGATGCTGACAATAGGGATATCTCTTTTTGCAACGAGTTTCAGTCCTTTGATAATCTCGTTATACAGAGCAAAGATGTCCCAATAGAAGTGTCCGCCTGTTTCTATGAGATTATTCTCGAATCTTGTAAGTTCGTCGAGTTGAATCTTGCCGTCGGCAAGAGTACCGATAATTGTTCTTCCGCTTGTGGCGCCCAGGTCCACGGCAAAGAAATATCTGTTATTTTCCATTTATGTTTTTTGTATTAAATTTCTGTTGGCAAAGATACTTGTTTTCGCAATAGGCAAGCATAATTATTTGCGAAATAATCTGAAAGTTTTGACAATATGCATATTCTTATAAGTAACTAATCAGAATTAATTTAATATAAACGACAATAGAGACAATAGAAGACAATGTTGTCTATTGTTGTTTATATATTTCATTTGATTTATAAATTTATTTTTGAACATTTACTTATTCAAGTTTCGGGTTTATAATCTTCCCCTCCCCCGCCTCCCCCTCCGGGGGCGGAGCAGTTACCTTTAAATGTCATAAACTTACATATTTGTCATTACAAAAATCTGTATCATTACTAATTTTACCCGTAAACATTTAAGCTTTTAGCAGAAAGAGTAACTGCTCCGCCCCTGACAAGGGGAGGCGGGGGAGGGGAAGAAGAACTAAATCAGAAACTTCATTTACTTATAATATGCAGTTGTGTTATGGATTACAATAAAGGCGAAAGCAGTCTGACGAGGGATTCCCACAGACGCTTTAAGAACGGTCGCTTTTGGGAAATCATTCTCAGAGTTACATAAGTACTGTTTTTTATGTCGTCCATAAAAATCTGCTTAAAGCGCAGTGCCGTCTTCTTGTCGTAGATAAAGGCATTAGCCTCGAAATTGTTCTCGAAACTTCGGAAGTCGATGTTCGTCGAACCGCAAGTGGAGATACTGTCATCGCAGACAAGGAGTTTGGAATGGTTAAAGCCACTACGGTAAAGATACACCTTAACTCCAGCCTGAATGGTTTCGAAGACATAAGAACGGCTCGCCCATTCCACGAACTTGGCGTCACCCTTGCGTGGAATCATGATGCGCACGTCGACTCCGGCGAGGGCAGCGATACGCATTGCCGACATCACGGTTTCGGTGGGCAGGAAGTATGGAGTTTCCATATAGACATAGCGTCGGGCTTCGAGCAGAATGCGCACATAGCCTTGCATGATGTCTGGCCATGGACTTACCGGACTGCTTGTTACAATCTGTACTATAATATCATTCTTTGTAGTGCTTTGCAGTTCAGGATAGTACTTGCGGTCGGATATAAGATTGCCGGAAACGAAATACCAGTCGACGAGAAACGCCCTCTGTATGGCATAAACAGCTCCGCCGCGTATACGCAGATGGGTATCGCGCCATTTCTGCTTGCCGTCTCCCGTAATGTATCGCTTGGCGATATTCATGCCTCCGATGAATCCTGTCTTGCCGTCGATGACACACAGTTTGCGGTGGTTCCTGTAGTTCACCTTGCTCGTGAAAGCCGGGAACAAGACAGGCATGAACGGTTTGATGGTAATTCCGGCATTGCGCATGCGCTTAAAGAAGTCGTCTCTAACGTTCCAGCATCCTACATCATCATATATTACTCTAACTTCAACCCCCTCCTTAGCCTTGTCGATAAGGATATCGGCAAGAATACGTCCCAATGCATCATTCTCGAAGATATAGGTGTCGAGATGTATACTCTCCTTGGCTGCGCCGATGTCGTGGAAGAGAGAATTGAAGAAAGAATATCCATCGGTGAAAATATCGATGTCGTTGTCTTTAAACGGCAGCGCCCAGTTTTGCGAGGCAAAGAGTTTTACGAGAGTCTTGTTCTCCTCGGGAATAACAAGGTCTTTCTGTACGGCGAATTCGAGCATAGAACTTTTCGTGAGCAGGTCAAGACTGTGTTGACTGATAAGTTTCTCCTTTCTCGTGTCCTGTCCGAAAAAGAAATATAGTATAATTCCCACTACGGGCATGAACATTACAGCCATGACCCAAGCCATGGTCTTCACCGGTTGTCTGTTGTCCATAAGCACCGATATGATGGTGCCGACAACAGTCAGCGAGTATATGATGAACAATATCCAGTAGAGGTATACCATAATATAAAAGTTTTATACTATAATCTCGCTGCCGAGTTCTTTGGCAATGGCGTTTCGTATAGTCTGCGCCTCTTGATATTCCTTAATAAGAGAGGTCAGCCGTTCGTTGTCGCCATTACATTTAGCAATCTCTATTTGCAGTTTTTTCAGTTTCTCTTTCACGAAATCCATGCGGAAGTCGAGGACCAGATGGATAATCTGTTCGCGCAACACTTCTTCGCCAGTTCGCAATTTAGCCCCCTTGCGGAGCTGGAACCTGTCGGTCGACATCTCTGTGGCAATCTTGCTGATTTCTATATCGGGGTGTTTCATGAAGAAGTCCTCAGCCTTGAAATCCGGATCAGAACTGTGTTCTACAGCCTCTTCGAGAATCTTGTTGTATATGGGCACAGAGAAAGTAAGGTTGTCGGTGCTCAGGTCATAGCTTATATATTGTGCAACATTTAGCGTTGTAGTGCCGCCATCATCGGTCTCCACATTGTCAAAGATGATTTTCTCACCGTTGCGCACCACGCTTTGTATCAGCATGTATTCCACTTCCTTAGCCTGTTGCTTTGGAGTCGGAGTTAAAGAAGGAGCAGGAGTAACTTCCTGTTGTACCTTCTGTTGTTGCCTTTGCTGTTCCTTCAGTTGAGTGTCCTTGCCGCTTCGGATAAACTTGTTCATCGTGGCAATGAGTGTCGCCTCGTTTATTCCTATGCGGTGGGCAGTGTCCTGTAGGTAAGTGGCACGCACAATCTGGTTCTCGATAACAGAGATACTCTTCACAATGCTACTTATAGCTTCGGAACGCTTTATTGGGTCGTTGACGCCGCGAAGAAGGAAATCTGTCTTGAATTCTATGACGTCCTGCTGGTGTTCTTCTATATATTGGCGGAAGTCCTCAGCGGTATGCTTCCTCGCAAAACTGTCGGGGTCATCGCCGTCGGGCAGCAGTAATACCTTCACTTTCATCGCCTCTGCAAGAAGCATGTCGATACCTCGCATGGCGGCATGAATGCCGGCGGCATCACCGTCGTAGAGCAACACAATATTGTCGGTGAAGCGGTGGAGTAAGTGTATCTGGTGGTAACTGAGTGCAGTGCCGGAGTTTGCCACTACATTCTCTATGCCACACTGGTGCATCGAAATTACGTCGGTGTATCCTTCCACCATATAGACACAGTTCTCTTTGGCAATGGCTTTCTTTGCCTGGTATATTCCGTAAAGTTCCTTTTCCTTATGATATATGTCAGAGTCAGGGGAGTTGATGTATTTCTGTTGCACTCCCTTCGTACGGGCATCGAGCAATCGTCCGCCGAAGGCTCTGACATTTCCGTTGACACCAATCCACGGGAACATTACCCTTCCGGAATATTTGTCGAGGAGCTCTCCGTTGTCGCGTTTAAAGCAAAGACCGGTAGAGACGAGAAATTTCTCGTTGTATCCTTTTGCAAGAGCCGCTTTTGCAAGGTCGTCGCGTGAAGGCAAGGCAAAGCCGAGATGGAATTTCTCAATGATGTCGTCGCGGAATCCACGACTTCTGAAGTATTGCATACCGATGGCTCTGCCGTCAACGTCGTTGAGAAGAATGTTATGGAAATATTCCATAGCCCATTTGTTAACGATGAACATGCTCTCGCGGTCATTCTGTTCCCTTTTCTCCTCCTCGCTGAGTTCCCGTTCGTGTATTTCTATATGATATTTGTTGGCGAGCCAGCGCAGGGCTTCAGGATAAGTCATCTGCTCATGCTCCATGATGAAACTCACGGGGTTGGCAGATTTGCCGCATGAAAAGCAGTGGCAGATACCACGAGCCGGAGAAACATAGAATGAAGGAGTCTTCTCGTTGTGGAAAGGGCACAATCCCTTGTAGTTTGCCCCGACTTTCTTCAGCGTGACAAACTCGGAGACGACATCCACAATATTTGCAGCGTCTTTAATCTTCTCTATGGTAGCGTGGTCAATCACTCGTCGATTTCCTTTCCTATATTCTTGAAGATGGAGAAATTTACACTTCCGTATTCGCGGTGTTCCACAAAGTGCGGGTCATCAGAAAAGTCATCCTTCTTGCCGTGTTCGAATACGAATACCCCATCGTCTTTCAGCATATTTGCCTTGAATACCCGTTCCGGTATGGAATGAAGTTCAGGCAGAGCGTATGGCGGATCAGCAAAGATGAAGTCGAATTGCTGTTTGCATCCCTTTATGAAGCGGAAAACGTCGCCGCGTATCGTAATGCAGTTGTCGATGCCGAGTTTTCCCACGCATTGTTTTATAAAGGCATGATGGTCGCGGTCTGCCTCCACGCTGATAACCTGCTGGCAACCTCTCGATACGAGTTCGAGCGAAATGCTGCCAGTACCGGAAAACATGTCGAGAGCCGTGCAGCCCTCAAAGTCGATGTATCCGTTGAGCACATTAAAGATGTTCTCCTTGGCGAAATCGGTAGTAGGCCGTGCTTTGAAAGAGCGTGGCACTTCAAAGCGCCTGCCTTTGTATATTCCAGTTATTATTCTCATAATCTTAGTTCTACAATAAAGTTGTAACAAGGTCGAAGTTTACCCCCTGTATCATAGTCAGAGGATGTCGATTGAAATCGGCAGATGCCTTTATGCGATAAATGTTTCTCACGAACTTCGCCAGTTCTCCGATAAGAGAGTCGAAGTCGTTGAAGTCGCCAAGCAAGTAAATATCGTCCTTATCTGCGTCCATCGCCAGTTGTTTCCATACCGACAGGATGAAATATGCTGCATCTTCACTGCGGTTGGTCTTAAACGAGTTTGCAAAGCGGAAACGGTTTCTTCGGAAACTGCAAATGTCGATTTTCCCATCGTGGAAGTAGGCATACAATTTTTCGCTTGTGCCCGCCAGACTGCGTCGCTGCAGATACTGCCATATCGAGGCACAGACAGGGTTGATTTTTATATCCTTGAAATTATCGGTAAGTACAAGTCTCAAGTCTTTATTCATGGAATACAGAGCCACAGAGCTTACCGACGGCAATATAGTGGCGAGCACGGCATTGTTTTCTTGACCGGTGATGGAGTAGTTGTACAGCAGTTCCTTCGACTGGTCAACATATTCGTCAATTGGTACGAGAACCACAGGAGAGTCGATAAGCACCATAGTCTTGCGCCATTTCCCGATATTCATTTCCTCGTCCTTCAGCGCCTCCCTAAGGTTTGCAGCCATCGATATTCCGTTTTTTATCTTGTATGGCAAGAATACGAACCCGTTGTCTTCGCCGTTCTTATATGCGAAGTCAAGGGAGTTCTCTCCAATCCTTATTGTCAGTCTCTCATCTTTCTGTTGTATGTTATTCCCAATTTCCTGCATTGTCGTTAGGTGTTGTAATGTCGCCAATTTTCAGTCCGGGATATTCTCCCGTACTGTTAGCCGTTTCTGTAATTTCGTTGATACGTTTCTCGCTCAGTCCGTCAAGGTATGCGGCGTATGGTGCACGGCATTCCATCAGCGGTGTGGTACCACCAGATTTACCCGTATATATCGTAGTGGCGAGTTCAAATTTCTTTTTGTCGCTAAAAGGAATATATTGCATCTCCTCTTTGAGCAACTTACTGTCGGTAAGCTGTTTGAAGTCTGCGGTGTATGAACCGTGGAGTTGCCGGTATTTTAGTTCTGCTTTCCGTATGGCATAGAGCCTTTCCTTAACGGCAGTCTCGCGATGTGCTTTCTCGTTGTTGAAGTGTACAGGACCGTAGATGCTTGCCGTGCATAGAATAAGGAGCACTGCGACTATTGCCGACAGAATATAATTAAGTTTTATTTTTATCATATCCTTTGCTGAACCATCAGTTATTATATAGTTTAATGGCACTTGATGCCAATTATTGCAAATTTACGGTATTTTATTCATAATATCAAAAGATTTTGCCAAAATGATTAATGCCGGTAGATTAAATTACAAAATATTGGTTATATTTGCAAAAATATTCAATGGACTATGGCAAAGATCGTAAATTATTACCCAGTAGGCATACAGACTTTCGAAAATATTCGGGAGGACAACTACCTTTATGTGGACAAGACAAAGTATATTGTTGATTTCAGACAGAAGAAAATGAAATACATTTTCCTGAGCCGTCCCCGTCGGTTCGGCAAGTCGCTCTTTGCCTCAACTCTTCATTCCTATTTTGCCGGAAAAAAAGAACTCTTCAACGGTCTTGCCCTCGGCGATTACGAGAAAGAATGGATTGAACATCCCGTGTTGCATTTCGACATGAGCGGTGCCAAGCATTTTGATGAAGCCCGTCTGTTGGATTATCTTGATTTACAGCTGTGCCAGTTTGAGGATATATATGGCAGGAATGAGAGGGAAAAACATCCTAACGACCGTCTGGACGGTATCGTGAAGAGAGCCTACAAGCAGACCGGTCAGAAGGTGGTGATAATCATCGACGAATATGATGCCCCGCTGCTTGACGTGGTCCACGAGAAGGAAAATCTCAAGCCTTTGCGTCTCGTCATGCAAAACTTCTACAGTCCGATAAAAAAGCTCGACCCTTATCTTGAATTCGTATTCATCACAGGCATCACGAAATTCTCACAGCTCAGCATCTTCAGCGAGCTGAATAATCTCGACAACATCAGCATGTTCGACCAGTACTCAGCCATCTGCGGCATAAGCATGACGGAACTTACCACAGTGATGAAACCCGATGTTGAGGCTCTTGGCGAGGCTCTCGGCATGTCGTACGAAGATTGTCTTGCCGAATTGCAGAGATATTATGATGGCTATCATTTCAGCAAAAATTCCGAGGATGTGTTTAATCCGTTCAGTTTGGTAAAAGCCTTGAATGCAAAGGATATAGCCCCATATTGGTTTGGCTCCGGTACTCCGAGCTACCTTATCAAGACTCTTCAGAAATATCATGTCAATGTTATGGATATAGAAAAGAAGAGTTGCGATGTGGATGATTTCGACGTGTCGCCAGAGCAGATGGTGTCGCCTCTTCCGTTGCTCTATCAAAGCGGTTATCTCACGATAAAGAAATTCAATCCAATGCTTCGACGTTACACTCTTGAATATCCCAACAAGGAGGTTAAGATTGGAATGCTGAAGAATTTGGCTCCAAACTATCTGTCGCCAATACAGCTTGACAATAGCAGTTTGGTGGGTGATTTCCTCGAAATGCTTTACGACCATGATATCGATGGCGCGATGAAACGTCTGAAGGCTTATCTTGCCGGAATATCCAACAGATTGAGCAACAAGAACGAGCGCGACTTCCAAACCGTGTTCTATCTGATATTCAATCTCATGGGGGCTTATATGCGGGTGGAGGAAGACAGTTCCGTGGGCAGAGCCGATGCCGTGGTGTATATGCCGGATTCCGTATTCGTGTTTGAACTGAAATACGACGGTTCGTCGGAGGAGGCAATAAAGCAGATTGACGACAAGGGATATCTCATACCGTATTCTGCCGACGGCAAACGACTGTATAAAATCGGTGTGAACTTCTCCAGCGAACAGCGCACCATCAGCGACTGGATTATCAAGGAGGGATAGAATTATGACGTTAGATGAGTTTTATGGTATAATAGTAACTCATTTCGGCTTCGCACCAACAACAGAACAGAATCAGGCAATCCGAACTTTTTGCCAGTTTATGGCAAGCCGTGCAGATCGTCCGGCTATGATTCTTTGTGGGTCTGCCGGAACGGGAAAGACGTCCGTTTCGTCTGCAATGATTAAGGCTCTTGTGTCGCTCCGACAAAAGGTAGTGTTGCTTGCTCCAACGGGACGTGCTGCCAAGGTGCTTTCTTTGAATGCCGGAATGCCGGCTTTCACCATACATCGCAGGATTTACCGGCAGAAGACTTTTACTGGCGACATGACTGGCTTTAACCTTAATTTCAATAAGCAGCGCGACACTCTATTTGTTGTTGATGAGGCTTCGATGATTGCCAATGATTCGCTTGCCTCAGGCGGTGGACAGTTTGGTAGTGGCTGTCTGCTCGATGATCTTATGGAATATGTTTATTCTGGCGAGAACTGTCGGTTGATGCTTGTAGGCGACCGTGCACAGTTGCCGCCTGTCGGGGAGGAAGAGTCGCCGGCATTGATGGGCGACGTTGTTGCCGGGGCTTACGGACTTGAGATGTTTTCTGTAGAGATGAACGAGGTGTTGCGCCAGGCTGCCGACTCCGGTATCCTTTATAATGCCAACGTTATCCGGCAAATGATAACTCACGACGAGATAACGCAGTTGCCGCGAATCCGTTTCAAGGGCTTTGCCGATATCATTATGGTGCCGGGCGACGAACTTATAGAGTGTCTTGCCAGCAGCTACAGCGAGGTGGGAGAAGATGAGACGATGGTGGTTACAAGAAGTAACAAACGCGCCAATATATATAATAATGGTATAAGAAATATGGTGCTTGGCAGGGAGGAGGAACTTACACCGGGCGATATGCTCATGGTGGTGAGAAACAATTATCATTGGATAACACGGAACTCCCATTCCTCTCATAACTCTCAGTTCTCTCATAACTCTCAGTTCTCCCAGTTCTCAAATAAAAAGCCTCTCTCTCAAAATATTTCAGTCCAGCCTCTCTCCCCCTTGAGGGAGCCGGAGTGGGCTGAACCTGAGACTTCTTCATTCTCTTTTATTGCAAATGGCGACCGTGCCAAGGTGCGCCGTGTGCGCAACGTTCAGGAGCTTTATGGCTTTCGCTTTGCCGACTTGTCGCTTGAGTTTCCCGACTACGATAATTATGAACTTGACGCCACGGTCATACTCGATTCCCTGCAGTCGGAAGCTCCGTCGCTCACCCATGAGCAGAGCGAACAGCTCTTCAATGGCGTGCTTGCCGACTATGGCGACATCCCGCTGAAGGCAGATCGCATGAAGCATGTGCGTGAAGACAAATACTATAATGCCTTGCAAGTGAAGTTTGCCTATGCCGTAACCTGCCACAAGGCGCAGGGCGGACAGTGGGCACATGTTTATCTCGACCAGGGATACATGACCGACGATATGCTTACTCCCGACTATATCCACTGGCTCTATACGGCCTTTACCCGTGCCACGGAGAAACTCTTCCTCGTAAACTGGCCAAAGACGCAGACGGATGAAATATGAATTTTATAAAAATCAGCTTTTTTATTTCAACAAAAAATAAAAGCACAGTAACGTTCAGGCCAAACACTGGGAGCGTTTGGGTCAAACAGTGGAAGCGTATTTATGTACAATAATATTTTGATACATAAAGTTCTTCTACTGATTTTACTCTTCTGTTTTTATGAGCTATAAAAGGAAACTGCTTCGCACCTGTTAATGGAAGGTGGGGATGGGAAAAACTAAATCCGAAACTTGAATATAAAATAAAAAAGATGCGTTCCCAATTTTGGGGCGCATCTTTTTTATTGTGTTATTGTGTGGATAAAACTTATTCAGCCTCTTCCTTCTCTCTAACGATGATGTTCTTGAACTCGTAAGTAGGAGCCACAGCGTCAGTGCTCTTGTATACAAATGCGATGTGGACTGTCTTTCCAACGAATTGCGATAGGGATACCGGGTCTACAGTGTAGAAAGTCCATGACGCACCGTCTGTTCTGCCCGTGATGTTAAGCGTCTCCCATGTAGCAGCATTTACGTCATTGCCGTCGAAGTTTGTGGAAACCTTGACAGAGAGGAAGTCCTCGATATTGTTGGAGCCGAGGTAATTCATAGCCTCGTCGAACACCAACTCCGGATTCTTGCCTTTCTTCATGTTGAGAGCCGGAGAAACGAGCCAGCTCTCTGAAGCCGTGTTTGTCTTGTTGGCGTATGCTGAAGCCTTCCATCCATAGGATGTCGTGTTCTGCCATACATAGTTCAGAGTGTTCAGGTTCACGTTGTATATTGTGAATCCGCCCTCGTCGCCACAGAGCGTGCTGTTGAGATATGTGCTTATCTGCTCCTCGAATCCGTTTTCTGTCTTGGCGAATGTAGAACTTTCCTTCTTGTACTCTTTTGACTCTGCCCATCCCTCGGTTGCGCTGAATGTGTATTCTGCAACAGCCAGTGCAGACGAAGACTTGCGGTAAACCACGGCAACCTTCTGTCCGTCCTCAGCAAACGGATATTCGCGCTGCAAGAGGGTAGGGAAGTAGTTGTTAGGTTTGGCAACAGTATTGGCTCCAATCATGTTGTACCATTCCGGCTGGGCTGCAATTACCTTTGCTCCGTCGGTAGAATAGATTTTCCACTTTCCTTCCACATACTGGTATACCACCGTTTTGTTTGCCCCGTTTGATGCTGCGCGGGCAGCTCTTGCCTTGGCCTTTGCTGAATTGGTAGCAGAAATAACGTTGGTTACCATGGTATTTACATACTTCTTGTTGTTTGGTGCACCGATGGTATAGCCGTATACGATAACGTTCTGACCATTGAGCGAAGCGTCTACCATTCCTTCCGGAACATACGACAGACTGCCCTGTACGGTGGCTCCGTCTACGGCAACATTATAGTATGTGCCGTTGATGGTCAGTTTGCCGGTATATGTAACGTATTTCACGTATGGCGCATTGACATAGGCATCTATGTCGGCAGCAGTCAAGGCTGTAGGATTAGGCTGCTTATAGTTTGGCTCCTTGCCTGCCTTAGTCAAGGTCACCTCGGCAGCATTGGAATACTGCATCAGTCCGGCATACTGTGATGTAGTTCCGGCAACGGTTACCTCGTCACCAATCTTCACGTCGCTTGTCTTGTAGACAAGAATGTATCCCGTCTTGTCGGTCAAGAGAAAGCCGCGTGCATACACGGCACATACGATACCCTTCACTGTATACTCTCCGCCATCGGTATTAGCTACCACGTCGGAAATCTTCGTGTAGCTTTCCTCCGGAGTGTCGCTGCCGCCGGCAGGTTCAAACTCTTGATAAGCATAGTTGACAGCATATAGATAGCCCTCCTCAGCATCTGGCAGGGCATTGTCGAGTATAGTCTGCATCTTGCCGATAGTGGCAGGAGTGAGGTAAGTCGCTGATGATTTGCCTTCCCATGCGGTATTGTAGTCGTCTGCGGTCAGAGTGTATTCTCCTGCGAGATTGTTGAAGTCGGCGAGATACTCCGACTTTCCGCAATACTCGTTGTATGTTACCTTGAACGTAGAGTTAATGTCTGACTCCGGGTATTTGTTTTGCAGGAATGCCGGCAGAAAACGGTCGGCAGTAATCATGGTGCCGAAATACTTCTGGTTCGGCAATTTCTGCAAGGCTTCGGTATATGCCGTCGTGCCGGATTCGGCGTCAAGCTTTGCTGCAAGCTCCTTGTTGGCAGAAAGGTTGGCAATCGTAGAATAGTCGGCATCGGTAAGTTCGATGGTTGCGTTCTTCACGTCGCCAATCTGGTTGCCGAGATGAAACTGGTCGTCAAAGTCATCACAAGAGGCAAGTCCCATGAGAGCAACAGCCGACAATAAATATATCTTTTTCATAATCGATATTCTTATATATTAATAGGTGTGATTAGAAATTAACCTTCAGTCTTGTGCTGAAAGTGCGTCCGAAGGCATAGAAACCATATATATTATCCTTGTTGGCAGCGCCAGAACGAGGGTTCCAAACCTTGCCGAGATACTGGTAGTCGAAGAGGTTGTTCACATTTCCGGAGATTGTAGCGTTCAGTCCGGCAATCTTGAACTTGTATGATGCGTTCAGGTCCACCTGACTTGCGGTAGGGGCCTTCCAAGGGTCGGCAACTGTCGTTTCCTTGCCAAGCGACAGATTGCTTGCGCTAATCTGATAGTAAGCATAGTTGCGGGCATACAGAGTCCAGTCGGCACCGATACGAATCTGCTTGCCAATCTTCACCGTAGCGCCGAGAGCAGCAGTGGTCTGTGCAGAACCGCCCACGCGGATGCCCTTCAGCTTGATAGCCGCCCACTGGTGGTCTTCTGCCATAACGCCGCTTGCCACTTCGCCGTCTTTAGTAAGCGGCTGCCCGTTGGCATCATATACATATCCCTTTGCGTTGCTGTCCCACTGCCAGTCGCCGATAGAGAACATTCCGTTGAGGTCGAGCCAGTATAGCGGACTTGCCTTAACCTCGAGTTCGATACCCTGGTGGCGAGCGTCAACACCAGTCATGTTGATATATCCGTCTACCTGTGCAGTTCCTACAGACACCTGCTTAGCCATCGTCTTGTCCATCCACTTTGTCCAGTAAGCGTTCATGTTCACCTGCAGCCACTTTGTGCGGTAGCCGTAGCCGAGTTCGAACGAGAGGACTTTTTCGTTGCGTGCATCCGGGTTAGTAACGTTGCTCGTAGAAGAAGTGAGGAACACGCCTGTGCTGAACTTAGGAGCGCGGCTTATGTAGCCCATGTTGAAGAAAGCATTGTGGTGCTCGTTGAAATTATAGTTCACACCGCCCTTGATAGTTCCGCCGATGTAGCTCTTAGTCTTCGACTTGGCGTGGTCCTTGTCGTAGTAGAGGCGGTCGTAGCGCCAGTAAGAAGTGTTCGATAGCGATCCGGCGATGAAAGCCGAGAGGTTGTTCTTCGAATATTCGGTTTGGAAGAAGGCACCCTCCTGAATCACGTGTCCGTCGTAGTCGCGGTACATCACGTCGCCTACACCCAGTTTCTGGTTTACCCAGTCTGGGTTAGAGGCATTCACATTGTTTTCGGCCTTTGCGTTCTGGCGCGAAGAGTCTATATAGTATTTACCGTTATAGAGGTCGATAATCTCGTTAGTGTGCACGCCCTTGTATGCGCGGAAGTCAATACCGCCGTAGAAGTCGAAGTTGTTGCCGAGCTTGGTGTTGTATGTAGAAACCAGTCCGTACCAGTTATGGTAGTTCTTCAGCTTGCCCATTACGAGCATTGATCCGTGTTCGCTCTGCTCGTTGATGTCCTGTATTGCGCCGTAGTCGAAGGTTCCGTCTGCGTTGCGGAACTTGGTCTGCAAAACTCCGTAGTTTGCTCCATACCAGTCGGTGTAAGAGTATCCGTAAGTGCCGTTACCCTGTCCGCTGTATCCGTATCCGCGACCGATAGACATATACAAAACGGTGCTGAGCGACGACTTGTCGTTTATCTGCCACTGGTGGTTCAGGCTGAACTGTGGCTTGTGGTAAACGTTGTATTCGGCAGTCTTGCGCTGTCCGTTTTTGTCGAAACCGTAGGAAGAGTTGTATTTATGGTCAGTGATACCCCAAACTTGCTCCGTCATCTTCCAGTCGGCAAGAGTCAGCGCACCCTTGCGCTGGTAGTGCTCCTGAGGTGCGCCGAAAGCAGTGAACGACAGCTGGTGCTGGTCGTTGATGCGCTTGGCAATGTTCAGGAAGTATGTATATCCCGTGAAGTCAGTGCCCTGGGCATATCCGTCGCCCCATGTCTTTGATCCGAGCAGAGTCATTGCCCATCCGCTCTTCGACATACCGGTAGAAACGGTAAACATCACCTTGTTCATGTTGTCGTTGCCCATGGCATAGTATATCGATCCACCTTTCTTTGCCTCGAGAGCCTTTGTTATGATGTTGATAGTACCACCTACAGAAGGTGATGAAACCTTAGAGGCTCCCAGTCCGCGTTGGGTCTGCATGGTGCGGGTAACGTCGGTCAGTCCAGCCCAGTTAGACCAGTAAACGTTCTGGTTCTCCATGTCGTTCATCGGCACACCGTTCACCATCACGGCTATATTGGTATTGTCGAAACCACGCATGTAAATCTCCGAGTCGCCGTAGCCGCCACCCTCTTTGTTGGCATGAACGCCAGGTGTAGACTTCAGAATCTCCGGGAATTCCTGTGTTCCGATTTTCTCTTCGATAAACGACATTGGTACTGATGATACAGCCACAGGAGTCTTGCGTGCCACGGCAATCTGTGATGTTACAATGACATCGCTAAGCGTTCTGCCGTCGGTTTCAAGCTTTACTGTGCCGAGTTCGCCCTTGCTTCGTGGCGAAGGCTTCACCGTCTTTGTCTTGAATCCGATGTACTGTATCTGTACCGGAGCATCAGGTTTTACACCCTTTACAACAAAGACACCGTCGATATCGGTTGCCGCATTGATTCCACCTACGGAGACTGTTGCACCGATAAGAGGTTCGCCGGTTTCCGCATCAACTACCTTTCCTCTGAGTGTTGACTGAGCAACTGCAGATACTGTGCCAACCATGGCGAGCACTGCTACCAGAAGGAGATGTTTTAGATGATTCTTCATAAATAAAAATTTAACTTTTTGTTTTTATTAGTAAATCGTGCTACAAAAATACAAATAATGTTTAATACTGCCACCTATTTATTAATAAATATTTCAGATGTAATGTGTTTTTAACATGTTGGCAGTTTTAATGGGTAATATTTCCGCCCGTCAGTGCAGCAGAACGTGTCTGTTTACGTTTTTGGATTCTATGCAACCCTTTTGGCGTTTCGCCTAAACGCTTCTCCCGTTCAGCTATCCTGTTTTGCCCTAATTCCCGTCAATAATTTTGTCAGATGGTTTATATTTATTATTTTTGCATTATCATTTCCAAGGGAAAAACTACTAAACGATGAAGATATACGCAGCAAAGAAAGAACAGACAGAAGAAATTGCCAATCTAATAATGATGGCAATGACTGACGAATGTTGCCTTTACTATACCGGCAACGGACAAACGCTCGATGACTTCCGAAAGACAATGGTTCGTCTTGTTGAGGCAGACAATTCGCAATACAGTTATCGCAACACCCTCGTCGCCGTGGCTGACGACGGAAAAGTTATGGGAGCCTGCGTATCATACGACGGAGCTTTGCTCCATACCCTGCGCCAAGCCTTCATAAATGCTGCATTTAACGACTTCGGCAGGGATTTCAGCAATATGGACGACGAGACACAAAAGGGAGAACTCTATCTCGACAGCCTTGCCGTCTATCCGCAATACTGGGGCAGGGGAGTAGCCTCCGCCTTGCTGAAAGCATCAATAGAAAAGGCTCGCGAGATGAACCTTCCGGCTGCCGGACTACTCGTGGACAAGGGAAACCAAAATGCCGAGCGACTTTATAAAAATATCGGATTCGAATATGTCGACGATGCCGTTTGGGGCGGTCATCCGATGCGCCATCTGCAATATTTTGTATAGATAAAAATACAAAGTAGTATAAATAAAAGAAAAATACACTATGCAGGAAAGTAAATATCTTGTAGCTACAGAACGTGATGCCATGTGGGGACTTACCGTCAGTACGGTAGGCTACGATGAGCTGTTGCCGGGCGAGCACTATCCTACACCGGGACATGCCGGAGGATATTATTTCGACGTGGATAAGGGACGCACACTGGATGAGTATCAGATGCTGTATATCGTGGAGGGCGAAGGAGTGTTCTCGTCGGAGCATATAAAAAATCAGCATATCAAGTCTGGCGATATCTTCCTTCTCTTTCCCGGTGAATGGCACACCTATCATCCTCTGCCCGAATCTGGTTGGAAGAGCTATTGGATAGGATACAAAGGCAGGAATATGGACGACCGCGTGAAATACGGTTTCCTTTCGCCCGAGAACCCAATATACCACGTGGGATATTGCCCGGAAATAATCCAGCTCTATGACGGAGCAATGAAGGCAGCCCGCGAGGAAGCTGCATATTCTCAACAGGTTCTTGCCGGAATAGTGAATAATCTTATCGGAGTGATGTATGCCAAGGAGAGGAACATTATACTTAACCGCGACCGTGCAAAGGTTGACATCATCAACAAGGCGCGCCTGATTATCCGCGAGAAGATAGAGAGCCGCATCACGATACAGGAGATTGCCGAGCAGCTTGGCATGGGATATTCCAACTTCCGTAAGCTTTTCAAGGAGTTTGCCGGAGTGTCGCCCGCCCTCTACCAGCAGGAACTGCGACTGCAGAAGGCTAAGGAATTGCTCTCTACAACAAATATCAGCATAAAGGAGATAGCCTATCAGCTAAATTTTGATTCGCCAGACTATTTCTCGAGCAAATTCAAGATGAAAGTAGGATGCAAACCAAGCGAATACCGTGAGGCAATGCGCTAAAATAAGTGTAAAAGTGATATGCAATATAGTGTTAAATAAGTAAAAAGCGAAACATTCTGTCGCTATTGTTCGTTTTGCAACAATATTTTGTATATATTTGCACCTGAAATTATAAATAAAGAGAAAGACTATAAGTTAATGAAAAGATTCTACTTCGTGATTGCCCTTGCTCTTGCTGCAGCAACGACATGGGCACAGACAAAGGCTGACGGCACTATGCCGTTTGCCAAGGTAAACTCGTATGCCACCTCCGCACAGACGTTCTCTGCCACCGCAAAAACTATTGCCAAAGCATCGACTCTCCCTGATGCTTCGCAGATAATCAGCGAGCAGCCTGAGGGTACACTCTACAAGGCAATGTATCGTGAGTGTACAGCATTCAACAATGGTTACCGCAAGGAATACGACGGTATGGCTACCGATATCGTAGTGTCAAAAGACGGCAAGAAGCTGTATATCGGCAACCCGATGGGAGTGATGGATACTGGATGGATTGTTGGCGACATCGGTGAGGACGGTATTGTAAGCTTCAACTTCCCACAGGTTATCTACCACCAGGAAGCAAACGAGGCAATGGATATCCCGGAGATTACATACTATGCATGGAACAGCGATGTTGACATGGAGAATTACAAGGTGCCGCTCGCTGCAACACAGACCGTGAAGTTTACTTGGGACGGAACGACGTTGAAGCAGCAGACTCCAAAGGAGTGTATCTCTATGGGTGATGCAGATGGTAAGTTCAGTGGCTATGGCTCGTCCGACAATGTTATCAGCGTGATGACGGAAAAACCGGTTACCCTACCGGCTGGCATACAGAGCACGACATACAAGATGGCATATACCGACTATTATACCAAGACGGATATGCAGAAAAACGTGAGCGTTGCAATCGACGGCAACGATATTTATCTCGGCAAGTTCTATAACAACTACTGGATCAAGGGAACTATAAACGGCAGTAAAGTTACTTTCCCGACTGAACAGTATCTCGGCAGCGAGAAGATCAGCTATGCCAACCATGAGTATTTCTTGGTGTTCGACTCGCAGACATACCAGTCTGTCAACAGCATGGAATTCGACTACGACAAAGCTGCCGGTACTCTGACGTCTTCGCAGATTCTTGCCGTTAACCAGGGCAAGAAATATGCAGCACTTATTGAGGTATGGATGAACCCTACGCTTACCGATGCTCATTTCGTTGTTGCCGCTCCGGCTACTCCGGTTATCGTAAGCGTGATGCCTTATGGGGCAGAGGAGGGTTCAAACGTCGGTGCCATGGCTTATCAGCTTAATACTAAAACTGACGACGGACAGGAGTTGAACTCCGACAATATATATTATAATGTATATCTTGACGGAAAGCTTACCACTTTCTCATATCCTACATATCAGGCTCTTTCAGCATCTCTGACTGATATTCCTTTCGGATTCTACGACTATTATACGCAGCAGAGTTCGGGAGCTATAGGCTATGACTTCGCAGTGTACAACGGTATGCAGTATATCTATTTCTACAACAGCTTCAATACCGTTGGCTTAAAAGCTATGTATATCGACAACGAGACTGGCGCTAAGTATGAGTCGCCTACTGTTACCTATGATGTAACTACAGGCAATACTACAACCGGCATTTCTGCCACTGCTGCCGACAATGGCACTGTAAAAAGCGTTGTTTACCATGATCTTAGCGGTCGCAAGGTGTCGGAGCCTCTGAAGGGTATCTACATGAAGACCGTGGAGTATGCCAACGGCAAGACTTCTACCATAAAGATTGTAAAATAATAGAATTTTCTGATTTATAATCATCCCCTCTCCCGTCTCCCCTTCCAGGGGAGAAGCGGTTTCCTTTATAGTTACATAAGATAATGTAGAAAAGGATTCGTAAAGAGCTTTATAGAAATTAACAACCTGTTAGAGAAAAAGGTAACTGGCTCCGCCCCTGGAAGGGGAGGCGGGGGAGGGGATGAATAAAATCTGAAGTTTGAGTGAAATAATTATGAAGTATTGATAAAACACGAAAAGAAGCCGGGAGTTGCAGCGTAATGCCGACAGCTCTCGGCTTTCATATTATAAAACCAAGAGAAAAACAAATATAATTATGAAGAAAATCTACACTTTGATTGCCCTTGCCATGACCTCATCGGCATTATGGGCGCAGGCGACAGGACAGTCTGCTACACCAAAAGCTGTTGTTGCAGCATCGACAGAACTGCCTTCTGCCGAAACCTTAATCAGTTCTACTCCCGAAGGAACACTGTATAAGGACATGTATCATTCGGCAAATGTATACGTGGAATACGGCGGAGCTGCCTTTAACCGTACGTACGACGGATATGTGGGCAACGTGGTTGTCTCTGCCGACGGCAAGAAGATTTACATGAAAGACCCTTTCATAAAACTTGCGCCCGGAACATGGCTCGAAGGTGACCTTAGTGCCGACGGTACTGCCGAGTTTAAGTTTCCGCAGATGATATACAATAAGGGCGGCGTTACCGGCTATGCATGGAAGATGATTATCGCCAACGGCAATATCGGTATCGACGAGACTACACAGAGCGTGAAATTTAAGTGGGACGGCAGTAAGCTTTCCCAAGAGAACACCTCCGACCTCATCGGAATGCTTAACGAGAAAAGCGAGTGGATGGGCTATGGTGCGTCAGAGGCTGTATATAGCGTGATGACTGATGTTGCAGCGAAACCGGCAGATGAGACTAAGGCTGAAACTTACCGCATGACGTATTACAATGCCGAGGGTAATGTAAAGACGGCATCGACAAGGGTTGTTGTTGACGGCACGGATATATATATCGGTGATATCTACGACCCAGGGTTCTGGGTGAAGGGTACGTTGAACGGAAACAAGGCATCGTTCCCGATGCAGTATCTTGGTGTGCATGCCAATGCGTCGCATGCCTATATGATTCCGTTTGATGCAGACTCATATCAGGTATTGTCGTCGCTTGATTTCACGTACAATTCGACTACCGGTTCTCTTTCTGCCGACAAGGCGATTCTTGTAAACCTTGGTAATACCGGTCTTTCTGCACTCGAAATGTTTGTTGCCCCGTCGCTAAGTAAGGTGAGCTACACTGTTGAAGCTCCTGCAAAGCCTGTGATTCTACAGTGTAAGCCTGTCGGATACGAGAGTGGCAATTATGGCGTTTTCGTATATAAACTAACTACGAATTCTGTTAGTGGCAAACAGCTCAACCAGGATAATATATACTATAATATCTATCTTGACGACGAACTGTACACCTTCCCGACTTCGCTTTATGCTTATATCAAAAACGATATAACCGATGTTCCTTATGCTTTTACCGACAGTTACAGAAACTGGTCGGGCAGTCAGGGACTTGACTTTATTGCCGACAATGGTGAGCAAACTATCTTTGTTTACAAGGACTACACCAAACTCGGAGTGAAAGCAATATATGTTGACGGCGATCAGCGTCTTGAGTCGGAGCTGGCAGAAAAAACTGTTACTACCGGTATCGACAATGCTGCTGCCGAGGGCAAGGTTATAAAGAGCGTCAGCTATACTGACCTCAATGGAGCTCGCATTTCCCGTCCATCGCATGGCATCTATCTCCAGACTACCACTTATGCCGACGGTGAGACAAAGACGGTTAAGGTTGTGAAATAAAGTAAGCGGACTGAGCCATCAAGTGGTGGCTACAGTCCGCTTTTTTTTATATCGTATCCATTCCTAAGCCCCGAAAGACAGTCTTTCTCGGTAGGAAATGAAACTTCAGCAGTTTACTTAGGCAGATTGAAAGCTTCTGTCATCTCAGCCATCTGCTCCTGACTCATACCTTCCGGTTCGAAGCCCATGCATTTAGAGTCGATATATATCTTGGCACTCTTCGAGAGCACGTCAATCTGGTCGAAAGCATCCATCACGTCAAGTCCTTTGGCAAATACACCATGCTTCTCCCACAGTACAACATCATAGTCCTCAAGTTCCTTCAGTGTAGCGTCGGCAAGAGTGTTAGAGCCCGGCAGCTCGTAAGGTACCACACCGAGACCTAACGGACAGAATGCCTTTGTTTCAGGAATCATGCTCCACAAAATATTAGTAAGCACATCCTTAGCCAAGAATTTGCGGTTATGGCTCATTGCCACGAGCTCAATAGGATGAGTATGAACCGTTGCCTTATATGCAGAACCGGTTTCGATGAGGTGTGCATGAACGGTAAGGTGTGATGGCAGCTCACTTGTAGGCATCACGGCATTGTCGGCAATGATTACATAGCTGGCGCAGTCGTCGAGGATACGTATCACGCTACCGTTGTCCATCGGGCGGCGTGCCAGGTCGCGCATGCGCTTGCCTGTTCCCTTGCAGTAGAAGTAGCAACCTTTCAGAGCAGGAAGAGTTACTCCAATCTGCTTTACGTCGCTGATTGCCGGCATTGCCTTAATCTCGTCGTCAACAAACTCTGTTACGTTTACTGTGATGTTTCCGCCATTACGCTCGGCCCATCCGTTCTGCCACAGATATCCGGCAACTTCTGCTATTTTCTCAACTTCAGTTCTCAAGCCCTGACGTCCTTCAAGAATACTTTTCATAATATGTTTTTGTTTTTATTAGTGTTTTCTGTATAAGATAAGCTGCATCTCGGAATAAGAAATGAATGAATTCATTTCGTTCTTCTCTCGATTTGCATTATCTTTGGCAAAGATACTGCAAATAATCATAACACAACTTGTAGGAAATGATTTTTGTCCTATTTTTTTTGAGAATGGATATTTATTATTGAAGTTTGGGATATAGCCGATTGTCAAGGATTGTCTGTTATTGTCGTTTTTATCAAACGCTGTCGGTATTTCTATGTTGCACCTTTGGTGCAGCATAGCAGCACTTTTGTTGCCACTATTGTTTAACTGAGGTAATTGTTGTAATAGAGGTTCTGTGTTACTGCCAACAGGAATTTCAAGACCGGCTTTGGTTCTTCGTCAATTTAGGTGGTAAGAATTTTAGACGAAAACCTATCCTGTATTATTAATATATTCAGAATGTATATTATCTGAAGTTAGATTGAATTTTTTAGACAAATACAATAAAAACCCCCGAAACAAGTTAGCCCCTCGTTCCTCGGGGTAGCCGCTGTGTTGTCATATTTCTTTACGAGAACGAGTTCTCGACAGAAATATGCCGACACAACGCCAATGCCTTCGGCATTTTTACTTGTTTCGGGCGATAAACATAAAAAACAAAGGACAATCATTTTACAACCCTTAAAACATTGTATAATTAAGATATATCTATCTTGTAAAGACAAGAATTGCAGTATTTTCTTACACTCTGTTTTAATTGTATCTTACAAAAGATTGATTTCCTTTGTTTTTTATGTTTATCTCCCGATGTCGTTTTGTAGGTTTTCGTCTAAAAATACCACCTAAATTGATGAAGAACCCCGGCTTTGTCTATTTCGTTTCCTACCACTTGTATAAAAAATGAGAAAGGTGAGGGGAATCGTGATGGGTGAGGGGTGTGAGGGGTAAAATTCTACCCTCACACTTACCCTCACACATTCAATAGTTTGTTATTCAGAGAGTTATAGTGAATGTGTGAGGGTGTGAGGGTAAAAAGCATGAAAAAAAATTTTTAATTTATTATAGTCCTATTCTTATTAGCTTTGTCGTTTTACCTGTTTAATTCATATAGGTTAAACTTCGCCAACAATCTCCTTGGCCCTTTCAAGTGCAATGTTGATATGGCTGCAGATATTCTCCTTGCCGACAGAGTCGTAGAAGCCAGCCTTTTCAAGGGCTGCATGAACACTGGGGTTAACACCGGAGAGGACAACCTGAATACCCTCCTTCTTGCTCATAGCACAGAGGTTGGTAAGGTTGTGGATACCTGTGGAATCGACAAACGGCACCTTTCTCATTCGGATGATGCGAACCTTCGGGCGGTCGCCAAAAGCTGCCATTATTTCCTCGAAACGGTTGCCGGCACCGAAGAAATACGGTCCGTTAATCTCATACACCTCAACACCCTTTGGAATAGTAAGATGCTCAAGGTTTCCCTTTATCATGTCGCTCTCCTCGTTAATCTCATCCATGATAAGCTTCACGTCGGTAGTCTCCGACATTCGTTTCATGAACAGCAGACAGGCGATAATCAGTCCTACCTCGATAGCCACGGTAAGGTCGAAGATGATAGTCAGGAAGAAAGTTATAAGCAATACCGACACGTCGCTCTTCGGGTTTTTCATCAAGGCGAGGAAGGAGCGCCATCCGCACATTCCGTATGACACGATTACGAGGACTCCGGCAAGACAAGCCATAGGGATATACTTGGCGAGAGGCATGAAGAAGAGGAAGATAAGCATAAGCATTACGGCATGGATGATACCCGCAATTGGAGTCTTTCCGCCATTGTTGATATTCGTCATGGTACGGGCGATGGCTCCCGTTGCCGGTATTCCGCCAAACAGCGGTGAGGCGAGGTTGGCCACACCTTGTGCGATAAGTTCGGTATTGGAATTGTGGTGGTCGCCGATAACACCGTCGGCCACTGTTGCCGAGAGTAGCGACTCTATGGCACCGAGCACGGCAATGGTCAATGCCGGTGCGACAAGGCTCTTTATCGTCTCCCATGTCAGTTCCGGCATGTGGGCCTCAGGGATGGCGTTACTAACGGAGAAACGGTCGCCGATGGTCTCGATTGTAGTAACTCCGGCAAACTGCTTCAGTAGCAGTGCGGCTACGGTCATTACGATGATTGCAACAAGGGACCCGGGGATTTTTTTGCTGAATTTCGGGGTGATGGCAATTATCGCCACACTGAGGATGCCGACAGCGGCACACCACCAGTCTATGGTGTTGAAATTAGTTATGTAACACCACCATTTCTCAACGAAATCGCTCGGCACCTTGTCGATAGAAAGTCCGAAGAGGTCTTTTATCTGTGTTGTGAAGATTGTAACGGCAATTCCGCTCGTAAATCCCACAACGATAGGGTAGGGAATGAATTTTATGATTGTTCCGAGATGCAACACTCCGAAGAGGATGAGGAATGCGCCAGCCATGAGAGTGGCAATTGTCAGTCCCTCGAAGCCATACTGCTGTATGATGCCATAGATGATAATGATGAAAGCTCCGGTTGGTCCGCCTATCTGCACCTTGCTGCCGCCGAGCAACGAGATGATGAATCCGGCAACGATAGCCGTGATGATTCCTTTTTCTGGAGTTACGCCAGAGGCGATACCGAAGGCTATGGCGAGTGGAAGTGCCACGATGCCTACTATTATTCCCGCCATGAGGTCAGACATGAAAGTCTTCTTGTTGTAGTTCTTGAGTGTTGAAAACAACTGTGGTCTGAAATCTAATGTACTGTTCATTTTACTTTATTACTGTGAAAAAATAAAAAAGGCAGTTCTGCTGTCTCCGGCAGAACTGCCCATATCCTGAATGAAATATTGGGTGCAAAAGTAATAAAATATATTGAAAGGACAAAAGAAAAGTTAAGAAAGCTGAATTTTTCTTTTGTCTATTTCTTTAGTGTGAAATCAAACACCAGTCCTCCGTTGTCGCCGTTCTTTACGCTTATTGTGCCTCCATGCAGCAACACGGCATTCTTTACGATGGCAAGTCCGAGTCCTGTTCCTCCCATCTTGCGGCTTCTGCCCTTGTCCACACGGTAGAATCGCTCGAAAAGTCGGGCAAGATGCTCGTGTGGCACTCCCACACCGTTGTCGCTGAAAGTAAAATGCCATTTGTCGCCTTCGTCCCTTGCGCTCAGCGTTATTGTTGTTCCCTGTCCGGCGTATGCAATGGCATTGTCGGTTAGATTGCGGAACACGCTATATATCAGCGACTGGTTTCCTCGTATCTTCAAGCTTTCGGGCAGACTGCATACAAAGTTCATTTTGTTCTCTTCCATTTGCAGTGCCGTTTCCCGCTGGATGTTATCTACGAGCTGTACCACGTCTATATCGTCGAAGTCGGTGAGCATCTCCGAGGCATCATCGAGACGGTTGAGTGTAGAGATGTCGCGGAGCAGCGATGACAGTCGCTGTGCTTGTGCATAGCAGCGCTGCAAGAACTGTTCCTTCATCTTCTCGTCAATCTTAGGATTGTCGAGAATGGTTTCCAAGTATCCCATGATACTCGCCACGGGAGTCTTTAGCTCGTGGGCGATATTCTGAGTTAGCTGTCGTTTTAGAATGTTCTGCTCCTGTTTAGTATGCTGCAACCGCTTGTATATCTTGATAATTTTTTCGGCAATTTCGCCCAGCTCGTCGTTCGGGAAAGCCACGAGGTCTTCAGTCTCCAGGCTCTCGTTGTGGTCGGCGCGGTTGGCAAAGGTTCGCAGTTTCTGTATGTTCATTCCCAGCCGGTGGGTGAAGCGGTATAGCAACACCGTCAGTAATAGCATGGCAACGAGCGAGAACCATACATAATGCTGGTCGGTCTGGAGCATGCGTGCCAGACTCGTGTTATACGGCAGGGCACTCCTTATTATAAAATTCTGCTTCGGAAAACTCGTGGCGGAATAGAAAAACGACTGTCCGAGAGTGGAACTCTTGCGGTCGATGTCGTATCCCGAACCGTTTTTCAGTGCTTCGCGAATCTCGTCTCTTCCGAGATGGTTTTCAAAAGTGGCGTAGTTCTTGAACTTATTGTCGTAGAACACTCTTCCTTTCATATCAATAAGTGTTACACGCAAATCCGGCTCGTAATGAGTTCGTACATAGCGGTCGATGCTGCTCTCCGACATGTTTCTGTTTAGTTCCAGCACCTCGGCCATACGCTCGTTGTAGTCCTGGAGCTTAGTGTCGAGCACGTCAATCTTATACATCTTTTCGCGTTCGTGCTGGAAGACGATGAACGAGGCGGCAAAAAACAGAAATACCGCAACTACACCGAAATATAATTTTTTTCCTATCGACATATGCTAATGATAAATAATTAACTATTCCCTACGCATCAAAATAATACCCGAATCCAAGACGGGTGACGATACACTTTGAGAAGCGTCCTATCTTCTTTCTCAGTCGGGTGATGTTTACATCCACCGTTCTGTCGAGGACGAGCACATCCTTAGGCCAGATGCGGTCGATAAGTTCCTGGCGCGAGAACACCTTACCCCTTTCGTCGAGCAGTAGGTGAAGAATTTCAAATTCCGTTTTGGTGAAGGGTATATCCTCGCCGTCGATACTGACAGTCTTCTTGTCGAGATTAAGCTCCAGTCCTTGATAGTTGATTATATTAGACTGTTGCCTGGTTCCGCCATCTTGAGTGCGTCGCAACACAGCCCTGACTCTTACAATAACCTCGCGGATAGAGAAAGGTTTGGATATATAGTCGTCGGCACCGAGGTTAAAGCCCGTTACGGTATCATTCTCCGTGTCTTTTGCCGTGAGGAAAATGATAGGGATATGTTCGGTCAGTGGTTCCGACTTAATTTTTTTTGCCATAGCAAATCCCGACATGCCGCCCATCATAACATCGAGCAGCAGAAGGTCGTATTTCTCCACTCCCATAGAGAGTGCCTCCTCGGCAGAGTTAGCCGTGTCCACGGTGTATCCTTCGGTTTCGAGATTGAATTTCAGAATCTCGCAGAGATCTTGCTCGTCGTCTACAACAAGCAGCTTATACTTTATATCCATATATTATATACGTTTATTGTTTCGGTTGCAAAGATAAGAATGTTTTTGTTCATAACTATTGCATGTGTGTTACAAAGTTGTTAAATAATTTCAAGCTTTGGTATAGGCAAAAAACGAAAGATGATATTTTTAGCCTCGAAATAAAAAAGAATAACATATAAGTAACAAGCCAAAATTATTTTATACAAACGACAATGGAGATAATATAAAAAACAACAAGTACAACTTATACAACAAGTACAACACGCAGCGTGCGTGACAAGCATGAAAGTTGTTTGGGTTGTATATGTTGTAAAGGTTGTTTTAAATATAAATGTTTTGTTGTTTGTATAAACTAATTATGAATAGCTA
>ERZ808246.580-NODE-580-length-29948-cov-9.882180_pt1 | contig 29948 bp, 21 predicted proteins | sample MGYA00521083_ERZ808246 | MGnify/ENA primary metagenome ERZ808246 (study PRJEB31516, sample SAMN03275577) | gut metagenome | biome: mammalia-associated habitat; material: feces | host: Papio cynocephalus | place: Kenya | collected 2012-07-07 ...
TCATGACCGACGTCGTGCCCGGCACCGACGGCGCCATCAGCTTCGAGCGCATGGAACAGGTCTACAACGCCGATCTTGCCAACAGCTGGGGCAATCTCATCTCGCGCTCGCTCAATATGAGCGCCAAGTACTTCGACGGTTGCGCGCCTGCCAAGCCGGCGTCCGCGGACGCGTTCGACAACCCGCTGGCCAAGATCGCCGACGGCCTGGCCGAGCGCTATGCCGCCAAGATGGATGTGCTCGACTACGGCGGCGCCAAAGACGAGGTCATGGAGCTCATCCATGCCGCGAACCATTACATCGAGGACTCCGAGCCCTGGGCGCTCGCCAAGGACGAGACTAAAGCTGACGAGCTCGCATTTGTAATCTACAACCTGCTCGAGGCGATCCGCATCGCCGCGCACCTGCTGATGCCGTTTATGCCCGAGACGTCCGCCGAGGCGCTTCGCCGTATTTCCTGCGAGGCCGAGGCGGGCTCCGACGATCTCAAGGGTATCTGCACCTGGGGTCAGCTCGCCGGCACCCAGCCGGTCGAGAAGGGCGATCCGCTGTTCCCGCGTCTTCAGTCCGAGGGCAAGTAGGCGCAGCGGCAGCGTCACCCCCCCCTGGGATAGATGCTCAGATAAAGCAACGGGCGGACGACGACAGAAGAACGTCGCCCGCCCGTTTGCTCTGGGCTATGTTATTTCCTGCAACGTGCGAGATGGGGTTCGGGTTGAGGGCTTTCGTCCGCCGCGAGAAGGACTGTCCGAGCGCCGGATGAAAGCCCTAAACCCGAACACGGTCAACCTCACAAGGAGGACATGATGACGACATCGCCCCTGGCAAATCCCAAGGCGACCAGAGAACTGCTGGAGGAGTTTGGACTCGCGACCAAGCACCGCCTCGGCCAGAACTTCCTTATCGACAACCATGTGATCGAGCGCATCTGCGAGCTTGCCGAGCTTGCGGGCGACGAGCGTGTGCTCGAAGTCGGACCGGGCATCGGTACACTCACGCTGGCACTGCTTCAGGATGCCGCCCGGGTCACCTCGATCGAGGCTGACCCCGAGCTCGAGCCGGTACTCGATGCCCATGCGGCCGACTACGGCAACTTCGGCTTTATCATGGGCGATGCGCTCAAGGTCACGCCGGCCCAGATCGAGCAGGTATCGGGCGGCGAGCCTACGGTCTTTGTGGCGAATCTGCCTTATAACGTTGCAGCGACGATCATTCTTCAGTTCTTTGAGACCATGCCCGCGCTCGAGCGCGCCGTGGTGATGGTACAAAAGGAGGTCGCCGACCGCATCGCGGCTGTCCCCGGCAACAAGACCTATGGCGGCTACACGGCCAAGCTCGGCCTCTATGGACGGGTTACCGGGCGCTTCGAGGTGCCGCCGCGCTGCTTTATGCCCGCACCGCACGTCGACTCGGCCGTCGTCCGCATCGACCGCGTGGACGGCGTGGTGCCCGGGGGAGTCGACCGTTCCTTTGTCGCGCGCGTCATCGACGCCGCGTTCGCGCAACGTCGCAAGACTATTCGCAATTCCATGGGTTCGAACGGCTTTGCCAAGGATGCACTCGACGCTGCTTTTGTTGCGAGCGGCATTTCTGCCACGACCCGCGCAGAGACGCTCGCGGTCTCCGATTTTGTTCGCCTTGCACAGGAGCTTTCCGATGCCAAATAGTGCGGAGCCGGTGACGTTCACCAAAAAGAAAAAGACCGTCGTGTGCCCCAAGCCCTGGGCTCCGCTGGCCGACACGCATGGGCACTTGCTTTCGTTTTGGGAGAAGGCGCCCGCCGACGTGTTGCGCCGTGCCAAGTGTGCGGGTGTCGAGCTGTTGGTGACGCTCATCGATCCTGTCGGCGACAAGATGAGTGTGCTGGCGTTTCAGGATTGGCTCAGGCACGAGGTCCTGCCACTCGGTGACGAGATTCCGCATATCAGGTACCTTGCCGGCGTGCATCCCTACGACGCACCCGTCTACACCGACGATGTTCATGCCCAGATCGAGGCTGCGCTCGATGACCCAGTTTGCGCCGGTATCGGAGAGATCGGACTCGACTACCATATGGACTACGACGACGATGTTGCCCCGGCCCCTCATGACGTGCAGATCGAGTGCATGGCGCGTCAGCTCGAGATCGCAGTTCGCCATAACGTGCCCGTCGAGCTGCACCTGCGCCATGAGGGTGACGATGCTGAACGCACCTCGCATGTCGATGCCCTCCGGGTGCTTCAAGAGGTGGGCGTGCCTGCTGCCGGTTGCGTGCTTCATTGCTTTGGCGAGGATCGCGCCACGATGGAACGCTTTGTCGAGCTCGGTTGCTATATCGCCTACGGCGGTGCCGCCACCTTCAAGCGCAACGACGGAGTGCGTGAGGCGTTTGCTGCTACGCCCCTCGAACGCATCCTTTTCGAGACGGATTGTCCCTATATGGCGCCGGAACCCATTCGCGGGCTCGAGTGCGAGCCCGCCATGGCTTCCCTCACGGCAAACACTCTGATCAACGATCGGGTCGATCGCACGGGCGAGGCGGCGGAGACCATCGCGCGGGCGGCCTGGGAAAACTCACTTAGACTCTTTGGCTAGGTTTTTTCGCTCTTGGGATTATTCCGCTTTCGTGCTTTGGGCTTCGTGCTTCGGGCTACGGCTCCCGTCTCTCTCGTGCCGTACATTTTTCCGATTTGTGTACGACTTGAACCAAAGAGGGACGAGCGCAGCGGCTAAAACTGCATATTTTCACCTCTGTTGTGCATAAAATCAGTGCCAACAGACAAAATAGGACCCCGATTCGACCAATGTTAGTCGAATCGGGGTCCTAACCTTATGCACAAATCGCAAAAATGTACGTCGCCACGCGAATCGCCCGCTAAATCCATCACGGGCACGTGACATCCGCTAGAGCGCCGGGGCTTGTGCGATCGTTTCGCTCTGCGCGGTGAGCGGCTTGTTCTCGATACGGCGGGCAAGGCGGTCGAACTTGACGAGCAGCCATTCGATGGGATTCGGTGCACGTGCCTCCTCGTCGGCGACGAGGTCCATCTTGGCGACGGTCGCTCCGTTTTGCTCGAGGGTGACCGTGCCAACCTTGTCGCCTACCGCGACGGACCCTGAGAGCTCGTCATACTTCACGCGTTCCTTGATATCGCCGGCAAGGGTGAATACCGTTGCCTGCGCATTGGGGTCGGCAAGCGTGGCGTCGACGGTCTTGTCTGTCCAGTCGCTCTCGGCGATGCGTGCCATGAGCGGGTTTCCGTTTGCGGTCTTCTTGTCCGAGTTGGCGATGGCGACGGTCTTCTTATGTCCGTAGTACCAGTTCGCGAGTGTGGCGGTATCGGTGAAACGCTGGTCGGTCGTGGTCGACCCGAGAACCACGGTATAGACCTCGTCTCCATCGACACTGTAGGCGGCGGTAAAGCAATATCCGGCATCATCGGTTGTGCCCGTCTTGCCGCCGATGTTGCCGTCCTGCCCCAACAGCACGTTGTGTGTGTCCATGCTGTGCGAATGGTCCGACCCGTCGGCACCGGTGACTTCGATCCACGAGTCGTCGCTTGCCACCACTTGCCTGAACGTGTCGTTGGCCATGGCGGTCTGCATCATGATCGCGACATCGTGGGCGCTTGAGTGCATGTTACCGGCCCACTCGTCGAAATCGAGCCCATGCGGATTTTCGAATAGCGTATTGGTGCAGCCGAGCTCCTTGGCACGTTTGTTCATGGCGGCCACAAACGTCTTTTGAGCATCCTTGGTTTTGGGATCGAGTTTTTGCCCCACAAACTCTGCCAGCGCGATGGCGGCATCGTTGCCCGACGGGATCATCAAGCCGCGCAGGGCCTGCTCTACGGTAAGCTTGTCGCCCTCCTGAAGGCCCGCGGTGGACTCGCCGACGGTTGCGGCTTCGCTGCTTACGGTGAGCGTTTCGGTGGTCTTGCAATTCTCGAGAGCGAGGATGGCGGTCATGACCTTGGTGATCGATGCGATCTTGACCTGCTTGTCAGCATCGCGTCCATAGTAGATGGTGCCGTCTTTGCCCATGACGCAGGCATTTGCCGCCTCGATGTCGGGCAGGCCGGCTTCGGCGATCGCGCGCGCTGCGGCGGTTTTGCCGCAGACATCGTCGGTGGTGAGGACTTGAGCGCTTACCGGACGGGGCGCACCAAAGCCAACGGCGACGCTGCACAGGAGCATTGCCACAAATATGCGGAACGGGCCGGACGTGCGGGGGCGAGTGAAAGTCACGATGATTCGCTTTCGTTGATAGCGGTAAAGGGTCTATAGAGTATATCTATCCCGCGATGTGTTAGGTGGTTTCCGTGCCCACAAAGTGTATTTTAGGCCGCGGATGAACCGATGCGCCTACGCGGCTTGGGCACCTCCACGCGTCTGCATGCTTTATGTGCGCGGATGCGTTGAAGGAATCCTCGGGCATAATGAAACCGGAGAGGAGCGCTCATGCAGGCACATATTCTGGTTGTCGACGACGAGAAGACCATCGCCGATCTTGTCGGCATCTATCTTGAGAAAGAGGGCTTTGACGCTTGCGTGCTGTACCGTGGCGCGGATGCGGCGAAGGCGATTCTCGAGCGCGAGTTCGATCTGGCGATCCTCGATATCATGCTGCCCGATATCGATGGCTTTGAGTTGCTGCGTACCATCCGCGCCGGGCATACCTATCCGGTGATCATGCTTACGGCCCGTGATGCGCAGCAGGACAAGATCGATGGGCTTGCGCTTGGAGCTGACGATTACGTCTCCAAACCGTTCAAGCCCTTGGAGCTCATGGCGCGAGTCAAAGCCCAGCTGCGACGCTACACGAGCTATGGCAGCCGCGATCAGGCGGGTGATTCACAGGTGGTCTCCATCGATGGGCTCGAGATCAACAAGGATGCGCGGACGGTGACGGTAGACGGCAACTCGGTGCGTACCACGCCGATCGAATATTCGATCTTGCTGTATCTTGCCGAGCATCGCGGGCATGTGGTGCCGGTCGAGGATCTGTTTCGCGCCGTGTGGAATGAGGACTTCCTGCCAAGCTCCAACAACACCGTCATGGTGCACATCCGCCACCTGCGCGAGAAGATAGGCGATGATGCCCAAAAGCCCCGCTTCATCAAGAATATCTGGGGCGTCGGCTACACCATCGAGGGGTAGATGAGGGCGGATATGACAAAGGACGAGGTATTCGAGCACGTACGCGCCGTGGCGGACAGCCGACTGCTTGCGACGGTGCTGCTCTTTGTGCTGAGCCTGCTCGTCGTCGGCATCGATAACATTGTCGGTATCCTGGTCGTGCTGCTTGTCGGCTTTTTGCTGCTTGATCGCTATCCCGGCGTACGTCGCTGCATCGTCATCGGTGGCGCGGCCTGGATAATCGTGCTCGCGATCGGTGCCGTCGCGCTCAACGGGGCCGGCGGCCCGGTGTTTTTCGATGCCGGCTACCTTTTCAATATCTGCGGTCTTTTTCTGGCGATTGCGGTCTGTGCCGTCTTCTCTTGTGGTCGCGCCATGTATTACCTGGGGATTGAACAGGGCGAGCACCGCGCGGACCAAGCGGTTGCCGCGCACATCCAAGATCGCCTGATCGATCGGCCCGATGACTGGGATCGGATAGATGGTGACTACCTGGAAGTCGAGGCCGCCATCAACCGCGTGCGCGATCGCGAACGAGCCGCGAGCCAGGCGCTGCGCGACGAGGCGCGCCGCAAGGACGATCTGGTCGCCTATCTTGCCCATGATCTCAAGACGCCGCTGGCGAGCGTAGTGGGATACCTCTCCCTGCTCGAGGAGGCGACGGACCTGCCGGCAGAGCAACGTGTGCGTTTTACGCGCGTGGCGCTCGACAAGGCGCACCGCCTAGATGCCTTGACCGAGGAGTTCTTTGACATCACGCGCTTCGACTTCCACGATATCGTCCTCACACGCGGATATGTCGATCTGAGCTTCTTGCTCGCGCAGGTTGCCGACGAGTTCTATCCGACGCTTGCCGAACAACATAAGGACGTTAGGATCGATATCCCTGAGCCGATTACCGTGCTGATCGACGGGGACAAGATGGCGCGCGTGTTCAACAACATCATGAAAAATGCCATCGCTTACAGCTATGAGGGCTCGACGATCGAAATGTCGGCACGGCTCCAAGACGACGGTACCGCGTGTGTCAAAATCTCGAATCAAGGAGATCCCATTCCCGAGGCCAAACGCAAAGTGATTTTCGAGAAGTTCTACCGTCTGGATGCGGCGCGCGCCACCAATCGCGGCGGCGCCGGTCTGGGGCTTGCTATCGCTAAAGAGATCGTGACGGCTCACGGTGGGACCATATCGTGCGAGTCTGACGCCGAACGCACCGTGTTCACGGTCATGTTGCCTCAACAGGATCAAGCCCGCCCGTAGCGCTGACGTCAGCGCCTTGTTCTCTTTACCGTTTCCTGACAATCAGCTCACGGCTGCATAAAGCGTGCCAGGTACCATCGAAGCCACTGTTGAAACATTGGATGCGGAGGTACGCTGCATGACGGCAGACCCGGTGAGGCTCGCGGTCGACCATCTCGATTTGTACTATGGCGACCATCACGCGCTCAAAGACGTGTGTATCGATATTCCCGACAAGCAGATCACGTCGTTTATCGGTCCGTCCGGCTGTGGAAAGTCTACGCTGCTGCGCTGCTTCAACCGTATGAACGATGACATCAAGGACTGCCGCATCGAGGGCTCCATCAAGCTCGATGGCGAGGACATCATGGGCGAATACAACACTTGTCGCCTGCGCCAGCGCGTCGGTATGGTCTTCCAGCGCCCCAATCCGTTTCCCATGAGCATCTACGACAATGTCGCCTACGGCCTGCGCGGAATGGGCGTCAAGGACCACGCGACGCTTGACGAGCTGGTTGAGGAATCACTGACCCGTGCGGCTCTGTGGGACGAGGTTAAGGACAAGCTCAAGACCTCGGGCCTGGGTCTTTCGGGCGGGCAGCAGCAGCGCCTGTGCATCGCCCGCGCGCTTGCCGTGCGTCCCGAGGTGCTGCTGATGGACGAGCCGACGAGCGCGCTCGACCCGGTTTCCACGCTCGTGATCGAGCAGCTCGCCATGGACCTTAAGGGAAGCTGCACGCTGGTAGTGGTTACGCACAATATGCAGCAGGCGTCGCGCATCTCGGACTCGGTGGCGTTTTTCTTGCTGGGCGAGCTGGTCGAGCATGCGCCGACGCTCGAACTGTTCAAGACGCCGCGCGATCCGCGTACGGCCGACTATCTGACAGGGCGCTTTGGCTGATAGGGAGGGCGCCTGCCTTGCGATGGGTTAAGATGCAGGCATGAGGTGATCGAAATGGTCTATTACGTCGAGGACGATGACAACATCAGGGATCTTACGGTCTACGCCCTGCGCAAGCAGGGAATCGAGGCCGAGGGTTTCTCATGCGATAGCGAGTTCAAGGCCGCGGTGGCAAAGCGCGTACCCGATGCCGTGCTGCTCGATATCATGCTGCCCGACACCGATGGACTTGAAATCATGCGGCGCCTGCGTGCCGATCGCCTGACGGCAACGGTGCCCATCATGATGCTCACGGCCAAGGACACCGAGCTCGACAAGGTGGTGGCGCTTGATGGCGGTGCAGATGACTATCTGACAAAGCCCTTCTCGCTCATGGAGTTGGCGAGCCGTTGCCGCGCGCTCCTGCGCCGTGGCGGCATGGTCAAGCAGGTGAGCGATGTGCTGCAGGTGGGCGACATCGTGCTGTCGCCGAGCCATCGCGAGGTGACGGTTGCCGGCGAGCCGCTCAAGCTCACGCTGCGCGAGTTCGATCTGCTCGAGTACCTCATGCGCAAGCCCGGCGTGGTCTTTACCCGCGAGGCGCTCCTGCAGAGTGTATGGGGCTGGGATTTCGACGGCGGTTCGCGCACCGTCGACGTACACGTGCAGACGCTCCGCCAGAAGCTGGGGGAGCACGCGGGCGTGATCGAGACCGTGCGCGGCGTGGGCTATCGTATGGCCGAGCCTTCGGGCGAGACGGACAAGCATATATCCGAATAACAAAGGAGCCGCATGTCGGAGGGCAAAAAGACGCTTTCGGGCCGTGTGTTTCGAACGGTGTTTCTGGTCGCCATGGCGATCATCGTGAGCTTTACGGTCGTCGGGGCGCTGTTCATGCAAAACTCGCTCTCCGATTCCACGCGGGAGAACCTGATGCGCGAATCCGACCTGATCGCCAAGGCGCTCGATACACAGGCGGATCCGGTTTCCTATTTGCGTGGGATCGGCTACAACGATCTGCGCATCACACTGATCGATCCGGACGGGTCGGTCGCTTTCGATAACGAGGCGTCTCCCTCTCTGCTGCCCAACCACGGCGACCGTCCCGAGGTCAAACAGGCGTTTGCCGAGGGCGAGGGGTCGGCGGAGCGCGCGAGCTCAACCCTCGATGAGGTGATGTTCTATCGTGCGGTGCGTCTTGAGAACGGCCAGGTGATCCGTTTGGCCCAGGCCCAGGCGGGAGCCCTCACGATCCTATCCAAGCTTGTTGGCCCGTTGCTGCTGGTAGCGGCCGTTGGCGCCGTGATCTCGTTTGTCGCGGCCCGCCGCGAATCGCGCGCCATCATCGAGCCGCTTCAGGAGGTCGATTTGGATCATCCGCGTCGCAGCTACGAGCATGCCTATGCCGAGATGGTGCCCATGCTCGAGCGCATCGAGGCTCAGCGCAAAGAGCTCAAGCGCCAGATGGCCGTGCTTTCCGACAACGACCGCATGCGCCGCGAGTTCACCGCCAACATAACCCACGAGCTCAAGACCCCGCTGACAGCCATTTCGGGCTATGCGGAGCTTATCGCCAACGGCATGGTCGAGGGCGAGGACGACCTGCGCGAGTTCGGTGGGCGCATCTATAGCGAGGCGGGGCGCCTTGCCGCGCTCGTCAACGATATCCTCACGCTCTCCAATCTTGATGAGGCCGAGCGCTCGGCAGAGGGCGAGGCGGTGCCTATAGGATCGATGGAGCCGATCGAGCTGGCGCGCACGATCGATGCGGTGGGGCAGCGTTTGGATCAGGTTGCTGCCCAGTCCGAGGTGAGCATCGAGCTTTTGACCTCGCCGGTGGTGGTCGTGGGTGTGGCGCGTCTGATCGACGAGCTCATCTATAACTTGGCGAGCAACGCGATCCGCTACAACCGTCCCGGCGGCACCGTCACCATCGCGTGCGGTACCGACGCCGATGGTGCGCCGTTTGTGCGCGTGTCCGATACGGGTATCGGTATCGCCGCCTCCGAGCAGGATAAAGTGTTCGAGCGCTTTTATCGGGTGGACAAAAGCCGCTCCAAGGCGCGGGGCGGCACGGGGCTGGGCCTGGCGATCGTCAAACATGCCGCCCTGTACCATCATGCCGACATCAAACTTTCGAGTGAGCTGGGCGTGGGAACGACCATCACGGTGACGTTTCCCGCCCAGGAGCAGCCAAAGCTGAGCTAGCCCCGCATAAAACCAAAGATGTTCTAGGACGGCGTGCGGCGCGATAGTTTACGGTGCGCGCCGTTTGTTGTGCAACAAGAACCTGCGAGCTGTAGCTTATGTATGGAAAGCATTCGCGTCGGTGGAATGCGATACCATAGAGAACAGTTTTGTCGAAATATGGGGGAGGAAAGGCCAACCGAATGACACTGCTTGAATTATTCCAGCTTTTGAAGAAGCATTTGAAGCTTGTTGTCGTGCTTCCGATCGCATGCGCGCTCATCATGGGCGTCGGGAGTGTCTTGTTTATGAAGGACACGTACACCGCGACGACCAGCATGTACATTCTGTCCAAGACCGATGGCGCGGATGGGTCGACGAGCTATAGCGATCTGTCGGCCAGCCAGATGCTCTCCAACGATATCGCGACGCTCCTGGACAGCAGCAGCGTCAAGACCGGTGCTGCCAAGGAACTGGGCCTGGAAGATCTGGACGACTACAAGATCTCCGTTACGTCCGAGACCACCACGCGCGTCATCACCCTCTCGGTGACGGGTGACGATGCCGAGGAGACGGCGAAGGTCGCCAACGCCATGGCCGCCTCGGTGAGCACCGTTGCCCAAAACGTCGATGCGGCCAAGAGCATCAACGTTATCGATGAGGCCAAGACCCCCGAAAGCCCCAGCGGCCCCAAGCGCCTGCTGTATGTGGCTGTCGCCTTCCTTGCCGGTCTGTTCGCCGCGGTCGCGATCGTCGTTCTGGTCGACATGCTCGATACGCGCGTTCGCAATGCCGAGGACGCCGAGCAGCTTTTGGGCATTCCCGTTGTCGGCCGCATCCCGGCCATGAAAGGTGGTAAGTAAACGATGGCAAAGAAGAGGTCCAGCGAGCTGGTCGTTCAGAACGCCGCCAAGACGCTTCTCGCAAATATCAGATTTGCCAGCGTGGACAATCCCATCCGCACCATTACGATGACGTCCTCGATCCCCAACGAGGGCAAGTCAACCGTGGCGATCAACCTTGCCCAGGCAATCGCCACCAGCGGCAAGAGCGTGCTGCTGGTCGAGACGGACATGCGTCGTCGCTCCCTTGCCGACACGCTCGGCGTGCGTTCGCGCGGCGGACTCTATGCCGTGCTGTCCGAGCAGATGACGATCGAGCAGGCTGTCGGCACCACGGGTCAGAAGAACTTCTATTTCCTCGATTCCGAGCCGCATATTCCCAATCCGGCCGACATCATCGCCTCGCATCGTTTTGCCAAGCTGGTAAAGGAGCTCAAGGAAAAGTTCCAGTACGTTATCTTCGACGCTCCTCCCGTCGGCACGTTTATCGATGCGGCCGAGCTGGCCACGCTCACCGATGGCGTTTTGTTTGTGATCCGCGAGAACTTTACCAAGCGCGAGGAGGTCGTGAACGCCGTCGAGCAGCTTAGGAAGTCCGATAAGGTCAATATCATCGGCACGGTCATGAACTGCTGCGAGGTCGAATCGAGCGAGTACTACTATTCTTACTACACCAAAGACGGTAAGAAGGTTAAAAAGGACGACGGCGGTCGCGTTGCGGGCGGGGCAAGCGCTCACTCCTCGCGTGCCGGCGTTTAAGGCGACCTGGCATCATGCGTGACATTCACTGCCATATTCTGCCGGGAGTCGATGACGGCGCGAGCGATCTGGACGAGAGCTTGGCCATGCTGGAAGCGGCCAAGCGCGCGGGGGTGACCGAGATCGTTTGCACGCCCCACTGCCGCGACCCTTATTTTGATTACGACAAGATGTGGGATGCCTTCGAGCTGCTGCAGGCCCATGCGGACGGATTTCCGTTGCAGATGGGTTTTGAGGTCAACCATGCCAAGCTTATGGATCTCGGCATGGAATGGGTGCCGTACCTTCACTTCGATGGGAGCAACGAGTTCTTACTCGAGCTTTCGACGATCGCCGGAAGGCTCGAATTCGAGGAGTACGAGCGCACGATCTACGAGCTGCAAGGCATGGGCTACGATGTGATCATCGCTCACCCGGAGCGCTATCACGCTATACAGCGCGACATCGAGGTGGCCAAACGTCTGGTTCGCATGGGCTGCAAGCTGCAGGCCTCGGCCGACTTTGTGGACGGCGGTCGCTTTGGGCGCGAGAAAAAGCCGGCTGAGCGCATGTTCGATGAGAACCTGTATACCTACATCGGCAGCGATGCCCATAATGTGGGGCACTACGATTGCCTGGCCTATGCGAACAAGACCTATGCCTGTCGCGGCCTGCATTCGCGTTGATCATTCTTGTGATATTTGAGCGTCCCCTTTGGGGGCGCTCTTTCTTTTAGAGGAGGTCGATATGGATATCCGGATCGAGACGGGCCGCTTTGAAGATGCCGCTGCGGTGCGCCGCGCGGTGTTCATGGATGAGCAAGGCTATGAGAATGAGTTCGACTCGATTGACGAGGCGCCGTCTTGTATTCACGTGACGCTTAGGGTCGACGGTACTCCCGTGGGTTGTGCGCGGACGTTTCCCGAGCCGCTTGAGCGGGCCGATGCGCCCGATCTGCCCAAATCGCGCCGCAGTGCCTGGGACGAGGGTCTTGACGAGGACGACATCTATATCTTGGGCCGCGTTGCCGTTCTTGATGCTTGGCGCCATCACGGTTTGGCTTCGCGCGTCATCGCGGCAGCGGAGCAGGCCGCGCGCGATGCCGGTGCCAAGCTCATGAAGCTCCATGCGCAGGAGTACGTGACGAACCTCTACGCATCGCTGGGCTATACCCAGATTGCTCCCGTCGACTATGAGGACGAGGGGCAGCCTCACGCTTGGATGGCTAAACCGCTCTAGGCGGCTTGGCGATTTTTCTATCTCGGCTGTATATATGCGCGCTTATGGGTTATAAAATCTAAGTCTGAACATAGCAGGTCTGCAAACGGCTCGGGCGACTGAGCCTTTTTTGCGGGCAAAGGCAACGGAAAGGACTGCGCATGCGTCAGTTTAAGACCGAGAGCAAAAAGCTTCTCGACCTCATGATCAACTCGATCTACACCAACAAAGAGATCTTTTTGCGCGAGCTCATCTCCAACGCGAGCGACGCCGTCGACAAGCTCAACTTCAAGAGCCTGCAGGATCCGAGCGTCAAGATCGACCAGGATAGCCTCGCCATCCGCGTGAGCTTCGACAAAGATGCCCGCACCATCACCGTTTCCGATAACGGTATCGGCATGACCGCCGAGGAGCTTGAGCGCAACCTGGGTACCATCGCGCATTCCGGTTCCGAGGAGTTCAAGACCGAGAATGCCGAGAGCCAGGGCGATTCGGTCGACATTATCGGTCAGTTTGGCGTGGGCTTCTATTCGGCCTTTATGGTCGCCAGCCACGTCAAGGTCGTCAGCCGCGCCTATGGCGAGGATGCCGCGCATGTGTGGGAGTCCGATGGTCTTGAGGGCTACACGATCGAGGATGGCGAGCGCGATGAGCACGGTACCGATATCATCCTTACCCTGCGCGAGAACGTGCCCGGCAAGGACGGCGAGGAGGGCGAGTCCTATGACCGCTACCTTACCGAGTGGGGCCTCAAGAGTCTGATCCAGCAGTACAGCAACTATGTGCGCTACCCGATCCAGATGTTGTGCTCCAAGACCCGCGAGCTGCCCAAGCCCGAGGACGCCGGCGACGATTACGAGCCGCAGTATGAGGACTACACCGAGCTCGAGACCATCAACTCCATGACGCCGATCTGGAAGAAGCGCAGCTCCGACGTGGAGCAGAAGGACTACGACGAGTTCTACAAGTCGACGTTCCACGAGTATGAGGACCCGGCGCGCACCATTAGCTTCCACGCCGAGGGCGCCCTTGAGTACGATGCCCTGCTGTTTGTGCCCGGGCGTGCCCCGTTCGACCTGTACAGCAAGGATTACGAGAAGGGCCTGGCGCTCTACAGCTCAAACGTGCTGATCATGGAGAAGTGCGCCGATCTGCTGCCCGACTACTACAACTTCGTGCGCGGCGTCGTGGACTCGGCGGACGTGTCGCTCAACATCTCGCGCGAGACGTTGCAGCAGAACCGTCAACTCAAGGCCATCTCCAAGCGTATCGAGAAGAAGATCACAGCCGATCTCGAGGACATGCGCGACAACGATCGCGAGGCATACGAGAAGTTCTTCGAAAACTTCGGCCGCGGCCTCAAGTACGGCATCTATTCGAGCTATGGCATGAAGGCCGACGAGCTCGCCGACCTGTTGCTGTTCTGGTCCGCCAAGGAGCAGAAGATGATCACGCTCGCCGAGTATGCCAAGAACATGCCCGCCGATCAGAAGGCCATCTACTACGCTGCCGGCGATTCGCGCGAGCGCCTGTCCAAGATGCCGGTTGTGACCGGCGTGCTTGGCCGCGGCTACGATGTCTTGCTGCTTACCCAGGACGTGGACGAGTTTACGTTCCAGGCCATGCGCGAGTATGTGGCAAAGGATATGCCCAAGGTCTACGAGGATGACGCTGCGCGCGAGGCTGCCGAGAAGGCCGTGGCCGACGGCGCCGAGCCCGAGGTCGAGGATCGTCATCTGGAGCTCAAGAACGTCGCGACCGGCGATCTTGATCTGGCGACCGAGGACGAGAAGAAGGATGCCGAGGAGGCGACCAAGGAGAACGAGGACCTCTTCAAGACCATGAAGGAGGCGCTGGGCGACAAGGTCGAGAAGGTTGCGGTCTCTGCGCGCCTGACCGATGCGCCGGCGTGCATTACTACCGAGGGCCCCTTGTCGCTCGAGATGGAGAAGGTGCTACAGAAGGGCCCGGAGGGCGGCCCCGACGGGATGCCCAAGACCCAGCGCGTGCTCGAGCTCAACGCTAAGCACCCCGTCTTCGCCAAGCTCTCTGCCGCCAGCAAGGCGGGCGATACCGACAAGATCAAGCAGTATGCCGGACTGCTTTATGATCAGGCGCTGCTGGTCGAGGGTATTCTGCCCGAGGACCCGGTTGCGTTTGCCGCTGCCGTCTGCGATCTGATGTAGGCCGCGGACCGAATGTCTCGATGAGGGCGATGTCTGTATCAGGCATCGCCCTTTTTTGATGGAGAGGGGTCTAGCCCTTTGGCATAGAGGCGGCGTGCTATCGCTAATATAGGAAAGAAAAGCAACGGCTGTACAAAAAGAAGGGGGTCTGCATTATGGTTGAGTCATGGCCGACGATTGGCGCCTGTATCAATATGGACGGCTCGAGCCGTGAACTCAATCCCCATGGAACGGCGGACTTTCCCATCGCGTGCTATTGCGAGAGCGTGCGCGACGGCAAGGGACAATACGTGCCCGAGCACTGGCATGATGATCTCGAGGTTCTGACGGTCGTATCGGGATCCTGCTCCTTTGAGGTCAATGGCGAGCGGGGGGAACTCCATGTAGGGGAGGGCGTGTTCTTCAACCGTGGCAGCCGCCATATGGTGGTCGGACTGCCGCATTGCCGCATCGTCTCGGCGGTCTTCAACCCCGTGATCGTTGCCGGCATGCCCGATTCGGTCTACGCGCACCGCTATGTCGGCCCGATTATGGACCGGGATGCCTCGCGCTATATCACGTTTGCCGCCGACGAGCCCTTGCACTTTTCCAAGCATGTCCTGCAGGCGGTTACGGCCGAGCGGACTAAACAGCCAGGCTACGAGTTTACCGTTCGCGATGCGCTCTCAAGATGCCTCTATGCCGTATGGGATGTCATGGGGCGCCCTCAACACTATCAGGGTGTCAATCCCACGGCCGAGTCGGGCAGGCTCAATCTGATGTGCATGTTCGTCAAGGACCATCTGGCCGAGCATTTTACCGTCGCCGATATCGCGACTGCGGGCGGCGTGAGCGAGCGTGAATGCCTGCGCGCCTTTAAGCGGTCGCTGGGCGTTTCTCCGGTACGCTATGTTGCGCTCAACCGGCTCTCGCGTGCGGCGGCGATGCTCGCGTGCGAGAAAGATATGGGTGTCGCGGAGATCGCCGCGCAGACGGGGTTCTCGTCCGCCGGATATTTTGCCAAGCTATTCCGTGATGAATTCGGTGTGACGCCGCGAGCCTATCGCATGCAGGTGGGCGACATGGCATTTAGTCCCCGGGCGATGATGGCGGGCGTGCCTCTCGATGTGTCCGAAGCTCCCGATCAGTCCCATCGGGGACGAAGGGATGAGAGGCGCGGTGGCGAAGAAGGTTCTCCGAGCTCGGACGTATCGGATTCCGGGGCCTCGGAAGAGGAACTGATAGGTTGCCCGTATCGGCCGGGTCAGGTTTTGATCGGCGACAACGGTAATCCGGATCCCAAAATGCCAAAAGACGCTCTGGGCTCGCGGCGGGAGCGGTCTGCAGGGGACGAGGAGACGATCGGCTAGATAGCGGTCACAAGGCCGCCCCACGGTGACGCGATGCGTCAAAATGGGGTGGCTTTGTGTTTTCTCTACCAGCATTTAATCGAGTTACTGAACAACTGTACATTTATTTTTGAGCGGGGTATAGTGCTACCGCTATAAGAAGGTCATTGTTCGCGCGTGCTGGCTGCAGCCTCCGTACAATGAAGCCTTGACGACAGATTCATGACGATACGGATGGACGGTTTCCAGCGTGAGCCTTGGCAGCAAACTATCCAACGCAAAGGTATCTTTTGCGATCTTCAAGCGGGATATCAAACGCCTGCTCGTGAACCCCGTGGCCCTGGTGGTCACGATCGGCGTATGCGTGATTCCCTCGCTGTATGCGTGGTACAACATCGTTGCCAACTGGGATCCCTATGGAAACACCCAGGGCATCAAGATCGCCGTCGCCAACAACGACCAAGGCACCCAAAACGATCTGGTGGGCGAGCTCAACGCCGGCGACCAGGTGGTCGACCAGCTCAAGGACAACAAACAGCTCGGCTGGACCTTTGTCGACTCGGCTGATGACGCTAAGGAGGGCGTTGAGAGCGGGGAATATTACGCGGCTATCGTCATCCCCAAAAACTTCTCGTCCAACCTGCTCTCCATGCTCGACGGCAACTTCCATGAGCCCAAGCTCACCTATTACGTCAACGAGAAGAAAAGCGCTATCGCGCCCAAGGTGACCGATACGGGCGCCAACACGATCGAGCAGACGCTCAACTCGACGTTTGTCTCGACGGTGAGCGAGACCGTTGCCGATATCGCCAAGAATATGGGCGTTGATCTCAAAGACCAAACCTCGGATACGCAGAGCAGTCTGTCGGCTTCGGTGGCCGAGGCCAGCGCCACGTTGCAGGAGGTGCGCGATTCGCTCTCGGGCATGAACGGGGCGGTCGACAGCACGACGGGCGCCATCGCCTCGGCCGATGCCGCATTGGTGGGTCTGGGCAATCAGCTGCCTTCGCTCAAGACCGCCATCAGCCAGGGTAACGACCTTTTGGGCGAGACCCGAACCACCGCCGGTAAGCTCAACACCTCGCTGTCGAGCGCGCTGGGGCAGGGGAGCGTCCTTTTGGGCCAGACCTCCGCGAGCGTCAACACCGCGGTGGGCAAGCTCTCGGGCACGGTGAGTGCGGCCAAGACCAAGATCGACGCCTCGCTTTCGGATCTGCAGACGGTGATCGATAAGAACAACGTGGCCCTCAACGAGTTGCGCTATTTTGGCAATACGGGCAACGACAACCTCAACCAGTCGATCGACAGCGCCATCCAAAAACTTGAGGCGGCAAACGCCAAGCTGCAGGGCGTGCATGACGGCCTTGCCGCCCAAAGCGACGCCCTGGGCAACGACGCGTCGAGCGTGGCAGGCGCCAGCGACAGCATCAACAATGCCGTTCAGGCGGGTGTCAAGGCGCTGGGTGACGCCCAGGGCACGCTCAACTCGGACGTTCTCTCGAAGGTCTCCAGCGGGCTCGACTCGTTCTCGGCGGTTTCGGGCGATCTGACGGGCGTCGTCTCGGGCCTCGATCCCACCATCTCGGGTGCCCGTGGCCTGCTTGCACAGCTCAACTCCACGCTTGCCCAGACCAAGAACACGCTTTCGCAGACCGATGCCTCGTTGGCCAAAATCCAGGAAAAGCTCGATCGCGCCGCCAACGATATCGCGGCGCTGCAGACCTCTGAATCCATGGGGCAGCTGGCAGATCTGCTCGGCATCGATGTCAACGATGTCTCCGATTTCATGGCATCACCGGTTGAGCTGACGTCGAAGGCCGTCTATCCGGTGGCGAGCTTTGGCTCGGGCATCGCGCCGTTCTACACCAACCTCGCCCTGTGGGTTGGCGGCTACGTGCTGATCGCCATATACAAGCTCGAGGTCGATCGCGAGGGGATCGGTGACTTCACCGCGCGCCAGGCCTATTTTGGCCGATGGATGCTGCTCGTGCTGCTGGGCGCCTTGCAGGCCGTCATCGTCACCGTGGGCGATCTGGTGATCGGCGTGCAGTGCCTGCATCCTGCCATGTTCGTGTTGGGTGGCGTGGCCATCTCGTTCGTGTACGTCAACATCATCTACGCGCTGTCGGTGGCGTTCAAGCATATCGGCAAGGCCATCGGCGTCATCCTGGTCATCGTGCAGATTCCCGGATCCTCGGGCATGTACCCCATCGAGATGATGCCCGGGTTCTTCCAGTGGCTGCATCCGTTGCTGCCGTTTACCTACGGCATCAACCTGCTGCGCGAGACCATCGGCGGCCTATACTCGTACAACTACGTGTTCAACCTTGCCGTGCTCGGTGTCTTTTTGGCCATCGCACTGTTCATCGGCGTGATCCTGCGTCCTGCACTTCTCAACCTCAATCTGTTGTTCGACAAGCAGCTCGCCACCACGGGTCTTATGATCTGCGAGCATAACGACATGCCGAGCGAGCGTTATTCGCTGCGCACGGCCATGCGTATCATGCTCGATTCCGAGTCCTATCGTCGCGACCTTATCGACCATGCCGTCGAGTTCGAGCGTCGCTACCCTGCCTATATCAAGGGCGGCTTCGCGGCCGTCATCGGTGTGCAGGTGCTGCTCTTTATCCTGAGCTCCGTTCTCGATATCGATAACAACGGCAAGATCATCCTGCTCGTGATCTGGATCATCTCCGTCATCGCCATCTGCGCATGGCTCATCAACATCGAGTACATCCGCTCGAGCCTCGCCACGCAGATGCGCATCTCGGCGCTCTCCGACGAGGACCTGCGTCGTGAGATGCGCGAGCACACGGTGGCGCTTCCCGGCATCCGCCGTCGCATGAGTCTCAACGCCCAGGAGCGCGGTGGTGATGACGACCGTCCCACGGGCCGTCTGCCGCATCTGGGCCGTCATTTGGGGACGCATCTCAAGAGCGAGGGCGGGGACGATGCTCCGCACGGTAAGCATTCCAAGGGAGGTGAGGCATAAATGAAGAAGATCATGCACCTCTTCAAACGCGACCTCGAGAACGTCTCGCATTCCGTGATCGGCCTGGTCGTTGTGCTCGGCCTCATCATCGTTCCGTGCCTTTACGCCTGGTTCAACATCGCGGGAAGTTGGGATCCTTACGGCAACACCGGTAACCTTAAGATCGCCGTCGTCAACACCGACAAAGGGTACGAGAGCGATCTTGTTCCCGTCGAGGTCAACATCGGCGAGACGGTGACGAGCACGCTGCGCGGCAACGACAGCTTCGACTGGACGGTCGTCGACGACCGTGACGAAGCCGTCGACGGCGTCAAGTCGGGCAAGTACTACGCAGCCGTGGTGATCCCCAAGAGCTTCAGCTCCGACATGATGACGCTCTTTTCCCAGCACGTGAAGCACGCCGATATCGAGTTCTACGAGAACCAGAAGGCCAACGCCATCGCCCAGATCGTGACCGAGAAGGGTTCGACGGCCGTGCAGAGCCAGGTTAACGAGTCGTTTGCCCAGACGGTCTCGTCTATCGCGCTCAAGACGGCGGCCAACCTGCTCGACTACATGGGATCCGACCAGGTGACCAATTTTGTGGCCAACCTTTCATCGACGCTCGGCGACAGCGTCCAGGGCCTGTCCGACGTCAAGGACAACACCGCGGCGCTGACGCAGATCCTTGATTCCGCGGCCAGCTCGCTTGATTCGGCAGGCACGCTCATCAAGGACAACGGCACAACCTCCGACTCGACCAAGCAGCTCATGACGCACGCCAAGAGCGGTCTCGACGACGTCAAGACGGCGCTTTCGGGTGCTAAGACCGCCGTCAACAAGGCCATCTCGGACAGCACCGCTTCGCTCGATGGCGTGACAAGCTCGGTAGACAGCGCGTTTGCGGCCGCCAGCCAGCATGTCGAGCTCACGGTGAGCCAGCTCAACCAGGCGTCTTCGGAGCTCTCTTCGCGAGCTTCCGAGGCGAGCAGTCTTGCCGAGCAGATTCGCGTCAACGCGCATATGCTCGATGACGGTTCGGTCAAGGAGCGTCTGCTGGCCGTGGCGAGCTCTATCGACGATATCGCCAAGACCGAGCAGACCTATGCCGACTCCCTGTCGAAGGCCGCAAGCTCGCTGTCGAGCGGCATGGCCGATGTCGATAAGACCAAATCCGAGTTGATGGCGCTGATCTCGCAGGCCAAGGGCGGTGTCGCGGACGCTAAGGGCGATTACGACACCCAGCTCACGGCCAAGGCCGATGAGCTCAAGAAGACTCTCTCGGGTCTGGTGAGCTCGGCCTCTGACATCTCCGACAATCTGGACGCTGCGGTCAATGGCCTTACGGACGCCTCCGGCTCGCTTTCCAAGAGCCTGCAGAAGGCCGGCAAGCTTGTGACCAAGGCGAGCGAAAAGCTCGAGAGCGCGAGCGGCAAGCTGCAGGATTTTAAGGATCAACTCGACGGGGCGGTGTCCTCGGGCGACCTGGCGCAGATCAAGTCGCTGATCGGGGACGATCCCGACGGCCTTGCTGACGCCCTTGCCTCGCCGGTGTCTCTTGACCGCAAGCCGATCTACCCGGTCCGCAACTACGGCTCTGCCATGGCCCCGTTCTATACGATTCTGTCGCTGTGGGTGGGCTCGATCGTGCTGGCGGCCATGATGAAGGTCTCGGTGGATGACGAACTTATCAACGAGCTGGTACCCGTGCGCCTGCACCAGATCTATCTGGGCCGCTACCTGTTCTTTGGTTTGCTGGCCCTGGCACAGGCCACGCTCGTGTGCGCCGGCGACATCCTGTTCTTTGGCATCCAGTGCGACAACCCGCTGCAGTTTATGCTTGCGGGATGGGTGGCGAGCCTCGTGTTTTCCAACATCGTCTACACGCTCACCGTCTCGTTTGGCGATATCGGCAAGGCACTCGCGGTGGTGCTGCTCGTCATGCAGGTCGGTGGCTCGGGCGGTACGTTCCCCATCGAGATGACCGGCCCTGTCTTCCAGGCGATCTACCCGTTCTTGCCGTTTACGCACGGTATCAACGCCATGCATGCCGCCATGGCCGGTGCCTACCACATGGAGTACTGGATCGAGCTGGGTATCTTGGCGAGCTATCTGATTCCGTCGCTGGCGTTGGGCGTCGTGTTCCGCCGCCCCGTTATCAAGGCCAACGATTGGATCATCGAGAAGCTCGAGAGCACCAAGCTCATCTAACAACACCCGAAGACCTGCAATTGGGGACGTAGCAAAACAGCAGGTCTTTCTATTTCGATTTCGGCAGACCTGCTGTTTTGCTACGTCCCCAATTGCAGGTCCCCTTTGCTTTAGTGCAGTGGATTGCACAGGCGGCGAGGTTGTTGCTAAAGTTGCAGGGCGCACCGGGGGTCCGGGCGCCCTGTTTTTTTGTGACCATGAGGCGGCACGCGGGGGAGCGTGCGGACACCACGCCCGATATGCGAGCGAGGGGTTCCGAGTGGCCGATATATCCGCAACGATCGAATCTATGGAGGACACGCCGGTTGCGCGCGAGGATCGCGGCGCCGGTGAGTTCCGCGGTGCGGGCGCGCGCTCGCCGCTGTTCTGGAAGGTCCTGCTGTTGTCGGCGGCGCTCGTCTGGGGCTATTCCTTCACCACCATGAAGGACGCGCTCGACACCATCCCGGTCTTCGTGCTCATCTATATCCGCTTTTTGCCGGCGGCCGCCTGCATGTTCTTGCTGTTCCATAAACGCATCATGGCGCATTTCAACGCGCGCAACCTTGCCGTCGGTCTGGGGATGGGCGCGCTCATGTGGGCGGCGTATGGTTTGCAGACGCTCGGCCTCGATCAGACCACGGCCGGTAAAAGCGCGTTTCTCACGGGGACCTACTGCATTCTGGTGCCGTTCATGAGCCGCATCATCAGCAAGGAGAAGCTCACGCGCTACAACATGGGTGCCGCGGTGCTCTGTTTGGGCGGTATCGCCTTGGTGGCACTCGATAGCGTGGCCTTCAACGGGGGCGATGTGCTCACGCTCGCGGGCGCGATCTTCTTTGCGCTGCAGATGGCCGTGGCGTCCAAATACGGTCGAGCGATGGATATCAACGTCATCACGTTTTGGATGTTCGTGGGCAACGGCGTGTTGAGCCTCGTCACGTCGCTTTTGTGCGAGACGCAGCCACCGCTCTCGATTTGGACGCCGAGCTTTATCGGCGTGGTCGTGTTCCTTTCCATCGGTTGCACCTGCGCGGCGCTGCTAATCCAAAACGTGGGCCTTGCGCACGTCCCGGCTTCGACGGGCTCGCTGCTGCTCTCGATGGAATCGCCTTCGGGCGTGTTTTTCTCGGTGATGCTTGCCGGGGAGATGTTGACCCCGCGTCTTATTGCCGGCTTTGCCTTGATTTTCCTATCGATCGTGCTCTCCGAGACGCACTTCAGCTTTCTGAACCGCCGCTCGCGCAGATAGACGGCGCTTCTCGGGGTTCTGCGCATGGTTTTTCGACGCGTATGGGGCCTTTTGCATGGCTCGGAGCGTAAGTGAGTGGACTTTTACGGGATGCTCGAGTATAGGGAAGGTCGGCGTGGATAAATCCGCAGGTAAACGCGTTGGCTTTCGTCTGTATAGGCTGCGATTTTTAAAAAGTCCACTCACTTACGACGGTGGTGTGTAAACAGCTTGTTGCGGCTTGCGGTTGCGGGCCGCTTTTTTGTGCCGGTTGCCTAAAGTGGATAGCCCTGCACTTTATGACAATAGAGTGCTTGCTGCGATAACGTAAACACATGGGGGCATCTATGGCACAAGCTCTGTCCGATTTTCAACCGCAACCAGCGCCCGAGACCTCGTCGGCGGCACGGACCGCCATCGGCGACGGCCTTGTACTCGAGGCCCAGGCGTTTTCCGACGATTTTGCACGCTGGCGTCACGATCTGCATCAGATTCCCGAGCTCGGCAATAATTTGCCGCAGACGAGCTCCTACGTCCAGGCGCGCCTGGCCGAGATGGACATCCCGTTTACCGTGCTCGTCGAGGGCTCCTGCGTGGTGGGTCTGATCGGCGCCGGTGCCGCTGCTGCCTCCGCGGGCGACGGTTCCTGCACGGATGCGCAGGCGGGGACGACCATCATGCTCCGTGGCGACATGGATGCCCTGCCCGTTACCGAGGAGTCGGGCGAGCCCTTTGCCTCCACCAATGGCTGCATGCACGCCTGCGGACACGATATGCACGCCACGGCGCTGCTGGGCGCCGCTCGCCTGCTCAAGGCTCGCGAGGCTGCGCTTGTCGAGGCCGGCGCTACCGTCAAGTTACTGTTCCAGCCCGGCGAAGAGACCTTTACCGGTGCGCGCGCCGCCATCGCCGACGGCCTGCTGGACAACCCACGCCCCCAGGCGGCCTTTGCCATGCACGTCAACAGCCAATCGCCGGTGGGATTGGTGCTCTATGGCAGTCCGGCGCTTTCGGGTGTATACGGCTTTCGTATCACCTTGCAGGGCAAGGGCGGGCATGGTTCCAGTCCCGAGATCTGCATCGACCCCATCACGGCGGGCGTACATGTGCATCTTGCTCTGCAGGAGCTTATCGCGCGCGAGGTCCCGGCTGCCAAGGAGGTCGCGCTAACCGTCGGCAAGTTCGCCGGTGGACAGGCGGCCAACGTCATTCCCGACACCTGTGTGCTCGAGGGCACGCTGCGCGGGTTTGACACCGAGCTGCTCCAGGCGCTCAAGGCACGTATCGGTGAGGTCGTCGAGGGCGTGGCCAAGACCTACCGCACCCCGGCGACGATCGAGACGCTGTCCGATGTGCCACCGCTCGTGCTCGACGATCGAATGACCGAGGCGGCGCGCGGCTATGTGGGCGCCGCGCTGCCCCGGGCTGCCTTCCTGCCTCTCTTTCATGCCATGGCTTCCGAGGATTTTGCCCTTATCTCAAGCCGGGTCCCGAGCGCGTACTTTACCGTGGGCGCCGCGGCTGCCGATACGACCGAGCATTTTGCCCAGCACCATCCCAAGGCACGATTCGACGACGCCGAGCTTGCGCTCGGGGCCGCGGCGTATGCATCGGTTGCCTTGGGCTGGATTGCCGACCGGACCGCGAACAAGGAGTAGCCCATGTCCCAGCAGCGTAAATTCTTTCCCGGTTGGCTCGTGGTCGCATCCGGTTTTGTGATCATGGCAACCTGCTACACCATCTTTGTCAACTGCATGAGCCTGTTTCAGCCGCTGATCGTGAGCGAGCTGGGTGTCACGCTTGCGCAATACAACATCTCCAATGCCATCTCGACCGTCGTGAGCGTGGTCGGTTCTCTTGTGATCGGACATGTGGCCGACAAGGTGAGCGGACGCGTGCTCGGCTCGCTGACGGTCATCGCCACCTCGACCGTGCTCGCCGGCATGAGTTTTGTGGGTGCGCTTTGGCAGGTCTACGTGCTCTTTGCCGTTTCCGGTTGCTTTGCCGTGGCTTCGACGCGCCTGCTCATCAGCTTGGTTACCGCCAACTGGTTTACGGCGAAGCGCGGCCTTGCCATCTCGATCGCCCTTTCGGGCTCGGGCTTTGGCGGCGCCATCCTCTCGCCGATCGTCAGCTCGCTTATCGTGAGCGTCGGCTGGCGCCCGGCGTTTTTGGTGCTTGCGGCCATCTGCATGGTTGCGGCACTGCCTATCACGGCCTATTCGTTTCGCACGAGTCCCGCCGAGATCGGTCTCAAGCCCCTGGGCGAGAACCCGGGCGACGCACCGGTCACGGCGGGCAAAGATGCTGCCGAGCAGGCGGCTCCCGAGGTCAACGTGGGTTGGGCGCGCATCAAGAAGAGCCCGGCGTTTTGGCTGTTGGTGGTCGCGTTTTTGTTCATGGGACTGGTCAACGGTGCCATCCTGCCCAATCAGGTCACCAACATGACGAGCGTTACCGTGGGCGGTACCAAGATCGTTACCGGCGGGCATGATCCGGTCTGGGCGGGCACGGTGCTTTCGGTCTATATGGTCACGGTCGTGATCGCCAAGATCTCGCTCGGCGCCATCTATGACCGCTTTGGTTTGCGATTCGGCAACGTTTTGGGATCCATCGCCTGCATCGTCGCCTGCGCGGCGCTGTGCTTTCCTGCGACCGATGCGGGCCCCATCGTTGCCGCCATCAGCTTCGGTATCGGTACCTGCATGGGCACCATCACGCCCACGATCGCCGCGTCAAAGCAGTTTGGCATGACCGATCTGGGTAAGGTTACCGGAACCATCACCTCGCTCGAGATGGTCGGCGGCACCGTGGGCTCGATTCTGTCGGGCGTGCTGTTCGACCTGTCCGGCTCGTTTGCGAGCACCTGGATCGTGTGTTTGGTCTGTTCGATCGTGATGTTGGCGTTTCTGCTTGTATCCGAGCCGCTGGCAGCCAGCTTGCGCAAGAGCGTAGCGGCAGGGGAGTAGCTCGGCTTCTGCTGCCTGGCAATTCAGGCGCAATCTGCGAACACTGTTGGGCCGGCATCGGCCGGAGCGGAACGAGTTCCCATACCCTCGTTCCGCCCCAACCGATGCCGGCCCGTTTACGTGGAAGGCGGATGGTGCGGGCCCGTGGACGGACGTTTTCGCCAGGGGTCCATGCCAAACGCCTGCCGTATAATGGCAGGCGTTTATGACGAGTCATATGAAAGGTAGGCCCATGCAGGCACAAAAGGCGGAGGGAACCCGCGACCTTATCGGCGCCGAGATGCGCGCCTGGCAAAAGATGCAGCAGATTGCGGCCGGCGTGTTCGAGCCGTTTGGCTTCAGGCCCATCGAGACCCCGGCGATCGAGCAGGTCGATGTCTTTGTCCATGGTATCGGCCAGTCGACCGACGTCGTTCGCAAGGAGATGTTCCGCGTGTTCTCGGGCGCCAACCTGGAGCGCGTCTTCACGGAGGGCACCGACACCAAGCTCAAGCCCAAGCAGCGCCTGGCCCTGCGCCCCGAGGGCACGGCCGGCGTCGTGCGTGCCGTGGTCGAGAACAATCTGGTGCCTCAGGGTTCAACGCCATTCAAGGCGTACTATGCCGAGGCCATGTTTCGCGGCGAGCGTCCGCAGAAGGGGCGTCTGCGCCAGTTTCACCAGGTGGGCATCGAGTGGTTGGGCGCACCCGACCCAGCGGCCGACGCCGAGTGCATCATCATGCTCATGGAGTTCTACAAGCGTCTGGGCTTCGATCTTTCCAAGCTCCGCCTGCTCATTAACTCGATGGGCGACCCGCAGTGCCGCCCAGCCTATCGTGAGCAGGTCAAGCAGTTTATCCTCGATCACGCGGACGAGATGTGCGACGAGTGCCGCGAGCGCGCCGAGCTCAACCCGCTGCGCGCGTTCGACTGCAAGAACGACCATTGCCGCGAGATCATGGCGGACGCCCCGCTTATGGGCGATAACCTGTGCGACGAGTGCCGCGAGCACTACGAGCAGGTCAAGCGCTACCTTGACGCCGCGGGCATCGAGTATGTCGAGGACCCGACGCTCGTGCGCGGCCTGGACTACTACACGCGCACGGTCTTCGAGGTCGAGGCTCCGGGCGCCGGCGTGGGCTCGATCGGCGGCGGCGGTCGCTACGACGGGCTCGTCGAGCTCGAGGGCGGCAAGCCCACGGCCGGCGTGGGCTTCGCGGTGGGCTTCGAGCGGGCGCTCCTGGCGCTCCAGGCTTTCGGCGGTGACCTGGGTGCCGAGGAGGCGCCGTGTGTCTACGTGGCCAACGCCGGACGCGACCTGCGCGAGAACGTCTTTGCCATCACGCAGCAGCTCCGCGCGGCCGGTATCGTGACCGAGGCCGACTATCAGGGCCGCTCGCTCAAGGCTCAGTTCAAGCAGGCCGACAAGGTGGGCGCCAAGCTCATTCTGGTGCTTGGCGGCGACGAGCTTGCGGCAGGTAAGGTCAAGGTCCGCGACATGCAGACCCATGACGAGACCCTCGCAGATCTTGCCGATGTGGTCGAGGCGGTCAAGGCACGTCTGTAAGGGGTAACGTTTACCATCTGCGTCGTGTTTGAAAGATATGTTTCGGGGGTGTTTCGCAAATCTGCGAGACACCCCCGTTTTGTATATGCCGCCTACCGAGAAATACGACCATTAGGGCGCAAAACACTTGCAATGCAGAAAATACTTTTGTGAGCTAAAGCGCATTCAGGGCCGCATGGGTAAATCGAGTGCCTATAATGAATAGCGCATTCAACGTGATGTAGGAGGAATGGGAGGAAGCGTGGCTGATAACCTAAGCAACCAGTCCGCACCCGGGGTAGCGGCGCGCGTCGCCACCGCCGTGGTCAACCGCTTCGTCAACCGAATCGGATCGAACAGCGGGGACAAGGAGCGTCTCGCCGAGATCGAGATTCCCGAGGAGTTGCGTGACAACCTGGCGCTGTTCCTGCGCCTGGAGCGCAAGGTCCTCAACGAGTACGACCCCGAGATCGCGGATCTGTTCGACAAGATCCTCTCGGCCGAGATCGACGCCAACGCCGGCAACCCCGGCACCAGGGCCGCCGACGAGGCCGTCGACGACGAGGGCGTTCCCACGACCGACGAGTCCACGGCCGTCGCGTTCCGCGAGGTCGTGAGCCTCATCGACAGCCTGCCGCTCGACAAGCAGCAAGTCATCGTACGCGCTTTCACGAGCTTTTTCCATCTTGCCAACCTCTCCGAGGAGAACTACCGCGTGGCGACCCTGCGCGAGCGCGAGGCCGGCGCGTCGACCGAGACCGAGGTCGATCCCGCCAACGAGCTCACCGTCGCCTACAACCAGCTGGTAGGGGAGCTCGGTACCGAGGGCGCCAACGAACTGCTCGACAAGCTCGAGTTCCACCCCGTCTTCACCGCGCACCCCACCGAGGCGCGCCGCAAGGCCGTCGAGGGCAAGATCCGCCGCATCGCCGACCTGCTCGACGAGCGCCCGCGTCTGGGCGGCTCCGACCTGGTCGAGAACGAGCGCCATATGCTCCAGGAGATCGACGCCCTTGTGCGTACGAGCCCCATCGCGCTCAAGAAGCCCACGCCTGTCGAGGAAGCCGATACGATCATCGACATCTTCGACCACACGCTGTTCGATGTGATTCCCGTTATCTATCGTCGCTTCGACGACTGGGTGCTTGGTGACAAGGCCGGCACCGTGCCGCCGCTCTGCCCGGCGTTCTTCCATCCCGGTAGCTGGATCGGCTCCGACCGCGACGGCAACCCCAACGTCACCGCCAAGGTGAGCCGCGAGGTCGCAAACAAGTACTTTACGCATATGGTCTCCAAGCTCGAGGAGAAGTGTCGCCGCGTTGGCCGCAATCTTACGCTCGAGGCCACCTACAGCAAGCCCTCGCCCGAGCTCATGAACCTGTGGAACCATCAGGTCGAGATGAGCACCGCCTATACGAGCCGCGCCGAGCTCATCTCCGAGCACGAGCCGCATCGCGCCGTCATGCTCGTCATGGCCGATCGCCTGAACGCCACGGTGCGTCGCGTGGCCGACACCATGTACCACAGCGCTGATGAGTTCCTCGAGGACCTGCGTATCGTGCAGCGTTCCCTTGCCGCCTGCGGTGCCGTCCGCGCCGCCTATGGCCCCGTTCAGACCATCATCTGGCAGGTCGAGTCCTTCGGCTTCCATATGGTCGAGATGGAGTTCCGTCAGCACTCCATCGTCCATGAGCGCGCGCTCAAGGACATCCACGAGCACGGTATCCACGGTGAACTGCAGCCCATGACTCGCGAGGTCATCGATACCTTCCGCGCGATCGGTTCGATCCAAAAGCGCTACGGCAAGAAGATGGCCCATCGCTACATCATCTCCTTCACCAAGAGCGCCCAGAACATTGCGGACGTCTTCGAGCTTGCACACCTCTCGTTTGCACACGAGGAGGACGTGCCAGAGCTCGACGTGATCCCGCTGTTCGAGCAGCTCGAGGACCTCGAGGGTTGCATCGACGTCCTCGACCAGGTGCTCACGCTGCCCGTCGTGCAAAAGCGTCTCGCCCAGACCAACCGCCGCATGGAGGTCATGCTCGGCTACTCCGACTCCTCCAAGGACGCCGGCCCCACCACGGCCATGCTTGCCCTGCACTCCGCGCAGGAGCGCATTGCCAAGTGGGCCGAGAAGAACAACATCGACCTCGTGCTCATGCATGGCCGCGGCGGCGCCGTGGGCCGTGGCGGCGGTCCGGCCAACAAGGCCGTGCTGGCGCAGCCCAAGGGCTCGGTCAACTGCTTCTTCAAGCTCACCGAGCAGGGCGAGGTCATCTTCGCCCGCTACGGCAACCGCACGCTCGCCCAGCGCCACGTTGAGTCCGTCGCCGCGGCGACGCTGCTCCAGTCCGCGCCGAGCGTCGAGAAGATCAACACCGAGACCACCCATAAGTACTGGGATATGGCTGAGCAGCTCAACGAGGCCAGCCACCAGCGTTACCTCGACCTGCTGCAGAGCGACGACTTCACGCCGTGGTTCAGCTGGGTCACCCCGCTGACCGAGGTCGGCCTGCTGCCGATCGGCTCGCGTCCGGCCAAGCGCGGCCTGGGCGCCAAGTCCCTCGACGACCTGCGCACCATCCCCTGGATCTTCTCCTGGAGCCAGGCGCGCATCAACCTCGCCGCTTGGTACGGCCTGGGCACCGCTTGCGAGAAGTTCGGCGACCTTGAGCAGCTGCAGGCCGCCTACAAGGAGTGGCCGTTCTTCCGCACGTTCATCGACAACATCGAGATGTCGATCGCCAAGACGGATCAGCGCATCGCCAAGATGTACCTGCATCTGGGCGACCGTCAGGACCTCTCCGAGAAGGTCTTCACCGAGATGCAGCTCACCCGCAAGTGGGTACTTGCCATCGTCGGCGACGAATGGCCGCTGCAGCACCGTCGTGTGCTCGGCTGCGCCGTCCGTGTGCGTAACCCCTATGTCGATGCGTTGTCCATCGCGCAGGTACGCGCCCTGCGTGAGGTGCGTATGAACCAGGACGAGATGGCTGAGGAGAAGAAGGCCGAGTACATGAGCCTGATTCTCTCGACCGTGACCGGCGTCTCGGCAGGTCTCCAGAACACGGGGTAATAGAAAGCCGCTGTGGCGACTGTCGGCCCGGCCTGGACATTCCCCTAAAAACGTCCTCGCGCATGAAAGCCCCTCGGCCTGCTCCTTCGGAGCTTGGGCCGAGGGGCTTTCGCGCTGCGGAATGTTTTTAGGGGAATGTCCAGGCCGGGCCTTCTGTTCCTCGGGCTTTCGGGCGGATTACAGCTGGGAAGAGGTAGTGTCGAGAAAGTTGGTGTAATGCCGGCCTTGGGTTAACCGTCCGGCGTCC
>ERZ808246.581-NODE-581-length-29938-cov-11.053208_pt1 | contig 29938 bp, 28 predicted proteins | sample MGYA00521083_ERZ808246 | MGnify/ENA primary metagenome ERZ808246 (study PRJEB31516, sample SAMN03275577) | gut metagenome | biome: mammalia-associated habitat; material: feces | host: Papio cynocephalus | place: Kenya | collected 2012-07-07 ...
CGGTCACGACGCGAAGCCGCGTCTTCGGCGAGCTTTCGTCGGTGAACCGCACCTGGTAGCCGACCTCCTCGCCCAGCTTCACGCCCATTTCGCTGGCGATGCGTTCGGCGACGGTGCGCGCGGCGAGCCGGCGCGGCTGCGTGTGCACGATCTGCCTGCCGTGCGAGCCGCGGCCCAGCTCGAGCAGGATCTTCGGCAGCTGCGTGGTCTTGCCGGAACCCGTCTGTCCGGAGACGATCACCACCTGGCTTGATCTGACGGCTTCGGCGATGTCGTCGCGGGCCGCGGAAACCGGCAGTTCGGAGGGATATTCGAATTTCATGCCTTCATAACCTCGATGACGCGGAAGCCTTTCGAACTCGCGTACTTGCCTACCTCATACCCGTCGCCGAGCTGCGTGGCGAGCCACGGAATCAGCGAATCGGAACCCAGATTCTTCTGCACCACCAGATAGGCGGCGCCTCCCGCATTCAACCTTGGCAGCCACGTCATGAGCAGCGTGTGCAGCGCCTCCTTGCCGACGCGGATCGGCGGATTCGACCAGATCAGGTCGAACGTCGTCTCCGCGGGGATATCGTCGGCCGTGGCCGCGTGGATGTTGCCCATGCCGTTGAGCTCGGCGTTGCGCCGGGTCAGTTCAAGCGCGCGCTCATTGACGTCCAACGCCCAGATGTCCGCCTTTGGCGAAGCAAATCCCAATGCCAACGCGATAGGCCCCCAGCCGCAGCCCAGATCGAGGAACGTGCCCTCTTCGGGAGGCTCCGGCGCCTGGCGCAGCAGCACCGACGTGCCGAGATCCACGCGGTTGCCGGAGAACACGCCGTTCGACACCTCCACGTCCGCCTCGCTGCCGCGCAATGTGACGTGCAGCGTTTTGCGCACGTCCCTCGATTGCGGCTCCGCCGCGAAATACTGTTCGGCCTGTGCCATGTCCGCTCCTTGCAAACGCTCGTCTCCGGCATCCGCGCGCCGCGCCCGTCCGCGTGGCGAAAGCATGGATGCCCATGTCTCTAGAGAATGATGATAATAAAGGCACCATAGTTTAACCGTGAGAGGTGCCATTGAGCCAGGATAACGATATCGAGCAGAGCATGACCGCAGGCGACGTCGGGGGAGTGCTCGCCGACCAATCCGAAGTGCTGCTTGATACCGACGGTGGGGAGCGCCCGCATGAGACACATGACGAACAGTGGCGGGAACGCGAGTCGCGCAACGCGTTGAAGCATGTCGCCGGCCTCGGCGAGATGCAGGATGTCACCGAGGTCGAATACCGCAAGGTGAGGCTTGAGCGCGTCGTGCTGGTCGGCGTGTGGTCCAGTCGGGAGACCACGCAGGGTGCCGCCGAGGAGTCGCTCAGGGAGCTTGCCGCGCTCGCCGAGACCGCGGGCGCCGTGGTGTGCGACGGTCTGCTGCAGCATCGCGTCAAGCCGGACGCGGCGACCTACGTCGGTTCCGGCAAGGCCCGCGAACTGGCCGGCATCGTGGCGCAGGACGAGGCGGACACCATCATCGTCGATGACGACCTGCCTCCAAGCCAGCGCCGCGCGTTGGAGGACGCCACCAAGGTGAAGGTGGTGGACCGCACCGCCGTCATCCTCGACATCTTCGCACAGCATGCGACGTCGCGTGAAGGCAAGGCGCAGGTCGAGCTGGCGCAGCTCGAATACATGCTGCCGCGACTGCGTGGCTGGGGTGGTTCGTTGTCGCGCCAGGCGGGCGGCCGCGCGGCGGGCGACGCCGGCATCGGCTCCCGCGGACCGGGCGAGACGAAGATCGAGATGGACCGCCGTGTGATCCGCAGCCGGATCGCCAAACTGCGCCGGCAGATCGCGGACATGGCGCCGGCCCGCGACGTCAAGCGTGGCGCACGACGGCGGTTCGGCCTGCCGACGGTGGCCGTGGTCGGCTACACGAACGCGGGCAAATCGTCGCTGACCAACCGGCTGACCGGTTCCGCGGAGTTGGTGGAGAACGCCCTGTTCGCGACCTTGGATACCGCCGTGCGGCGGGCGAAGGCCAAGGACGGGAGGCTGTACGCGTATGTGGACACCGTAGGATTCGTGCGTCGTCTTCCCACGCAGTTGATCGAGGCGTTCAAATCCACGTTGGAGGAGGTCGCCGACGCGGATCTGATCGTGCACGTGGTCGACGGATCGCACCCTGACCCGTTCTCGCAGATCGACGCGGTCAACGACGTGCTTTCCGACATCGACGGCGTGGAGACGATTCCCACGGTTGTGGCGTTCAACAAGGCCGATCGCATGGACGAGGCCGCGCGTGAGCGGATCGAGGCGTTGATGTCTGACGCGTATATCGTCTCCGCGTTCTCGGGTGAGGGCGTCGACGCGCTGCGTGCGAAGGTGGAATCGATGCTGCCGACCCCGAACGTGCATGTCGAGGCGCTGCTGCCGTACACGGCCGGCTCGCTCATGTCCCGTGTGCGCGAATACGGCAGGGTGGTCAGCGTCGAATACCGTGACGACGGCATGATGCTCGAAGCCGAGGTGGACGACCATCTGGCCGCGCAGATCGTGCAACAGGCCATCGACTGAACATTCCCGCAAAAGACTGCAAACGCTTGGAATGTAATGAACGCAGTGTTTGTGAGCGCTCACATAATCTGTGACGCAAATCACGTTTCATGACTTGCAAACCGTGTTACAGCGGGCTGAAACGTCATGATGTGTGGATACAGTAAAAACTGAAAATGAAAGAGAACGACCCTGCCACACGCGGGAGATTCTTCTTGGTAAAAGAGAGGTAAAGCATATGGTGGATTCACCAATCAAGCCCACAAAGCTCGCTATCATCGGCGCCGGTGCAGTCGGCTCCACTCTCGCTTTCGCTGCTGCTCAGCGTGGCGTCGCACGTGAGATCGTGCTCGAGGACATCGCCAAGGAGCGCGTCGAGGCCGAAGTGCTCGACATGCAGCACGGCTCCAGCTTCTATCCGACCGTGACCATCGACGGTTCCGACGATCCGGAGATCTGCCGTGACGCCGATATGATCGTCATCACCGCCGGTCCGCGCCAGAAGCCCGGCCAGTCCCGCCTCGAGCTGGTCGGCGCCACCATCAACATCCTCAAGGCCATCATCCCGGGTCTCGTGAAGGTCGCTCCGAACGCCATCTTCATGCTTATCACCAACCCGGTCGATATCGCCACCCACGTCGCCCAGAAGATCTCCGGCCTGCCGGCGAACCAGGTCTTCGGCTCCGGCACCAATCTGGATTCCGCACGTCTGCGCTTCCTGATCGCCCAGCAGACCGGTGTCAACGTCAAGAACGTGCACGCCTACATCGCCGGCGAGCACGGTGACTCCGAAGTGCCGCTGTGGGCCTCCGCCACCATCGGCGGCGTCCCGATGTGCGACTGGACCCCGCTGCCGGGCCACGATCCGCTGGACGCCGAGGTGCGCGAGCAGATCCATCAGGAAGTCAAGAACGCCGCCTACAAGATCATCAACGGCAAGGGCGCCACGAACTACGCCATCGGCATGTCCGGCGTGGACATCATCGAGGCCGTCATGCGCGACTCCAACCGCATCCTGCCGGTGAGCTCCATGCTGCACGACTTCCACGGCATCTCCGATGTCTGCATGTCCGTGCCGACCCTGCTCAACCGTTCCGGCGTGAACACCGCCATCAACACCCCGGTGTCCGACCGTGAGCTCGCGGCTCTGAAGCGCTCCGCGGAGACGCTGAGGGAGACTGCCGCCCAGTTCGGCTTCTGATGCAAAACGCGGCAACGGAGTGTCAGCTGCGTTGCTCAGAGCTCGACGTACCTTTGTACGCCTTCGCTCTGGGCGTCTTGCTGACACACGCGTTGCCGCGTTTTTTATTGTCTGTTTGCGGCAACGGAGTGGTGGTTTCTGTGTTGTCCGGAGTCCGATGTGTTTTCGTACGATTTCGCTCTGGGCGCCCTGCCGGTACACGCGTTGCCGCGTTTTGCCGTTGCGGTGATTGACAATGGAATGATGGGCCGTTAAACTGTCATCGGAATCGGGAAACCCCAGCCTTCGGGCTGGGGTTTCCTGCGTTTCGGAACGAATGAGAATGGTATTGAGACGCGGTTTCAATTGCCGTGGCGCTCAACCGGAGGGAAGGACAACCATGGCGCACAACCATACGGCCACTGCCGGCGCAGCCGTCAAAGGCGCGGCCGAGCACCAGCGGCGGCTCATGATGTCTTTGGGGCTGACATCCACGGTGTTCGTCGCCGAGGTGGTCAGCGCCATCGTCACCGGATCGTTGGCTTTGCTGGTCGACGCCGGCCACATGCTCACCGACATGTCGGTGCTGATCGCGTCCACGGTCACCGCGGTGCTCATGCAGCGCAAGCCCAACAGCAAGCGCACATGGGGATGGGCCCGTCTCGAGGTGCTTACCGCGGCCGTAGGGGCCTTGGTGCTGCTGATCGTCGGCATCTACGCGCTCGTCGAAGCGGGAATGCGACTGTTCGGAGGCGCGGCCGACGAGGTCCATGACGTGCGTCTGCTGCTTGGCATGGGCATCCTCGGTCTTGTGGCGAACATCGGATCGATATTCATCCTCGCCGGGCAGAGCGAGGACAACATGAACATGAAGGCTGCGTTCCTCGAGGTCATGAACGACGCGTTGGGCTCCGTGGCCGTGATCGTTTCGGCGATAGTGCTGATGGTGACGGGATGGTCCGGTTTCGATGCCGTCGCTGGCGGCATCATCGCGTTGATGATGATTCCACGCGCATTCGTGCTGCTGCGCAACGCGGTACGGGTCCTGCTGGAGGAGACCCCACAGGATCTGGACCTCGACAAGGTGCGCGAACATCTCGAACAGGTGCCGCACGTGGTCGCCGTGCATGACCTCCACGCCAGCACGGTCTCAACAGGCATGCCCATCCTCATGGCCCATGTGGTGGTGGAACGCGGACTGACCATGGATGACGCGGCGAGCATTCTCGCCCAATTGCAGGATTGCCTGCGCGAGCATTTCCCTATATCTGTGCCCCATACCACGTTCCAGCTGGAGCCGGAGGGCTATGATTCCGCGAGCCGACCGGAGATGCACTCCTGAAACGACGACAGACGGATTCGGTGGCGTCCCTCAGATTTTGCGCAGCACGGTGACGACCTTACCCATGATTTCGGCGTGTGTGCCGTCGATGGGGGAGTAGGCCGGGTTGTGGGGGATCAGCCAGACGTGGCCATTGTCCTTGCGGAAGGTTTTGACGGTGGCCTCGTCGTCGAGCAGGGCGGCCACGATATCGCCATTCTCCGCGTTGTTCTGTTCACGGACCACTACGAAGTCGCCGTCGCAGATGGCGGCGTCGATCATGGAATCGCCATGCACTTCGAGCATGAACAGATTGCCGGTTCCGGTGAGTCGCTCGGGCAGCCTCATCACATCGTCGACATGCTGTTCGGCGGTGATGGGCACGCCGGCCGCGATGCGCCCGACCAAAGGCACGTCATGCGAGGCCATGATGGATCCGCTGGCGTCATCCTGGCTGGGGAACGGGATCACTTGGGCGACCCTGCCGTGTGGGGACGTATCGTCGGCGTCCACGACTTCGATGGCCCTGCCCTTGTTGGCGTTCATACGGATGAAGCCTTTTTCATCGAGCACCTGAAGCTGGTGTTTGACGGACGATGGGCTTTTCAAACCGGCGGCCTCGCCGATCTCGCGGAACGAAGGAGCGAACCCCTGCGTGGCCAGATGCGTCTTGATGGCCCCAAGCACCTTGCGCTGGCGGTCGGTCAGCGTGCTTTCATCCGGACGCTCGCCGACCTTTTTGGGCGTGAATGGGATGGTGCTCACGGTGGGCTCCTTTCGTGTGTCCTACGAGCATAACGCGAAACGCCGAGAAAATCAAACATCTGTTCGAGGTGTGTTTGCTTTTTTCGAACATATGTGCCATACTTTGAACAAACGTTCGATAGAACAGATGTTCGATAAGGAGTGGCGTGATGAGCAGCGCACGGCATGTCAAGACCTTGGTGAATCACATCGTCATGCTGGTCATGGTGGCCTGCATGGTCTGGTGCTTGGCGGGGCTTGTCTCTCCCGAACGGGCGCAATCCGCATCGGGTTCCACGCCGGTCGTCGTATATACCGTCCAGCCGGGTGACACGCTGTGGGGGTACGCGGCTGGCATCACTCCGGAAGGCGGCAACGTTGGGGATACCGTGGACGAATTGGTGCGGTTGAACAATCTGGACACGGCATCGCTGCACGCCGGGCAGCGTCTTATCGTGCCCGAGGCGGCGTAGGACCACCGCATCGGCCTGTTTTCAAGGGTTCAGTCTATTCTGGACAGCATGCACTGTCCGTTTTGCCAGAATCCAGATACCAAGGTGGTCGATACGCGCATCAGCGATGACGGCCACTCCATCCGTCGTAGACGCGAATGCCCGAAATGTTCCAAACGCTTCACCACGTTGGAAACGACCATGCTGCTGGTCGTGAAGCGTTCCGGAAACGTCGAACAGTTCGACCGTAACAAGGTGATTTCCGGCGTGCGCAAGGCATGCCAAGGGCGTCCCATCAACGAGGATGATCTGAAGGCGCTGGGGCAGAAAGTGGAGGAGGATCTGCGTTCGCGCGGACTGGCCCAAGTCAAATCGGACGAGGTCGGCAAGGCCATCTTGAAGCCGTTGCGTGATCTTGACATGGTGGCGTACATGCGGTTCGCCAGCGTCTACCAGAATTTCGAGAATCTTGAGGACTTCCAGAAAGCCATCGACGAACTCAAGGGCGTCACCTCCAAATAGGAGTCAAAGACGGCATCGATAGGAAATGGGGTCTTCCAACCATGCGGCGGTTGGAAGACCCCATTTCCATGTATCCGGAGTGCTTTTCAGGCGCGCCGGTTCAGCTGATCACCCGCATGCGAATCGTGCCTTCGATGGAGGCAAGCTCATCGAGCGCCTTCTGATCGGGGCGCTGCGCCACATCAGTGACCACATAGCCGATCTCGCCTTCCGTGCCCAGGGCCTGTGCGGCGATGTTGATACCGTCCTCGCCGAGCACGCGGTTGACCCGTGCCAGCACGCCCGGCAGATTGGCGTGCAGATGGGCGATGCGGAAGTTCGACTTGATATCGGACAGGGTGATCTGAGGCAGATTCACCGACAGCATGGTGGATCCCTTGAACCAATAATCCTCAAGGCGCTGCGACACGAACTGTCCGATGGACTTCTGCGCCTCGAGCGTGGAGCCGCCGATATGCGGGGTGAGAATCATATTGTCCTCGTCCGCGAGGTCGGTCAGGAATTCGTCGCCGGTCTTCTTTGGCTCGACGGGGAACACATCCACCGCTGCGCCGGAGAGATGTCCGGAATCCAGATGCTGCTTCAATGCGTCCAGGTCCGCGACGAAACCGCGCGACAGGTTGATGAAGATGGCGCCCTGCTTCATATGCTTGAACTGGTCCTCGCCGAAGAAACCGGTGTTCGATTTGCGTCCGTCGACGTGCAGGGTGACCACGTCGGACTGTTCCAGCAGCTCGTTCAACGTGGCGCAGCGGTGGGCGTTGCCCATCGCGAGCTTCTCCTCGATGTCGTAGAACACGACACGCATGCCGAGCGCCTCGGCGATGACGGAAAGCTGGGAACCGATATTGCCGTAGCCGATGATGCCGAGGGTCTTGCCGCGAACCTCGTGGGAGCCGGAGGCGGATTTGTCCCACATGCCATGCTTCATATGGTGGGTGTGCGCCGGAATGCGGCGCATCAGGCAGATGATGTCGCCGATGACCAGTTCCACCACGGATCGAGTGTTCGAATACGGGGCGTTGAAGACGGCGATGCCGTGCTTGCCTGCGTATTCAAGATCCACCTGATTGGTGCCGATACAGAAGCATCCGACGGCGGTGAGCGTCGGACGCGCGTCGATGACCTTGCTGGTCACACTTGTCTTGGATCGGATGCCGAGCAGGTCGACGCCCTCCAAAGCGTCGATCAGCTCGTCTTCGCTTAGGGCTCCCTTGAGGCATTCCACCTCGAAGCCATGGTCGCGCAGCGACTGCGCCGCGTCTGGATGGATGTTCTCGAGTAATAATGCTTTAGGCATGGCTCCTACCTTATAACATGAGCAGCTGTTCGTCGGCCTGTGTCCGCACTATAAGCAGACGCTGCGTCGGCCGGGTCATCGCGACGTACAGATCGGACGCCGCGACGATGCGAGACGGCGCGTCTTCCTCGATCTGTCCGGGCTGGACCACCATGACGGCATCGTACTCCAGACCTTTCACGGTCTGCGTCGAACAGACGGTGACCTGCTCGTCCCAGGAGCTTTGCCCGTCGAGCCTGTCGAATTCCTTCGGCGGAAGCTCGTCGCGCAACTGCCCGTACACGCGGTCGCGCAACCGGGCGAGCATGTCGTCCGGGGCGATGACCGCCACACGTCCGGTGCCGTCTGCGGAGACATAGTCCCGCACCAGGTCAACGGCCTGCTGCGCCACGGCGTCGTCGAGCAGGCCGTCATCGCGCACGGTCAACCGCTTGACCGAATCGGGCACGCCACGCACCGCGTTCACCGTGGAGATGTACAGGCCCTCCGACGAAGCGAAATCACTGGCGAGCTGAGACACCTCCTTCGGATTGCGGTAGTTGATCGTCAACTCGTTGAGCTGCCAATTGTGTTCGCCGAACAGCGGATCCATCATGCGCCGCCAGGAACGTGTGCCGCCGAGCGCGGACGTTTGCGCCACATCGCCCACGATGGTGAACGAGCGCGACGGGCATCGGCGGATCAGCATGCGCCAATCCATGGCGGTCAGCTCCTGCGCCTCATCCACCACGATGTGCCCGTAGGTCCACTCGCGGTCGGCCGCGGCGCGTTGCGCGGTCAGCTCGGCGTCCATGCCATTGATATTGTCCACCAGCATCTGCGATGTGACGATGCCGGTGCCGATGCCGGCCTGCGCCAGCGTATCCTTGGCGAACTGCTCCTCCTCGGCCCGTTTGGCGTCCAACGCCTGTTGCCGCGCCATGGCCTTCGGATCGGGGCCGAGCAGCTCCATGGCCTCATCCAGCAACGGCACGTCGCTCACGGTGAACGGCGATCCCTTCGGACGGACCAAGGCGTCGATGTCGCGTTCCTCGAGCCATGGTGCGAAACGACGCAGCTGCTGCGGCTTGGCGAACAGCTGATCGACCAGCCACTCGCCGGTCATCGGCAGCCATGCGAGATTCAGCGTCTTGCGCAGGACGTCGTTCATCCGCAACTGCTGCATGACGTCATTGAGCTCCGCCTGCTCAGGCTCGTAGTCGAGCTGGTCGGCATACCGATTGCGCATGGCGGACAGCATGCTGCGCACGAAGGTCTCGCGCGCCTTGTTGTGTGGCTGCCTGGTGCGTTTGGCGTCGGTGATGGCCTGCTCGACATCCGCACGGGAGATGGGCACGGTGAAGCCGTTGATGCGGATGGACGGCAGGTGCGAGGGCACGCGTTCGCGCGCCGCCACGGCATTGGCGATCGCTTTGGCCATGCGACGCTCCCCTTTGAGTTTCGCGGCATGCGGATCATCGTGCGCGGTCGCGATGATGCCTGGAATCAGATCCGCGATGGTGCGGCTGACCACGCCGGTCTCGCCCAGCGAGGGGAGCACCTGGTCGATGTAATGCAGGAACGTCGAACTGGGGCCGACCACCAGCACGCCGGAGCGCTGCAGCGCACGACGGTGCGTGTACAGCAGATAGGCCGCACGGTGCAACGCCACGGCGGTCTTGCCGGTTCCCGGGCCGCCCTGCACCACCACCGCCTGATTGAGGTCGGCGCGAATAATACGGTCCTGCTCGCCCTGGATGGTGGCCACGATATCGGTCATCTTGCCGGTGCGTTTGGCGTTGAGCGACGCCAGCAAGGCGCCTTCGCCGGTCAACGTGCCATTGGAGGATGCCTCGCCGACCTGGTCGGAATGCACGTCAAGCACCTCGTCCTCGACGCCGACAACCTCCCTGAAGCTCAACGTGATGTGGCGGCGCATGACGATGTCCCCATGGTTCGAAGGCGTCGCCTCGTAGAACGGGCGTGCGGCGTCGGCGCGCCAATCGGTGAGGATCGGTTCATGGTTCTCGTCGGACAGGCCGATGCGTCCGATATACCGGTGCGCGCCGTGCACGTCGTCCAGCCTGCCGAACACCAGGCGATCCTCCACCGCGCGTAGCTGGGTGAGGCGATCCTCGTACATCGTGGCGAAGGAATCGCGCTCGGTGCGCTGCGTGGGGGAGCCGTGCGAGCCTGCGGCGCGGACCGTGTCGAGCCGAGCACGCGCTTGGGACCTCAACGAGTCCAAGCGGTCGTATGCGCGGCTGACGGCCTGTTGCTCCTCGTGCAATTGGGCGGAATAACTCGACATTTCGATCCCTTCATCAAAAACTCAAGGCATTCCAATGTACCCCGAGGCTTCTACGAACACCATGGAACGAGAAATGTGGGTGGTTGCGCCGAACCCGTTTTTGCGGGGAACTTGCCGCAACGGGCGCATTGGCCAATGTGGGGAGAAATCGGTGGTTTTTGTGATGGCTTTTGCCGAATTGTGGGGAAAAATGGTGAACCGTGGGGTACAGTGGTGGAAGAGTCTCGGGTTGGGGTATCCATGCGTCGGCAAAAAGGAGGTGCGGCAATGTCCCAGAACATTGGAACGGCGCCGGTCTCCGATGCCGTTCCGGCACAGTCCGGTGAGATGGCGGCAGACCTGCCGCCATTGCTTCTGGGTACCTATACTCCAAAGATCGATGCCAAGGGCCGTATGGCGCTGCCCGCGAAGTTCCGCAGCCAGTTGGGGGCGGGCGTGGTCATGGCACGTGGCCAGGAACGATGCGTCTACCTGTTGCCGCAATCGGAATTCAGACGAATCGCGGCACGGATCCAGCGCACATCCATGGGGAACAAGGCCGCACGCGACTATCTGCGCGTATTCCTTTCCGGTGCGGTCGACCAAGCTCCTGACAAGCAGGGGCGCGTGCTTGTGCCCCAGATGCTTCGCGACTACGCGAACCTGGGCGGCGACGTCGTGGTGATCGGTGTGGGAACCCGGGCCGAGATTTGGAACAGACAGGCATGGGAGGATTACTTGGCCGAGCAAGAGCAGGGATATTCTGACATCGCCGATGACGTGCTACCGGTGGTGGAATTCTGATGGCGGATGTGACGACGATTCATCAGCCGGTGCTGCTGCGCGATTGCGTGGATCTGGTGTCGCCGGCGTTGGCGGAACCGGGTTCGGTCGCGGTGGATTGCACGCTTGGCCTCGCCGGACATTCCACGGCGTTCCTCAAGGCAAGCCCCAAAGCCCGCCTGATCGGCATCGACAGGGACACCGAGGCGCTCGCGCTGGCCACGAAGCGGATGCGGATGGAAGGTCTCGAAGACCGGTTCATCCCCGTGCACGCGGCGTTCGACGATTTCGCGCAGGTGCTTGCGGATCAAGGCCTCGACAAGGTCAATGCGGTGTTTATGGATCTTGGATTGTCCAGCCTGCAGATCGACGAGACGGAGCGGGGATTCTCCTATTCCCATGACGCGCCACTCGACATGCGCATGGACGTGACCCAGCCGCTGACCGCCGCCCAGGTGCTCGCCGATTATTCGTTCGCCGACCTGGTGCGCATCTTCCGCACCTATGGGGAGGAGCGGTTTTCCAAACAGATCGCCCGGGAGATCATACGACGGCGCGAAACGGAACCGTTGACCACGTCGGGACAGCTCAATCGGCTGGTGGACGAGGTCGTGCCGCAGGCGCATCGTCCGGCCGGCAACCCTGCGAAGCGCGTCTTCCAGGCGCTGCGCATCGAAGTCAATGGCGAGCTGGACAAACTTGCCGGCACTTTGCCGCAGATCGCCAACCATCTTGCCGTCGGAGGCCGTCTGGTGGTGGAGTCGTACCATTCGTTGGAGGACAAGACCGTCAAGACCTTCATGAACCAGGGGCTCAAGGTCGATGCGCCGGCAGATATGCCGGTGGTGCCGCCGGACATGATGCCGTTCTTCAAGGAACTCACCCGTGGCGCCATCAAAGCGGACGCTGAGGAGATCGCACGCAACCCAAGGTCGGCATCCGTCAGACTGCGCGCCGTGGAATTGACCAGGCCGATTCCCGAACGATGGCGCAAACGGTTTGACCGAGGCGACGACTACGCAGGCATGATCAGACATGGAAGAAGGGGCTGAAGTGGCGGCACCAAGAACAATCGTTTCGAATGCGGCTCCGGCCGGGCGCAAACGCCAGGACGAGACCATAGGCACCACGCGTCCCGAGCTGCATGTCGTCAAAGGAGCCCGAGCCGAAGGCAATGGCTTCCGCCGTGGTCTTGAACAGCTCATCACCTGGACACGTACCCGTAGCACGCCGTTGCTGCATCTGATCGTAGCCGTGGTGTTCCTCAGCGCATGCCTGCTGGGATCGCTGATGCTGCGCACGCAGATGGTGCAGAATTCCTTCGAGGCGAGCCAGATCGAGACGCATATCACCCAACTGACGCAAGACGTCGAGGATGACCAAGCCAAGCTCGACAAGCTTGATGCCTCGCTGCCGGCCAAAGCCGAACAGATGGGCATGGTCCCGCAGAAAGGCGCATTGACCATCGATCTGAACGGCTACCATGCGAGTGGGGACAACGCCCAGTGAATCCGTTCCGCAGCATCTACACGTTCTTCCATAAGAACCTGTTGACGAAGACCATGGCCGTCGGTGTCGTTCTGGCATTGATGGGCACGACCTGTCTCGTCCAGCTCGCCAACATCCAATTGGTCAACGGCAAAAGCATGGCGCAAGCTGCGGCGCAAAGCCGAACCACCACCGTGACGCTGAAGGCGCGGCGCGGCAAGATCATGGATACCAATGGCGCGATCCTCTCGCAAAGCGTCGAACGATACACCATCATCGGCAATCCCGAGGAGGCCCAGGCGTTCATCCCGACCACCTGCACCAAGCAGACCGGCAGCAACTGCCACCAGATCAACGGCAAGCCGGTCGGTGTCACCGGCGCCGCGGCCGTGGCGCGCATGCTGGCGCCCGTGCTGGGCATGGACGCCACGGAGCTGGGTGCCGATCTATCGATCAGTGGACAGTATGTGGTGTTGAAGAAGGACGTGACCCCAGCCGTCAAACGCAAGATCGCGAAGCTGAACCTCGGCGGCATCGTATACGCGGAACTGAGCAACGAGCGTCTCTATTCCAACGGTACGCTGATGGGCGCGTTGCTGGGCGGCGTCGACGACGAAGGCAAGGGCGTCGCAGGCATCGAACAGATGGAAAACAAGACGTTGACGGGCCGTGACGGCTATCAGGTCTACCAGCAAGGCAACAGCGGCGTGGAGATTCCGGGAACCATGACCGAATCCAAGGAAGCGGTCAACGGCTCGGACGTCACGCTGACCATCGACCGCGACGTGCAATGGTACTCCGAGAAAGTGCTGAAAGACAGCGAAAGCAAATACCATGCCGCATGGGGCATCGCCATGGTCCAGGATGTGCAGTCGGGGGATATCCTTGCGTTGGCGGACAGCGACGAGGTCGAAGCCGGCAGCGACCAAGCGAAGATGGGTGCCTCCCGCGCGGTCAGCGAAACCTTCGAACCGGGATCCATCGGCAAGGTGCTGGCCATGTCGGGCATGCTGCAAAGCGGCCTGCATGCGATCGATGACAAATTCACGGTTCCGGACACGATAACGGTGGAAGGGCAGACCTACAAGGACGCCGAAACGCATGGCGCGGAGCATTGGACGCTCGCAGGCATACTCCAGCAGTCGTCGAACGTCGGCATGATTCTCGCCGGAGACAAGATGACCAACGAGCAGCGGTACGATTTCATCAGCAAATTCGGTGTCGGCCAGGATACCGGACTCAATCTGCCGGGCGAATCCGAAGGCGTCCTGCATCCCGCGGACAGCTGGGATAGGCGAACACGCAACACCGTGCTGTTCGGACAGGGATACACGGTGAACGTCATGCAGCTGACCAATGCCGTTTCGGTGATCGCCAACAAAGGGGTGAGGAAGCCCCAGCGCATCATCAAATCCGTCACCGATGCCGCGGGACACACCGAAGAGCAGCATCCGCAGGGCGACGCCACACGCGTCATCGACGAATCCGTGGCGAATCAGATCATGAACGCCATGGAATCGGTGTCCGACAGCTATAGCGCGTTCGTGAAAGTCGACGGATACCGCATCGCGGCGAAATCGGGAACGGCCGAGGTCGCCGGCACGAATGGTCGGCTGACCTCGATCGTCAGCGATTACTCGGCGATCATTCCTGCCGATAATCCCAGGTTCGTCATCACCGTGGTGCTCAAGGATCCCCAGGGCAGTTTCGGCGGTCTGACCGCAGGCCCGGTCACCGCGGAGATTGGTGAATTCCTTATGCAGAAGTACGAAGTGCCGGCATCATCGCCACGCACGGATGCTATTCCGGTGACTTGGTGAACGGATCCGTGGAATCAGATACAGAGGGGTGGAAAAGTGAGTGCTGTCAGCGAATCCATGAACAAGCGGATGACTTTGGGATTGCTTGCCGACCGGTATGGCTTCGATCTTGATCCGGCATCGGCCGTCGAGGTGACGGTGACCTCCATCGCCGACGACATCGATTCGGTCCATCCCGGCGCGTTGTTCGTTCCCTTCGCCGACGTGGACATGCATCAGCTGGCGCAGGCGCAGGCGCTCGGCGCATACGGCGCGATCGTGCCCCATGCGCTGCGTGGAAAGACCGACGGCATCCAGATCCCATTGGTCTACGCCGAACCCACCACGCAGCAGATGGGCAAGCTGGTCAGCGACCTCGCGGGCAATCCGTCCGATTCGTTGGCGGTGTTCGCCATCGTGGGCGCCACCAAGGAAACCGTGGAATCCGAAGTGAGGGATCTCGCCGATTTCCTGCACATGCTGGGCAATCCGGTCGGCGTGATGAGCTCCTCCGATTCGCTGTCCTTGGAACGATACCTCAATCTGACATATCCGCTGTCGATCATCGACGTGCAACGCACCATGGCGGTGTGCGCCGAGGACGGTGCCGCCGCCGTGATCCTCGCGCTCGACGAGGAGACCCTGCGGGAGAACGCGCTGCAGTCGGTCAGCGTCGACGTGCTCGGTTGCGATGACAACAGCATGGACCGCGCCCACATCGCCAAACTCGTCGCACGGTACGGATGCGTGACCGGCAAACAGACCCACATCGCGCAACGGACCCAGGAATCCGATGTGCTCGCAGCGCAGGCGGCAACGGCTTACGGCCATGCGGACAGCCGTTCCCTGTCCCTGTCCATCGCTATGGTTCTGGCCGCCGGCGTGAGAAAGGCCAACATCAAAAGCGCGCTGCGCGTATCCCGCGACCTGAACTGAACGCGGGCGCAACGCTTCCATACAACATCCAACCGATATCAGAGGAGTACCAAGAGTGAGCAGTCCGACCATGATGCCGATGAGCCTGCAGGAGATCGCGCATGCGGTCGATGGGCGGTTGATGCCGACGACGGCCGCGGTCGAAGAACCGGTGGCCACCAGCGCGTTCACGGATTCGCGCCAGGTCGTGGCGGGGTCGGTATTCGTCGCGATCGCCGGAGAGCGCGTCGACGGCCATGATTTCGTGCCGAAGGTCGGTGCGCAGGGGGCGGTCGCCGCACTGGTCGACCATGAGGTCGCGGACGCGCAGGTGCCGCAGATCGTCGTCGACGATACCGTCAAGGCGCTGGGGGCGCTCGCCAAGCATAACATCGAACGCCGCCGCGCTTTGGCGACGCCGTTCACCGTCGTGGGCATCACCGGCTCCGTTGGCAAAACCACGACCAAGGACCTACTGAAATCGTTGCTTTCCACCATGGGAGACACCGTGGCGCCGGTCGGATCGTTCAACAATGAGATCGGCCTGCCCCTGACCTCGCTCAAAGTGAACGCCGGCACACGTTTCCTCGTAGCGGAAATGGGGGCCAACCATGTCGGCGAGATCGCCAATCTCACCTCCTTGGTGCCGCCGGACATCGCCGTCGTGCTCAAGGTCGGTGTCGCGCATCTGGGTGAGTTCGGCTCCGCGGAACGCATCGCACAGGCCAAGTCGGAGATCGTGAGGGGGCTGGTGCCCGGAGGGCTGACCATCCTTAACGCCGATGACGAGCGTGTGGCCGCGATGAGCGCCATCGCACCGGCCGACGTACTATGGTTCGGCCTGCCCCAGAACCTGAAACGCGACGTCAGGCTCGACGCCACCGCACGCAATGTGACCTGTGATGAGCTCGACCATCCGGCATTCGCATTAGAGAACAAGGCTGGCGAGCATGCCGACGTGGCACTCGGCATCTGCGGACAGCACAACGTCATGAACGCGCTCGCCGCGGCCACCGTGGCGATGGCGTTGGGCATGCCGATCGCCGACGTGGCCAACGGCCTGTCCGACGTGACCAGCATCAGTCCGCACCGTATGGCGGTCTCCACCGTGGACAAGCCGGGAGCGTCGTTCACGCTCATCGATGATTCGTTCAACGCGAACCCCGACTCCATGAAGGCCGGGCTTGACGGCCTGCTGCGCTGGCATTCCGGTTCTAAACGGCAGCCCTACCGCATCGCGGTGTTGGGAGCCATGCTGGAACTCGGCCCGGACGAGCGCCAGTTGCATGCCTCCATCGGCCGATACGCGGTTGAGGGCGGCGTGGACGCGCTGGTGACGGTCGGTGGTGGTTCCGACGGCACACTGGATGCGCTTGCCGAAGCCATGGCGCAGGGAGGCGAGGCGGTCGCCGGCGGTCACGTCGCCATACGATGGACGCACGATGCCGAGGAAGCCGATCGTGAGGTCACCAGACTCGCGACCGACCATAAGGGTACAGTGGTACTGCTGAAAGGTTCGCATGCGTCCGGATTGAGCACTCTGGCGGAGCATTGGACTCGCAACTGACGGAATCGGCGTTGCCGAAGCATATCTGACTGAAACGGAGAAGATCAGGTGATTTCACTCATCATCGGCATTTTGGTGTCACTGATCGTGACGATTGTGGGCACCCCGTTGCTGATCAAGCTGGTACATAAGCTCAATTACGGACAGTACATCCGTCAGGATGGTCCGAAGTCTCATCTGGTCAAGCGCGGCACGCCGACGCTCGGCGGCGTGGTCATCAATCTCGCGGTGGTGCTTGGCTGGGGGTCCTCGGCGTTGTATCGGTTCCTCACCGGGGGGGAGGTGCCGTCATGGTCGGCGGTGCTGGTGCTGTTCGCCATGCTGTCGATGGGATTTTTGGGATTCATCGATGATTTCGCGAAGGTCCGCAAGAAGCAGAGCGAGGGTTTGACCGTCAAGGGCAAATTCATCGGTCAGTTCATCCTGGCCACCATATACGCGGTGCTGTCGTTGATCATCCCGACCAAATCCGGTTTCCCCAGCGCCCAAGCGGGAATGAGCTTCATCGAAAAGCCGTTCTTCAGTTTCGAATTCGCCGGACGTGCGGTGGCCATCGTCCTGTTCGTGATTTGGGTCAATTTCCTGATGACCGCATGGACCAACGCCATCAACCTGACCGACGGTCTCGACGGTCTGGCGGCGGGCTCCTCGATGATCGCCTTCATCGGTTATGCGATCATCGCGTTCTGGGAGTACTACCATCTCAAGGGTTCTAGCCATCCGGGCTTCACCTATGCGGTGTCCGATCCGCTTGATCTGACCATCATCGCCGCCTGCGCGGTCATGGCATGCTTCGGTTTCCTGTGGTACAACTCCAATCCGGCCTCCATTTTCATGGGCGATACGGGATCCTTGGCGCTCGGCGGCCTGTTCGCGGCCCTGTCCATCGCCACCCACACCGAATTCCTGGCGATTATTCTCGGTGGCCTGTTCGTCATCGAGACCATGAGCGATGTCATTCAGGTCGGTTACTTCAAGATGACCCATAAACGCGTCTTCAAGATGGCCCCGATCCACCACCACTTCGAGCTGAAGGGATGGCCGGAAGTGAAGGTCGTGATCCGCTTCTGGATGATTGAGATGCTGTTCGTGCTGGTCGCCCTGGTGCTGTTCTACGGCGATTGGGTGGCGCGCTCGGGCCTGTGACATGGCGGCGGCCGCGGTTCCGCGGCTGATATGAATGGTGCATGTGCCATCATGGCATATGACGATTCCGATTGAAGGATGATGGATATGGATATGAATGGCAAGACCGTGATCGTAGCCGGCTTGGGCGTTTCCGGCACCAGCATGATGAAGGTGTTGGGACCGCGCGCCGGCAGGGTGTTGGGCGTGGATGAGAGAAAGCCCGACGCCGATCTGCACTCCTTCGACCAGATCGACTGGGATAGCACTGATATGGTGATGACCTCGCCGGTGTTCAATCCGCGCACGCCTTTCATCCTCGAGGCGCAGAAGCGCGGCATCCCCGTCATGAGCGAGGTCGAGCTGGCCTGGCAGCTCCGCGTGAACAGCGATGCCACCGGCCGGCCGGCCAAGTGGATCGGCATCACCGGCACCAACGGCAAGACCTCCACCACCGAGATGACCTCCGAAATGCTGTCCGCTTGCGGTCTGACCGCGCCTGCGGTCGGTAACATCGGCAAGGCCGTGTCGCATGCCGCGGTCGACTCCGCGAACGATGTGCTCTGTGTCGAGTTGAGCTCCTTCCAGCTGCATTTCACCTATTCGTTGGCATTGGATTGCGCGGCGATCACCAACATCGCCGACGACCACCTCGACTGGCATGGCGGTATCGAGAACTACGCCGCCGACAAAGCGAAGGTGTTCCATAACGTCAAGAAGGCGCTGGTCTACAACGCCGACGATGAACGCGTCACCAGATTGGCCCTCGCGGCCCAGACCGCCGAGGGATGCCGCAGAATCGGTTTCACGCTGAATGAGCCGAAGGACGGTCAGATCGGCGTGAAGGATGGTTGGATCGTCGACATGACGGGCATTGCCGGAGGCGAGCCGGGCAAGCCGGAGCAGGTGGCGAGAATCGCCGATTTCACTCACCTGACCGAGTCGGATGGCACGGTTTACCCGCATCTGTTGGCTGATGCGCTGACCGCATTGGCGCTGGTGCTGGGCCTTGGTGCAGACAAGGACAAAGCGGTCTGCGCGCTCAAGGAATTCAAGCCGGGCGGTCATCGCATCCAGACCGTCGCCATCGCCAGGACCGCCGATGGCGGAACCATCCGTTTCGTGGATGATTCCAAGGCCACCAACGCGCATGCGGCCAAGGCGTCGCTCAAGAGTTTCGCGGACAAGTCCGTGGTGTGGATCGCGGGCGGCCTCGCCAAGGGAAGCCGTTTCGAACAGCTGGTGGCCGACCAGGCGCACACCATCAAGGCGGCCGTCATCATCGGCAAGGACCAGCAGCCCATGCTGGACGCCTTCGCGGCCAGTGCCCCGGATGTTCCCCTGTCCATCATTGATCCGGCGGACAACGGCACCGTCATGGCACGCGCCATCGACGCGGCCGGAACGTATGCGCAATCAGGCGATGTGGTGCTCATGGCGCCGGCTTGCGCCTCCATGGACCAGTTCACTTCGTACGCCGACCGTGGCAACCAGTTCGCGCAGCAGGCTCAACGGTGGGTGAATGAGCATGGGGAGGCCTAGAGCCGGCCGCAGCATCACATCCGCTGCGAACCGATCGAAGACGTCGAACGTCGCCGCGACGCCATCGCGGCATCAGCCGAACAACGCCGTCGCACGCAATCTTTCCAATCCGCTGTGGTGCTTTCATGGATTCCGCCTGTGCGTGATCATCCTCACGGTGTTCGGCGTGATCATGGTGTTCTCCAGTTCCTCGGTGAACATGATCGCCACCGGGCAGTCGCCATGGATGCAGGCGATCAGGCAGGGTGTGTACTGCGTGGGCGGCTTGGTCATCGCATGCATCGCGATGATGCTGTCGGCGGGCTTCTATCGAAGGATCAGCTTCGCGTTCCTGCTGTTCGCCATGCTGCTGCAGGCTGTCACGCTGACGCCGTTGGGCGTCGAAGTCAATGGCAACAAGGGATGGATCGGCATTCCGGGCGTGTTCACCATGCAGCCTGCCGAGATCGTCAAATTGGCGTTATGCATGTGGATGCCGAATGAGCTGATCCATGCGCGCAAGCAGGTGAGGAAGGTCGGCGCGCTCAAAGCGTACCGAAAGCTGATCATCGGGTTCCTGTGCGCGTTCTGTCTGGTCATGTCCGGCAAGGATCTCGGCACCGGTCTGATCATTCTCGCCATCGGCGGCATCGCATTGCTGCTTGGGGAATTTCCGGGAAAGTGGCTTGCCGGCGCTGCCCTGGTCGGTGTCTGCGGCATCGTCGCGTTCATTCTGACCAGTCCCAACCGACTCGGACGCATCATGGCGGCCTACCAGACCTGCTCGCCATCCGACATGCAGGGCGTCTGCTATCAGGCGGTCCACGGCAGATATGCGATCGCCTCCGGTGGTCTGTTGGGCGTCGGCATCGGCAACTCCGGTGAGAAATGGGGTTATCTTCCCGAAGCGCATAACGACTTCATTTTCGCCATCATCGGCGAGGAGACCGGTTTCGTGGGCGCGGCCATGGTCATTCTGCTGTTCGTCATCATGGCATGGTGCATGCTGGTGGTGGCCATCCAAGCCCAGAACCGCTATATCACCATGGTGCTGGCCTGCATCGCGGTATGGATCGTCGGCCAGGCGTTCATCAACATTGGCGTCGTTGTCGGCCTGTTGCCGGTCATGGGCGTGCCGATGCCATTCGTGTCGGCCGGCGGATCGTCGCTGATCATGTGTCTTGGCGCTGCCGGCGTGGCCATCAGCATGATGAAAGAGCAGCCGCAGATCAAGGCTGAGAACCGCATCTTGTAGGACTCGGACGAAGGGCCGCGGCATATCGGAAACGCAAAAGTAGATGAAATGTAAGTATCTTCATCGACTGCGGTATGCCGCGTGGCCCACTGTCTCGTGGTGGGCTAAGCTCATGGACTATGAGCAATCAGAAGCATATCGTTCTTGCCGGTGGCGGCACGGCGGGCCATGTCAATCCTCTGCTCGCCGTGGCGCATGTGATTCGTGAGCTTGAGCCGGACGCGGACATCGCGGTGGTGGGCACCGCCGTCGGCTTGGAGCATGATCTGGTCCCGCAGGCCGGTTTCGAGCTGGAAACCATCGAGAAGGTGCCATTCCCACGCAGACCCAACAAGGCGGCGTTGCAGTTCCCGGCCAAATGGAAGACCGAGGTGGCCAAGGTCCATGACATCCTGAACCGCCACCAGGCGCAGGTGGTCGTCGGCTTCGGCGGATACACATCGGCTCCCGTGTACGCGGCCGCGCACAAGATGGGCATCCCGATCGCGATCCACGAGCAGAACGCGCGCGCGGGCATGGCCAACAAACTGGGCGCGCGTTGGGCGTCCATGATTGGCGCCGCGTACGCACAACCCGGTTTGAAGCCGCGCAAAGGCGTCGAAGTCGAACGGGTCGGGCTTCCGCTACGTCCGGCGATCGCGCGATTGGCCGCCGATCTGGAACATGACCGTGCCGCCACACGCCGGGCCGCGGCTGCGCAGCTCGGTGTTGATCCGGACCGCCCGCTGGTGGTCGTCACCGGTGGATCCTTGGGCGCGGTGAACGTGAACCGTGCCGTGGCGGCCTCCGCGAAGGACCTGCTCGCGCACGCCCAAGTGATTCATCTGACCGGCAAAGGCAAGGATGATGAAGTGCGTTCGCTGGTGTCGGTGAACGCCGGCGAGCAGGTGCTCGGCGGACTGGGGCCGGACCATGCCTCGGACGGCGACTATCGTGTGGCCCCGTACCTGGAACGCATCGACCTGGCGTTCGCCTGCGCCGACCTGATCATCTGCCGTTCGGGCGCCGGCACGGTGAGTGAGCTGACGGCCTTGGGATTGCCGGCGATCTACGTGCCGTTGCCGATTGGCAACGGCGAGCAGCGGTTCAATGCCCAGCCGGTGGTCGATGCGGAAGGCGGATTGATGGTGTCCGATGACGATTTCACCCCTGAGTGGGTCAGGCACCATGTGCCGAAGCTGCTTGCCGATCCGCAGATCCTGTCGACGTATGGCGGCAACGCTTGGCAGTACGGCATTCGAGACGCCGCGGAGGTCATGGCGAAACGCGTGCTTGCACTCATCGACGAGCCGGCCGAGTAGCCGGTGTTCCCGCACCCGTGGCGAGACCATGGGTGCGGCCATAATGGAATGAGCTTGATCATCATGTACGAGGAGCAATTGTGTCTGACAACCAGCGTGAAGCCGGTACCATCATTCTTGACCCAACCCATGCGTCGTTTGCGCCGGAAGAGGGCGTAAACGATCTTGGGACGACCCATTTCATCGGCATTGGCGGCGCCGGTATGAGCGTGCTTGCGGAAATGCTGCACGAGCAGGGCGTCGAAGTCGATGGCTCGGACCGCGAGCCCAGTGCCAAAACCGAACGTCTGCAGGGTCTGGGCATCACCGTCGAATTCGGCCAACAGGCAAAAAACGTCGAAGGCAAGCGGACCGTCGTGTTCTCCAGCGCCATCAAGCCGGATAATCCGGAAATCGTTGCGGCCCACGAGGCGGGGGAGCGCATCGTGCACCGTAGCGACATTCTGGCGTTGCTGATGAACTCGAAACGTGCCGTGACGGTCGCCGGCGCCCATGGCAAGACCACGACCAGTTCCATGCTGGCCCATATTCTGGTCAACGCCGGTGAAGGCGACCTGGCCGACCCAAGCTATGCCATCGGCGGATCCATCCAAGGCAAGGATGGCGCCACACTGGATGGCGGCCATGCCGGCAAGGGCGACGTACTGGTGGCCGAAGCGGACGAATCAGACGGAAGCTTCGCCAAATACCACCCGCAGATCGCCATCATCACCAATTCCGAAGCCGATCATCTCGACCATTACGGCACACAGGACAACTACCGCGCCGCGTTCGTAGACCACGCCGGCCATGCCACCAAGGCCGTGGTCATGTGCGGCGACGATGACGGCAATCTTGCCGTGCTGCGCGCGCTTGACCCACAGGTCGCCCGACGCACGATCGTCTATTCGACGCGCGGGACGGACGATTTGGGCGAGATGAACGGCGCCACGCTGGTGCGCATCGAAGCCGAAAGCGAGACCGCGCAGAGCGGAGCCGAACATTTCACGCTCCATCTTCCGGCGGGATTCGCCGGCGAGAGCGACCGCCGTGTGGCCGTGACGCTTGCCGTTCCGGGAATCCACAACGCGCGCAACGCCTCCGCCGCGATCATCGCGGCCGTATTGCTGGGCGTGGATGCCGAACGTGCCGCGAAAGCGATCGCGTCATTCCTTGGCGCGGCGCGGCGCTTCCAGATCCGCGGCACCGTCAGCCAGGTGACCGTCGTGGACGATTACGCGCATCATCCGACGGAAATCGCGGCATTGCTGGACGCGGCCCGTCGTCGTTATCCGCAATCCAAGATCCGTGTGATCTTCCAGCCGCACCTGTTCTCCCGCACGCAGTTCTTCGCCGAGTCCTTCGCCAGGGCGCTCGCCAAGGCCGACGACGTGATCGTCACCGGCATCTTCCCCGCGCGTGAAAAGCAGGAGGATTTCCCGACCGTGGGCCCATCCACCATCGTCGATGAGGCACTGAAGCTTGGCCATGATCCGGCGAACGATTGGATTCGCGGCATCGAGGACATGCACACCGCGGCACAGATGATGGCGATGCGCGCGCATCATGGCGATGTCATCTTCACCGTGGGCGCCGGCGACATCACGCAGATGGACGAAGTGATTCTGCATTCCCTCGAAGCGCATCGTTGGGATTGCGAGGGCTGATGGCTCGACGGGTCATCAGTTCCGGCAAGGATTCGAAGGCGTCGAAACCACCATCGCAACGCTCCGGACGGTCCGTCTCGTCCGGGCGGGCCGAGGGGCGGTCCGTCATAAGTGGCGCGGCCAGTTCAAAGGCCGAAGGCTTCGTGGACGCCCGTCGCCTGCAGAGCGAGGATTTGGTGTCCAAGACCTTGCGGGAGACCACGGGCACGATCGGTGTGATGACGCGCCCGAAAGTGGTCGATTTCAGCGAACGGCTCAAGGAACGACGCAAGGCCGGCGCGCGTGCCGTGGCTTTGCGCGTGGTTGTCGCAACCGTCATCGCAGCGGTCGTGGCCGCCGTCATCTGGCTGCTTTTCTTCTCAGCGGTATTCCGTTTGGAACCAAGCAATATCAGTGTGGTCGGGGCCAATGAATGGGTGAGCGAATCACAGGTGCTGGGCATCGCCCGACAACAGTCCGGCAAATCGCTGCTCCTGGTTTCGAACAACGCCGTGGAACAGCGGATCAAGGCTATTCCGGGAGTCACCTCTGCCGAGTCGGTGAAGAAGCTGCCGAATGCGCTTGAGGTCACCATCAAGGCGCAGAAGCCGGCCGCCATGCTCAAAACCGGCGAGGACCAGATGACGGCGGTCGACAGCAAGGGCCGTGTGCTCAATTCCGTCAGCGGCGCTTCCGTGGACGGCATCCCCGTCATCGAGGTGCAAAGCGTCGACAGCGGCCTGTCGAGCCGATCCATCAAACAGGCGTTGAAGATCCTGAGCTCGCTGCCGGAAGCGATGCGCACATCGATCACCAAGGTCACTGCCGAAACGCAGGATTCCATCACCACTGAGCTCAATGGGGGAGACCGCGTGATCGTTTGGGGCGATTCCTCGAACCTGAAGCTCAAAAAAGCCGTGGTGGACAAGATCATCAATGATCCCAACATCATCGGGGACAAGCATAACGTCGATGTGTCCGCGCCGCTCAGGCCAATCATCAAATAGCATCCCCCATATCCCGTATCGATGAAGAATCCCCGGCCACCGCACGGTGACCGGGGATTCTTCACGGAAAAGGAAAGGAAAAGGATTTTTCAATCATGCCGTGGCCAATGGCACCCGGCCGCGGCTGAACATGCCTGACGGCGCATCAGGCATGCGGATTGGCCTTGAGCGCCGGAGCCACGGAGACGGCCGGATCGAGACGCGGGATCAGTGTGCACTGCGTGGCATGGTACAGGTCGGACTTGCCCGGCCACACGGTGCCGATGACCTGGTTGTCCTTGTCCAGCTGATGGAACCAGGAGCCGTGCTCATGGTCGATCAGATATTCGTCGATGTACTTCCAGAAAGTCGCGTACCAATCCTTGTACACCTGCTTGCCGGTGACGGTGGCCAAGGTGGCGGAGGTGTTCACGGACTCGGCGAGGGTCCAATGCATGCGATCGGTGACGACCGGCTTGCCATTCCAATCGGTGGTATATGCCAGACCGATGGTGCCCTCGGCGTTCCAAGCGTCGGCAAGCGCCTGCGCGAAGAGGCTCTCGGCGGCCTCGATGAGCTGCTGCTTGCCTTCCTCGGAGCGCTGCTTGGAGCTCAGCGCGTACTGGGTGATCAGACGTGCCCACTCGATACCGTGGCCCGGCGTGGCGCCGTACGGCTTGAACTGGTCGTCCGGCTTGTCATGGTTGCATTCGAGATCCGGCTGCCAATCGGAGGTGAAATGTTCCGGAATGCGCCAGTTGTTGTTGGAGGCCCACCCGACCACATGGTCGATGATGCGTCCGGCGCGCTCACGGTACTCCTCATTGCCGGTCACGTCGGCGACGGCGAGGAACGCCTCGGTGGTGTGCATGTTGGCATTGATGCCACGGTACGGATCGAGCTCGGTGAATTCGGTGTTCCATGTGTCGACGGCCAGGCCGATTTCGTCGTCCCAGAAGTGCTTGTCATAGGTCGCGAGGGCTTCTTCAAGGAGCTCATCGGCGCCGGGACGGCCGATGAGCTTGGCGGAGGTGGCCGCGAGGATCACGAACGCATGGGCATAGCAGACCTTGCCGGCCTCATGTGTGGAGTAGTCGGCGGAGACGGACGGATACCAGCCGCCGTTCTCGTCGTCGTGCAGCGGGCCGCGCAGGCCGGCGATCGCCTTGTCCACGAGCTCGGCCGCGCCCGGTTCCCCATGCAGGTATCCGAGGGTGTACACATGAGCCATACGGCAGGTGATCCACGTATGGATGTTCTGGCTCAGATCCGGCTTGCCGGTATCATCCAGCCAATAGGAGCCGCCCTGTGGCGCGGGGAAATTATGCCCGAAATGCAGCAGTTCGTTGGTCTCCGATTCGAGGAGATCGTGGTTTTCCTTCGAACCGAACACATAAGCTTCGGGGGAGTATGCGCAGGTCATCGATCAAGTCCTTCCTTGACGCCGTCTACCATGACGTGATAACTGGGTTTATGCATTAACTATGTTAACCGCTTAAGCGGTTAATGCAAGTCGGCGCGCCGGTGTGTCATGTTCGCGCGATGCTATGTCAGGACTTCGAAAAACGCTCGGGCGTGCATTACGATGGCCGTATGAAGCATTTCATCTCACGCTGGTTTGTGTTGACGATTGCCGCGGGCGTTATGGTCGCGGTGCTGCCGGGCATGCATGCCGTTGGCGAGCCAGCAATTGTTGGCGTGGCTGCCTTCGCGTTGTTCCTTGCTCTGATCAACGCGTCGATCAAGCCGATCGTGCATGTCATCGCGCTGCCTTTTTCGATGCTCTCGTTCGGCTTGATCGCGTTGATCATCAATTGGTTGTTCATGGAATTGGCCTCGTGGCTTGCCATGAGCATATTCGGTGTCGGCGTGGTGGTCGATGGGTTCCTGTGGTCGGTGATCGGTTCGTTGATCATGTCCATCGTCTCCGGCATCGTCGGCAGCGTCGTCGGGGATTGAGCCCGCCTCAGTCCTTCGCGATGGTCTTGCCGGCTGTGGCGCCGGGCGTCAGGTCCTGGATCTCCGTGATCTCCAGCACGGGGATGGTCATGGGCTTTTTCGTGCCGTTGCGTTCGGCCACCGCCACCTGTTCGTCGAAAATCGCATCATCGGAGTGCAATGTGACATGGCCGCGGAAACGATAGCCCTTCTTCTGCTCGAGGTTGGCCACGGCGATGACCAATTCGCTGCCGTCGAGCAGATTGCGGTACATCTGGCCGGCGGTGCGCTCATGATAGCCGATGTGGTTGTCGTCGATGACGAATGTGCTCATCTTCGGTCCCAGATCCACATGTCCGTCCTGGCCTATGGTGGCCACCCAGGCGAGGTTGTCGGCGATGAACTCCTTCATGTCGCTGGTGAGATTTGCCATGATGATATCCCTTCTGATATTGACCGGGGCCTGCGATGTTGGAAGACCCGGATGAGTCCGATGATACGGAAAGTGAACGTTCATGGCATGCGGCGTTTCGCCGAGCGAGAAGGCGCAGGGGGATGGCGGCATGGCCGTTGCCCATGCGTTCGCGCGAACCGTAGTGGATTGACGGGTTGGCACAAGCCGTTGGGAATAAAGGGAAAGCCGCCATTTCTGGCGGCTTTCGAATGGTGGAGCTGCGGGGAATTGAACCCCGGAACATCAAGCCCGAAAGCCTTACTCCCGCTTGAATCACGCCGCGCTCGCGGGCTGTTCTGGCAACATTTTGGCAACATTTTCCCGAAGCAGCAACGAATCCATCGCCAGACCGACCGCGTCCAGATCGTCGTCGAACAGATCGGCGTACACATCCAGGGTCATCGCCGCGCTCGCGTGGCCGAGTTGGTTTTGGATGGCCTTGACGTTCGCTCCGGAGCTGACCATGAGGCTCGCCGCGGTGTGGCGCAGGTCGTGGTAGGTGAGTCCGAGAGGGACGCCGGCGCGCCGCTTCGCCCGCCAGAACCACTTGGTCGGGTCGTTCGGCGGCGCGGTGCGCGCCAGATATCCGCCGTCCTGCGCGGGGAACAGCGGCTCGCGGCCTTCCCTCCCGGCGCACCGATCGCGCAGTGGCGCGTCGAGTGTGCTGGGGAACACGACCTGCCTCGACCTGCCGGATTTTGGCAGGTCGACCACCACCTCGTGGCTGACTGTGGTGGCGCTCCGTCTGACCGAAAGCCGGTGTCTGGCGAAATCCACGTCCTCGACGTGCAGTCCGGCCATCTCGCCCCATCTCAGTCCGCACAGGCCGAGCACGAGCACCATCGTCCGCCGGTCGCCGGATTCGTCGGCGAGCCGGAACAGCTGTTCGACGGTGAGGTACGTGTGCTCCTTGCGCTTCTTGCGTGGCGTCTCGATGCCGTCGCATGGGCTGGACGGGATGAGTCTGTCGGACACGGCGTCGGCGCAGATGCCGCGCAGGATTCCGAGGTTGCGCAGCACGACGGTGGCGCTCTTGCTTTCGGCCTGTGCGCTGACCCATTCCTGGATTTCGGCGCGGGTCAGTGATTCGAGCGTGCGCGCGCCCCATTGCGGTTCGACATGGACCCGCCATGCTCGTTCGAGCGATTCGACGTAGCTGGCCTTTGACGAGACGCGCTTCTTGGCTATCCACGCCGGCCAGAGCCCGCCGACCTTCCGGCGTCCGGCCTGCGGGTCGATGTACGTTCCGCTGGCCTTGGCGACGGTGACGTGTTCGGCCAGCCATTCCTGAGCGTCGCGTTTGCGTTGGAAGCCGCGCCGGCTGGTCTGCGTGCCGTCCGGCTTGCGGTAGATGACGCGCCAGCGCCGACCGTTCTTGGTGTCGTATGCGTCAATGGTCGCCATCTTCCGCCTTCTTCCGTGGCCTGCCTCCTCCGACGCCTCGGCCGGGGCGGCTGGCGTTCCACCGGTCGATGGTGTCGGGGAGCCAGCCGCGGGTGCGGCCGATCGTGGCGTCTGGTTCGGGGAGCTTGTAGGTGGCGAGGGCGCCCGTCTTGACGCCGAGGCGTCCGGCCACTTCGGTAAAGCTCAGATATTCAATGGGCATGTCAGTCCTTCCTTCCTGCGATGAGTGCGAAGGCGGCGCTGACGATGGCGCATCCGGCGGTGAGGGTGAACGGCCAGCCGAACCATGCGCTGGCCGCCGTTCCGAGCGCGAATACCGCGCTGACTATCGATTCCGTTCTCATGATGTTCCATGGCATAATCGGAGGTATGGGGTTCCGGCCCCTACGACTGGCCGGAACCCTTTCTCACTTTTTCCTCTTCGGCTTCCGCCTCATCTCCTTGATGAGTCCGGTCACAGCTTTGATGAGGGCCGCGAGGCTCGCGACGAGGAGCGAGATGCTGGTGATTATCTCCGATGGTGTCATGTTCACCTCCTTTCCTGGTATAACTATCATACTATAACAATGAAAGTAATGCAAGTCGGAACACGACGAACCACGCTCACCAAAATCATCAAAATGTGTCAGGATTATCCAGATTGTGAAGAAACGTTGACGAAGCCACGCGCTCGCCGGTAAATTGAAGACGAAAGCAAGGAGGTGCCGTGGACGATGAGCATGAAGACAAACGCTTTGACCAGGGGAATACGCAGGGGGGTATACCTCGTGATGGCGCCGAATCCGACAACGGAATTCAATCGAATCAAAAAAAGGATAGCGGGAACGGACGTGGAGACGTCGTCGGCCAGACTGATCATGAGGTCGATGGGCGAGGCGACCCGCAGGACGGTAATGGACGACAGACGATAATAGGCGCGTCGCTCTGGGACGGGCCGACCCCGTCGCCGGAGGATATGGCCGGTTTCAAAACCGTCGATCCGACGTTTCCCGAACGCATTATGCGCATGTCGGAAGAAACCGTACGTACCAAAAACAAGGCGATGCTGCGCTCGTCGACGCTTGAATCATGGGCGGTCCTCATCACATCCGCCAGCATGTCCGCACTACCATGGGTCATCTGCTTCACAGGTGTCCTCAACGGGAACAACGCGGCGGCCGTCATAGGCGGCATCGCCGGTCTTCTCGCCTCAGGCTCAAGCCTGATACAGGCGATCAGGAACAAGAAAAACGATTAAAACATTCACACCCCGGCGCTCGCGGTATGCGGGTGGCCGGGGTCTTTTTTATAAGGAATCCGAAGGGGTATAAGGCTCTATAAGCACGTATAAAGGCGTATAAACTACTGCACGCACACGCCGGAATCGTACAATAGCTGCCGGTAGTTGTTTATGTTCAATAAGAAATTAATGATTTAGTCACGAAAATTTTTCGGGTTTAGGCAAAGAGCATGCCGACC
>ERZ808246.582-NODE-582-length-29912-cov-3.515892_pt1 | contig 29912 bp, 28 predicted proteins | sample MGYA00521083_ERZ808246 | MGnify/ENA primary metagenome ERZ808246 (study PRJEB31516, sample SAMN03275577) | gut metagenome | biome: mammalia-associated habitat; material: feces | host: Papio cynocephalus | place: Kenya | collected 2012-07-07 ...
TGATAAATAAAAATCAAGAAATACTATTTATGAATTCGTCACTAAAAAAAGTATATAATAGTCTCAAATTTTATAAAGATGTAGAAGAATTATCATTTACTAAAGAACTTATTAAAACGTATAAAGGCTATAAAAATTATAAACTAATTAATAATGATAAAGTAAATGATTTAACGGTTATATTTGATGAGTATGAAAAACTTTTGCGTGAAAATAAATTTTTAAATGATAATATGTTATTTGAGTATTCACTAAAAAATAAATTTGATTCATGTGAGTATGTAGTTTTAGATATTGAGTCTTTTGGTGAAGATGAACTTAATGTAATTAGGTCTTTAGCAGAATCTAATTCTGTTATAATATTAAAAAATGAAATCCCAAATGAATTTGTAACAGAAAAGTTAAAAGAGTTACAAAATATAGACACTAATTATAAATATAAATACATAAAAAATAAAAAAGTATATGAAGCATCAGTTAATGATATTGAAGAAGAAGTTAATTTTGTTGCTTTAAAAATAATAGAATTATTAAATAAGGGTATTGATATAAATAAAATATCTCTTGCGAATGTTTCTAGTGATTATTACTATATTTTGGATAAAGTATTTTCATATTATAATATTCCAATTAATATTGATTTTAAAGATTCTATTTATAATACTTTAACTGTAAAAGAGTTTTTAAATAATTATGAAATTGACTTAGAAGATAAAAATAAAAGTATTGTTAATAGAAAACTTATAAATATAGTTAGTAGTTTATCTTCAATTGATCAAAGTACTGATATTTATAGAAAGTTGTTAATTGATAAGTTAAAAAATACTTATTTTAGTCCAGTAAAACTTACTAATGCAGTTAATATAAGAGATTTAAATACTTATAGTTTTAGTGATGATGAGTATGTTTTTGTACTTGGGTTTAATCAAGATAGTTTACCTCGTATGCATAAAGATATTGAGTATATTACGGATTCTATTAAGAGTGAAGTTTCAATGTATGATATAAGTTATTTAAATAAGAGAGGTAAAGATACAGTTATTTATTTGCTTAGTAGAATTAAAAATCTATTTTTATCTTATAAGTTAAGTACTCCATTTCAATCTTTTTATAGAAGTAGTTTGATTAATGATTTAGGGCTTGAAGTTATAAAACCTGAAATAGATAAGTATAAATATTCTAATTTATATAATATGTTAAGGCTTGGAGAAAAGTTAGATAAGTTTTATTTGTTTGGAGAAAAAGACAGTTCACTAGAACTTTTAAATACACATTATTCTATTCCTTATAAGACATATACTAATAAGTTTACAGGGATAGATAAGAATTTATATTTAAATAGTATTAGTAAACCAATTAAACTTTCATATACTTCTTTAAATAGTTTTAATGAATGTGGGTTTAAATATTATATAAATTATGTTTTAAAGTTAGATGATTATACAGATAGTTTTGCATCTTTTATAGGATCAATGTACCATGAAATACTTACTTTATATAGAAATAATAATTTTGATTTTCTGTATGAATTTAAAAAGTATTTAGAAAAGAGAGAATTAAGTTTAAAAGAGAAGTTATTTCTTGTAAAGATTGAGGCGGACTTAGTAGAATTAATTGAAGTAATAAAAAAACAGAATATGATTACGGGATTTAATGATGAAGAGTATGAAAGACGTTGTGAAGTAAGTCTTAGTGATGAAGTTAAGTTTATTGGTTTTATTGATAAAATAATGTATTATAAAAAAGCAAATGATACTTATTTTAGTATAGTAGATTATAAGACAGGTACAATAGATACACATATAGAACCTATTAAATATGGACTTCATATGCAACTTCCAACATACTTATATTTAATTAATAAATCTCATGTTTTTGATAGTCCAATATTTACAGGAATTTATTATCAAAATATATTGTTTAATTATCCTACTTGGAGTAGTAAATATGAAAGTGAAAAGAAAGATAGATATAAATTAAAAGGTTATTCTACAGATGATACATTAATACTTGAGAGGTTTGATCCAACGATTGAAAATAGTGAACTTATTAAGAGTATGAAGTATGATGATATAAAGGGATTTAGTAGATATAGTAAAGTAATGGATAAAGTTATGGTTGATGAGTTAGTTGATTATACTGAAAAAATGATTAGAAAAGGAATGCTTGATATAATGGATGCTAAATTTGATATAAATCCAAAAGTTTATGATAAAGATAATGTTTCATGTAAATTCTGTAAGTTTAAAGATTTATGTTTTATGAAAGAGAAAGATTTAAATTACCTTGATAAGGTAGATGATTTGAGTTTTTTAGGAGGGGATGAGTAATGGCATGGACTGCTGAACAACAAGAAGCAATAGATAGGGAAGGTACAAATATTATTGTATCTGCTGGGGCAGGATCTGGAAAAACTGCTGTTTTAACGGCTAGAGTACAAAGAAAGTTAAAAACTGGAGTTCATGTTAATGAGTTGCTTGTTTTGACATTTACAAATGCTGCGGCAGCTGAGATGAAAGATAGAATTCGTGATACTATTAATTCAACTCCAGGACTTGAAGCGGAGGCTAATTTAATAGATGGAGCATATATCACAACATTTGATTCATTTTCACTTTCTATGGTTAAAAAATATCATGATAGACTTAATGTTACAAATAAAATAAAAATAAGTGATGAAGTTGTAATCGATATAAAAAAACATGAATTACTTGATGAGATATTTGATGAATACTATGAAAATCCAAGTGAGGAGTTTAAGAAATTAATTAGTGACTTTTGTCTTAAGGATGATAAAGAATTAAAAGAATATATTTTAAATACTTATAAAAAAATTGAATTAAAATATGATAAAGAAAAATATTTAAGAGATTATTTTGAAATAGAAAATGATTCTAAGATTGATTCTTATATTTTAGAGTTTGTTGATATTTTAAAGAAGAAACAAAGTGATATGAGAGAGTTAATGATTTCACTAAATGATTATTTTGATGGAGACTTTATTGGGAAAGTCGAAGACTCATTAGGTGGAATTCTTAATGCTTCAAGTTATGAAGAATTTGTTCGAGGATGTTCTTATAAGAGTGTAACTATTCCTAAGAATAGCGATGCAGAAGGAAAGGCTATTAAAGGAACTTTATTTGATATTGCGAAAGAAATAAAAGAGTTATGTATATATGAAGATACATCAGCAATGAGAGATGAAATATTATCAACTAAGAGTTCTATTAAAGTTATTGTTGATATTTTAAGAGTACTTGATAAAAGATTAGAAGAATATAAAATGGAAAATGAAATATTTAATTTTACAGATATTTCTCGTATGGCTATTAAAGTAGTTGATGAAAATGATGATATTCGTGAAGAATTAAAAAATAGTTTTAATGAAATATTAGTTGATGAGTATCAAGATACAAGTGATACTCAAGAAAAGTTTATTTCTCTTATTTCTAATAATAATGTTTATATGGTAGGAGATATTAAACAGTCAATTTATAGATTTAGAAATGCTAATCCATATATTTTTAAAAATAAATATGATACTTATCGTGATACAGATGCTGGAATAAAAATAGATTTATTAAAAAACTTTAGATCTAGAAAAGAAGTTCTTGATAATATTAATTTACTATTTGATTTATTTATGGATGATAGAATAGGAGGAGCAGACTATAAAGTAAGTCACAGAATGGTATTTGGAAATATGGATTATATAGAAAAAGGTAGTACTAATCAAAACTATGATTTTTCTGTAATAACATATAAGAATGATTTAGGAAGAATTACAAAAGATGAAGAAGAAGCTTTTATTATTGGAAATGATATTAAAGAAAAGATAGAAAATAAGTTTCAAGTATTTGATAAGAAAAAAAGAATACTTAGAGATATCGAATATAGTGACTTTGTAATACTTCTTGATAAGAGTAAAAACTTTGAATTATATAAGAAAATATTTGAGTATTTACATATACCATTATCAATATTAAAAGAAGAGTCTTTGAAAAAAGATGACGATGTAGTAATACTTAGAAATTTACTTAGACTTATTAAATGTGTAAAAGAAAAAGATTTTGGTACTGAGTTTAAATATACTTTTATGTCTGTTTCACGTAGTTTTTTATTTAGATTAGATGATGATGTAATCTATAGTTATTTAGTTAATAAGAATTATAGTGATTCAGAACTTTATAAGTTATGCTTAGAACTAGCAACTAAAATGGATTATATAAGTGCAACTGAGTTTATAAGAGAAGTTTTAAAGACTTTTAATTATGAAGAGAAGTTACTTACTGTTGGTAATGTTAAATCTTTTAGAGTAAGATGTGAATATTTTTATAATTTAATTAGTGATTACTCTAGTACTGGAAAGACTGTATATGATTTTATAGATTATTTAAATGAGATATTTGAAAGTGGATATGAACTTAAATTTAATGTTAATAGTGGCAGTAGTAATAGTTGTAAGATTATGACTATTCATAAGTCTAAAGGTCTTGAATTTCCTATTTGTTATTTTGCTGGTTTTTCTTCTAAGTTTAATTTAATGGATTTAAAAGAAAAGATTATTTTTGATAATAGATATGGTTTTATTTTACCTAAAGTAGATGGTTATTATAAAGATACTATTTTGAAGACTTTATTAAAATATAATACTAAATTAGAAGAGATTAGTGAAAAGATTAGACTTTTATATGTTGCGGTTACTCGTGCTAAAGAAAAAATGATTATTGTTATGCCAGAACAAGTTGAAGAAAGAGAAGTTTTAGATATAGTACCTAGTTATATACGTGAGAAGTATAATTCATTTTTATCAATTATGCAGTCAATAATCTCTAGTTTACTTCCATATATTATTAAGAGTGATGTAGAAGCAACAAAGGATTATTTAAATAATAGTAAGACTCTTTCAAATGATTTAGTACTTGATAATGATAGTTTGGATGTAAATGAGATAAGTATTGCTACTTCTGTTATTAGTGAAGGACATTTTTCTAAAGAGAATATGCATATTTCAACAAAAGAAGAAAATGATATGATGGATTTTGGTACTAAAGTACATGAAATACTTGAAGAAGTTGACTTTAATAATACTAGTAGTTTAGATTTAGTTGATCAACGTATTAAAAATAAAATACTTGCTTTTATTAATAGTGATTTAATGAAGGATAAATTAAATTTAAATATGTATAAAGAATATGAGTTTATTGATAATACAGAGGAGTCTACTCTTCATGGAATAATTGATTTATTAATTGAGGGAGAAGATATGACTATAATTGATTATAAATTAAAAAATATTGATGATAGTGCTTATGATAAACAACTTAATGGATATAGAAGTTTTATTGAGAAAAAGACTGGCAAAAAGACAAGATGCTTTTTATATTCTATATTAGATGAAGTTTATAGAGAGGTTTTAAATGATTAATATTTGTTTTGTGTGTTTAGGAAATATTTGTCGTAGTCCTATGGCTGAGTTTATTATGAAGGATAAAGTAAAAAAACTTGGCCTTGAAAAATATTTTTATATCACATCACGTGCTACTTCATATGAAGAAGAGGGTAATGATATATATCCACCTGCAAAAGAGATGCTTGATAAGATGGGTATTAGTTATGATAGACATTTTTCTAAAAGATTAGAAAGTGGTGATTATGACAAGTTTGATTATTTTATATGTATGGAAGATGCTAATACAAGAAATATTAAATATATTTTTGAAGATAGAGATAAAAAAGTATTTAAACTACTTGATAGAGATATAAAAGATCCTTGGTATAGTGGTAATTTTTTAGATACTTATAATGATTTAGATGAAGGTATTGATAAATTAATTAATGAGATAATGGAGAAGTATTATGGAAAATAATTTAGTATTTGATTGTGTTATATATGATGAGTATAAAGATTTACTTAAAAAGAAGGTCTATGAACCTATTATTTTAAGAATAATGAATGAGTCTTCAATTATTTTTAAAAGTAAGTATAAGTATATTGAGAATCAAGCTCATAATGAGAGTGATTTTGTTTCTCTTAATAATGTGTTTTATGATGCGAAAATATTATTTTATGAAAGACAGTGTCAAGCACTTGCGATTAATAAAGATAATTTATATACATTTATTAATGAATTACAAAAAGAGATTAATGAAATTTATGAAATAATAAAGAGTGGAGAAATAATCAGACTTAGGGATTCTATATTTTATAGAGAAATGGTATCTAGAATTAGTAAGGCTAATATGTCTGAGAATATAATATTGTTTATACCATTTGCGTGTACTTTAGAAATTAGTGATGATTTAGAACTTTTATTAAAAGCAGATATTTTTACATATTTATTTAAAGTTATTTTAGAATATGAAAAAGATATTATTAAGAATAATAATATTTATATAATTTATCCTAATCTTGAAAATTACATTATAATTAAAGATTTAACTTATGATAGATTAGAATTTATTATGGATGATGTTTTTTCTAAGTATATTAAATTTAATATTAAAAGTAGATAATAGGTGTTTTATTTGTAATTTTTTATAATTTATGGTATTATTATAAGCCAAATGGAGGTGGAGTGTTATGGAAGAAAAGTTAGAAGAAGCTGTTAATTATGCAAATGGTAGTAATTCTTTAGAAGATAATAGATTAACACCTGATGAGTTAGAACAATTAATTGAAGATATTAAGAGTGGTAAGAATGATGAGAGTTTTTTATATGCGGTTGTTAAAATGATTAGAAAAAAAGAACATAGAGAAGATGAAATTGAAGAAACTGAGGTAAAAGTTTATGGGAAGAATAGATAAAGAATTGCTTAATTATCATTCTAAATATTCAAAAGACGGAGTTTTAATTAATAAACTTGAAATAGAAAACGAAGAAGAGTTAAATAAAGCTGAAAGACTTATTACTAGTTATAAATTATCTAAAATGTATTTAAGAGATGAAGAAATTTCTTTTGATGTGTCATATTATTTAAATATTCATAAAGAATTATTTGGAGATATTTATCCTTTTGCTGGTGAAATTAGAAATGAAGTAATTGCGAAGAGAATACCATTTTGTCTACCTCAAAATATATATCCTTTTCTTGAAGATACATTAAATAGAGCAAAGAAGAAAGCAGAAAATATTAATTCTTATGATGAGTTATTAAGAGTTGTTGTTGAAATATATTCTGATTTAGATATTACACATCCATTTCGTGAAGGTAATGGAAGATGTGAGAGAGAATTTATTAGAAGATATATTGATTATATTTGTAAGAAAAATAATTTAGATTCATGTTTTTTAAATTATTCTTTAATTGAAGATAAAGATAAATATATTGATGCAGTTGTAAAAGCAGATGCAACTTTAGATTATACTGATTTATATGTTTTATTTCAGTCAATTCTTGAGAAGAAAAATGTAGTTAAAAAGACAAATAATAAATAATGAAAAATAGGTAATTATCAAATGATTTATGTAAATCAATTAGTGGTAATTACCTTTTTATTATTTTATGAAAAAATGAGATAAAAAAAGAAATGATAATTATCATTTCATAAGTTCTATTTTATTTCAGTTCCTCCCCATTCAACAGCAGTATAGCCTGTTCTATTTGAAGTTTTTAGTTGTTGTTCTTGAACTTTAATAGGACTATCTAGTTTTTTAAATGTCATTAAAACTCTAATAATAGTGTCAGGATTAGGATTTATTTTTAATGGCATATTTTCATTTATTTCATCTTGGGTTGCGAATCTTATGTAATTGTATTTATTACTTTCTAGTTTTGGTAACCAATAGATAATGAATTCCTCAGTTTCTTTTTCTGATAGACCTAATACAGCAAGCTTTTCTTCTAAAAATTTAATTGTATCTTTTCCTTTTATTACAAAACCATCTTTTTCAACTTTAAAATCTTTTGTATTATTACATTCATAATATAGTGAGTATAAATTTCTTCCTGTTGACATGTCTTGTAAATTACCATCTGGGTGAGCTAATACATGCCATTTATCTTTATATTTTGGATAAGAATAAGTTATATTTTCTTCTTTCAATAGACTTACAGATATTTCTGTTTCTTTTGTTGGATATAGATATATTATTGGTTTATCAGAAACAGTAATTTCCGATTTATGTGATAAATCATATATTTCTAATGCTGTATTGCATTCTCTATAATCTATTTTTGTACCTACAGGCATATTAGTAGGAATTGCGATAAAATATCCATTATCGTCTGGTAATATGGCAAGTTCTTCTTTTCCGTATAGTATAATTTTATTGTTTTTTTCTACATAATCTATTAATTCTAAATTACTCTTTGTATAATTATTTGCATTAGCAATTATTAAATAGCTGCTTTTTTTATTTGTATATTTGGGTTTTATTTTATTCTTAACTGTAGAATTTACCATATCTATAGTTTTTAAATATTTTGAGTATGAAACAACTTCCATAATAGAAAAGTTTGTTTCTTTTTTTATATTAAGATTTTCTTGTTGATATTTTCCATTCCATACTTTTTTGTTTAATCTTAGATAATATGTTTTTCCTTTAATAGATATCTTTTGATAATTTTTAAAATTTACTACAGCAATTATGGATATTATAATTAATAATATTAAAAATAATATAATTGGTTTTTTTGAACTGGATTTTGTTTTTTTTTTTTTTTTTTTTTTTATTTTCATAATCTTACACTCCTTATTTTTGTTTTATTATAACATATAATTTTATATAAAAATGCATATAAAGTAATTCTTTATATGCATTAATTTTTTTTGTTAATTAATTTACTATTGTACCAATATTATTTTCTGTAACGACTTTTTTTAGATTTCCTTTTTCTTCAATATTAAATACTACTATTGGAATATTTTCTTCCATACAAAGACTAATAGCAGTTGAATCCATTACATTTAGTTTTTTATTTAATACATCAATGTATGTAATTTTGTCAAATTTAACTGCATCATCATATTTTTTAGGATCTTTGTCATAGACTCCATTTACTTTTGTTGCTTTTATTAAAACATCTGCTTTTATTTCTGCTGCTCTTAGAGCACTTGCGGTGTCTGTTGAGAAGAATGGGCTTCCTGTACCACACCCAAATATTACAACTCTTCCTTTTTCAAGATGTCTGATGGCTCTATCTTTTATATAAAACTCAGCAATTTGTCGCATTTCAACACCAGTTTGAACACGAACGTCAACATTTAATTGTTTAAAAGCATCGCCAAGAGCAAGAGCATTCATTACTGTTCCCATCATTCCTATATAATCAGATGTTGCTCGGTCCATATATTCATTTGATTTTCCACGCCAGAAGTTACCACCGCCAACAACAATTCCTATTTCATAACCTAAGTCTGTACACTCTTTTATTTCATTAGCAAGTTCAAGAGTTTTATCAAAATCAATTCCATGATGCTTTTCTCCTGCTAGTACTTCACCACTTAATTTTAGTAGTATTCTTTTATATTTCAAAAAATATCATCTCCTTTATTTTTTAGTTTATCATAATAAGTATTTGTGGTCCATTTAATTTATGTTTTTTTTATTTTTGTGTAAATTTGTGTTATTATTATATTGTAATAATAAAAAAAGTTTATTTGATAAGAGGTGTTTATTCTGAAAAGAAGTAGAAAGGTATTTTTATGTTTATTGTTACTTTTTGGTATTGGTTATGCTAGTGTTAGTGTAGTTTTATCAAGTAGTGGTAATTCTAAGATAAGTGTAAATAAAGATAATTTTGATGTTTTGTTTACAAGGGCAGTAGTTGATGGTAATGATGTTAGTAGTGATATTATCTCAGATGATGGTAAGAGTATAAATTTTTCAACGAATGATTTGTCTTTGGTTGGTGATAAGTCAAAATTGGATTATGAGGTTACTAATAATTCTGAGTTATATGATGCAGAAGTTAGTATTGAATGTAGTGCTACGGGGGATAAGAAAGATTATTATTCAGTAAAAAATCAATTTTCAAATAAAGTTATTGCTAAAACTAAAGAAAATGGTGTTCTTGAAGTTGAATTGTTAAAAGCCTCAGTAAATGATTTTTCAGAAAATTTTACATGTACATTAAAAGCAAATGCTATAGAAAGAACTACAAAGGCTACTAGCGATTGGATACCAAAAAAATTTATATCTAATAATTCATTTGGTTATGATAGTGATTTAAAACAAAATTCAGTTTTAGATTATACAACAATTGATTCAAATGTATTTGCTGCACTAGATAGTGATGGTGTAACTAAAGGTGTATGTGTAAATGATGATAAAGGACTATTTTGTATTAAAACTAATAATTATGAAGAAAACGAAAAGTTATTAAAAGAACGTTTTGGAGAAGAAAATTGCAAGATTTCAAGTTCTGGTATTTATTGTAGCAATTCTATTAGTGAGTGTGGAGACTATAAGAATCAATCTGTTACTTGCTATGATTTTCGTAAAGCAAGTCGTTGCTATGTTTATTATGGTGATGGTTTTTACTGCTAAGTAATTGCTTATTGGTCAACAGTTAAATGTTGACTTTTTTGTATATAAGGAAAGTCTGTTTAGAATTTTTTATTTTAAAGCTTTTTTTATTATATTTTATTTGACTATATAAATTTTAAATAACAAAAGAATAATTTTATGATATTATTATAGTAAGAGTATAAAAGGGTAGTGAATATTATGAGTTATTTGTTCCAATTACTAATTATGAGTTTTTTAATAATATTTTTATTTTTTAAGATATTTATAGTTAAAAATATATCTTTATTGCTTATAATATTAATATTACTTTTATTATTTATTGGAATATCTTTTATAAATAAAAAACATTTTCCAGTATCTAGAAAAAAGAAAGATGCCATTTTTATAATTAGTGTTTGTTCTATTTTATTAATTGGTTCAATGTATTTAATTGGTTGTAAAATAGGTTTTAGTGTTAATTATAGCTATATTTTTAAAAACTATTTAGAAAAGTCTGTTTTTTTAGAAATTGTTGCTATTATTGTTTTAAGTGAATTGTTAAGAAAAAAATTATTATCTTTTAATAGTGATAATAAGATAAAAAATGGTATTTTGAATATTTTAATTATAATTTTCTTTATATTAATTGATTGCTCCATATCTGATATGAGTAGAAATTTTAAAACTTTTACAGAGTTTTATGATTATTTTGGACTTATAATTGTATCTAGTTTTGTAAAAAATGTATTCTTAAATTATTCTATAAGAAAATATGGATTAGGTGTTAACTTTACTTATAGGCTATTAATGGATATTAGAGTGTTTTTCTTACCTGTTGTTCCAAAGATAAATGTTTTTATAGAGTCATGTATTTATTTAATATATCCATATATTTTATATATTGTCCTTGATAATTTTTTAAGTGATAGAGAGTTAGAAAATGCTAGAAGAAAAAAGAATAGTTTTTTATTAGATATACCTTTTTATATATTAAGTATTATTTTTATAATGCTTATTTCAAGAGAATTTAAGTATTCTATGATTGCTATTGGTTCTGGCTCAATGACCGGAGAGTTTTCTAAAGGTGATGCTGTTATATATAAGAGGTATGATGTAAAGCAGGGTACAATTGAGAGTCAAAAACTTAAAAAGGGTGATATAATAGTATTTAAGGTAAGGGATAAAATTATTGTTCATAGAATTAATGATATTTATTCTTTATATGGTAAAGATGTGTATGTTACTAAAGGGGATGCAAATGATTTAGTCGATAATTGGGTTGTTAGACAAAGTGATGTTGTTGGAGTTGTTAAGTGTAAAATTAAATTTATTGCTTGGCCATCTGTTTGGTTAACTGAGAATTTTAAGTAGTAGGAGAATAAAGAGGATGTTTAGTATAAGTAGTTTAAAAAAATATTTTAAAGATAAAAAAAATAGAGAAAAATTATTACCTATATCAATAATTTTTAGTATTTTTATTTTAATTATTTTAGGTCTTGTTTTAATGTGTACATTTGATTATAAGAAAGTTAATAAAACACATTATGAGGAAAGATCTAATTTAGATTATCAAGTGTATTTAAAAGAAAATCAGTTTTATGATACCCCATATTTACCGAAAGATAAAAAATACATTTCAGCATTAATTAAGTATATTGATTCTTATTTTTCATATAATTTTAAGAGTGAGGAAAACTTAAATTTAAAATATGATTATTATATAGATGCTGTATTAAAAATAAATGATACAACAGGAGATAATATTCTAGAGAAAAAGTATGCAATTTTAGATAAAAAAGAAGTTACTGGTGTTTCTAGTAGTTTTGGTGTTTCTGAAAATGTTAAAATTGATTACGATAAATATAATAATATTGCTAAACAGTTTGTAAACCAGTATAACATAAATGGTAAAGCAGTATTAGAAGTTAGTTTACATGTTGATATTTTAGGAGAACATGAAAATTTTTCTAATAGCATTAGTGATAAAGGTGTTGTTAAATTGAACGTTCCTTTACTTGAAGATGTAAATAGTATAGAAATGGATTATGATTTAGTTAATAATAAAGATGCAATATTAGAATATAGTTCTACTAAGATTAGAAATATACCGTTGTTTTTAACTATTTTATTATTAATGATTAGTGATATAATTTTAACAATCATTGTAGTTTATAAAATTATAAAAGATAGGGATGCTTCTACTTTATATGAGATGAGACTTAATAAGATAAAGAAAGAATATGATGGCTATTTAATTGAGACGGTAGCAGCTGATAGATTGGATGAGTTATATAAAACGAGAAGTTTAAGAGTAATACTTGTAAAGAAGTTTGACGATTTATTGGATGCTAGAGATACTTTGAAAAAACCAATTTTATATAATGAAGAAATTCCTGGAAAAGAGACTATATTTTATATAATTGCTGATAATATAGCTTATTTATATGTTATGCATGTAAATGGATTTGAGAAGAGTGAAGTAAAATATCTTAAATCATCAAAACAAAAAAAAGTTACTAAAAAGACAGCCACATCAAAAGAAAAAAATAGTTCTAAGAATAATAAAGTTGATAAATTTAGAGTTGTTGATTGATTAAATGTCTATTTATGTAAAAAAAGTTAAAGATAATTTTAAAATAGTTATTTTTGACTTTTTTTTATTGAAAAATTGTAATTTAATGTTGTATTATATGTATGTAATATAAAGATAGAGTAGGAGGATTAGTATTATGAAAGGTAAAAAGAAATATTTGTTTATATTATTGCTATTATTAGGAGTTGGTTTTGCAGCTGTTTCTACAACTTTATATATTAATGGTGTTGTTAATATTAAAGCTGATACAGAGAACTTTGAGAAGAATGTGATTTTTAAAAGTGTTTCTGTAGATAGTGATAGTAGTGCTGCCGGAACTGTTGCTAGTATTTCTGATGATGGAAAGTCAATTTCATTAACAACTCATAAGTTAAAGAGTATTGGTGAAAAGGTTTATGTTGATTATACTATCGAAAATAAGAGTCAATATATGGCAAATATTGGAGAATTAACTTGTACTTCAGATGATGCTGATTGGTCAACATATTTATCTTTGACAGAAAAGAATGCATTAAATGGAACTGTACTTGCTAAAAATGGTATATCATCATCAGATAGATTAGAAATTGAAATGATTAGAAGTTTTGTAGGAACTGATGATTCTAATGATAAAATTTTTACATTTAAATGTAGTTTAGGTGTTAGTGCGTCTGAGGCAAATTAATTATATAAAGGGTAGGTAGTATGAAAAGAAGTAGTAAATTTTTATTTGTTATAGTTTTACTATTAGGAGTTGGATTTGCTATTGTTTCTACAAGTTTGTATGTTAGTGGTAATGTTGGGATTACTTCTAATGATAGTGATTTTGATATAAAATTTACGAAAAGTATATTAGATGGAGTAGATGTTTCAGATTCAACTATATCTAGTGATGGAAAACTTATAAATTTTTCAACCAATGATTTATCTCTTGTAGGGGATAAATCTAAATTGGATTTTGTTGTTGAAAATAATTCATCAATGTATGATGCAGAAATTAAAGTTAGTTGTAATAGTAATAGTTTAAAAAAGGATTATTATAGTGTAGTTGAGAATGTTCCAAATAGTGTTTTATCTAAGAAAAGTGAGAATGGTTTTATTGAGGTTGAACTTTTAAAGGCATCAGTAGATGATATTCGAGAAGAATTTAGTTGTACTTTGAGTGCTAGTGCTGTTGAGAGAAATAGTATTGTAAAAAGTGGTTCATTTGCAACTGATTCATGGGATGAAATATATGATAATGTAAGAAATGGAAAGGCTAGTTCTTATAGAGTAGGAGATACAAAGTCTGTAAATATGGATAATTTTGGTGTTCATACATTAAGAATTGCTAATACTAGTGAATGTATAAATGGTGAAGAGAGTGAGTCCGCATGTGGTTTTGTTATAGAATTTGCAGATGTTTTAGAACAAAGAGTAATGAATAGTTCATATACTAGTGTTGGTGGTTGGCCAGCTAGTGAGCTTAGAAATTATATAAATACAACAATTTATAATTCATTACCAAATGATTTAAAAAGTGTTATTGCAACAACAAAAGTAGTAACTGGACATGATAATACTTCTGGAGTAAATAATTTTGTTTCTAATGATAAATTATATTTGTTTTCCCCTAAGGAAATATGGAATGGTGGAACTAATTGTGATACTTCAGAAGGTGTTACTAAACAACTAGACTATTATAAGAATTTAGGTATAAATACAGGCTTTTATAATGGTATAACGAAGATGTATAATGGTTCTATGAGTACATGGTGGTTAGCTACACCATATTCTAAAGGAAATGTTAGTTTTTTCTATGTTGGCGGAACAGGTGTTTGGAATTATGATGGAGCAAGAAATGAAAAAGGTGTTTCACCAGCATTTCGAATAAATTAACTAATCAAAAAGTACTATTAATATAACTAGGAGATGTATATGAAAAGAAGTAGCTTAATAATTTTTATTTGTATATTATTTTTAGGTGTTGGGTTTGCTTCTGTTTCAACATCTCTTTATATTAATAGTGATGTTGGAATTAGTAGTAATATTAGTGATTTTAGTGTTAAATTTATTGATGCTTTAATAGATGAAAAAAACATTTCTATATCAGATGATGGAGATTCATTTGTTTTTAGTTTAGATAATCTTACTAATATAGGAGATAAGTCAAATCTTACTTTTGACATAAAGAATAATTCTTCAATGTATGATGCTAGTGTAAGAGTAGAGTGTGGCAACAATTTTTCATCTTCTTATAATTTTACATATGATATTGTAAATAAAGTAGATGCAAAAAGAAGTGCTATAGGCAAGGTTTTGATTGAAAAAACTTCTGATGTATCAAGTGATGATATTTTTAGTTGCAAGCTAGTTTCAACTCCTATTGAAAGAAGTGAAGAGGCAAAATCAATTTATACTGGTTGGGTTCCAAAATATTATGAGTTTGGCACTCCATCTCTTACTAGTACATTAAAATATAGTGAATTAAATAAATCTGTTTTTAGTGGATTTGATGATTATTTTGATAAAGGTGTATGCATTAATGATGAAAATTTATTTTGCTTAAAAGCTAATGATGTGAATAATTCTATAAGAAATTTAAAAGAGTATTTTAATAGTGATAAATGTTTTAGCAATGATGATTTTTTTTATTGTTCTTCTGACTCTTTTACTTGTACTAGTTTTAATGATGGTGGCGTTGGTTGCATTAACAATAAAAATAGTGAAGCTTGTGAAATTTCATCTGTTGGTACTTTTAACTGCAAATAGTAATAATTCGGAGGCGTTTATATGAAAAAGTTTATATTATTTGTACTTTTATTTTTAGGAGTTGCTTTTGCTGTTGTTTCTACAAGTTTATATTTGAATGGTAATATTGGAATTTCTATTAATAGTAAAGATTTTGATATAAGGTTTACTGAAGCAGTTTTAGATAAAAGTGATATTTCTTTATCAGCAATATCTGATGATGGCAAAACAATAACGTTTTCAACAAATGATTTATCCTTAGTTGGAGATAAGTCAGTGTTGAATTTTATTGTAAAAAATAATTCTTCATTATATGATGCGAAAGTTAATTTAAATTGTACTAGTAATGGAGTTAAAAATAGTTATTATAGTATTACTAAAAATATTCCAGATAAAATAATTGCTAAAACAAGTGATAGTGGAAGTGTTTCTATTGAATTATTAAAAGCTTCAGTAAATGATTTTCAAGAAGAATTTAGTTGTACATTAAGTGCTAATGCAGTTGAAAGAAGCACTAAGGGAGAAGATTATCATTATGCTTTTGGAGAGCCAACTGAAAATAGTACAACAGATTATAAAACACTAGGAAAAAAAGTTTTTGTAAGAATGGATTCTGATAGAAATTATAGTATTTGTATTGATGATGAAGAGATATTTTGTCTTAAAACTTTTGATTATGATAACTCTATAAATCTTTTAAAAGAACATTATGGTGCAAATAATTGTCTTACACTATTTGGAGATTATGGCTGTAGGAAAGATAATTTTAATTGTACTATCACAAAGAAGGGTACAGTTTTTTGCAATGATAACATTAATAATGTTTCTTGTCGTGGAAATGAAGATGGAACATTTACTTGTAAATAATAAATATATAAATCAAGCTGGTCACTTGATTTTTTTTATTGAAATAATTGATTTTTTATGTTATACTATGCAAGCAAAGAGGGGGAAGTGTTATGTTATTTAGTACGATTGACTTTAATGATACTGTAACAAAGATAACAAGTACAATTGATGCTAATTGTGTAAGAGCTAGTGTTACAAGAAGAGAAATTGATAAGTTAAAAAAACAAAATATTAATAATGGTGAAGAGAGAAAATTAGAAATTTTTGAGACTGATGAAATAGTAGAAGAAAAGAAATCTGTTGATGAAGAATTTGAAGATGAAATAGATTTCTATTTAAATGATTATTTATATATAAATGATAATTTTACAATGGATGAATTAATAAAAATACTTCCAAGTAAAAATAATTATCGTTTTAATGATATTATTATGAGACTTTATGCTGAATCTTTAAAAGCAATGAATGAATATAGAATTCTTTCTAAAGATGAGAGTAATAGTAAAGAAGACTATGAGGTAATTGTTAAGGCACTTGTTTCAGAAAAAAGAAAAATGTCTTATTTGTTAGAGATTATTAATCATAAGGATGATATATCTGAGAAAGATAATAAGAATAAATTATTTCTTATTCCAAATAGTACTGGAAGTGTAAAAATATTAGATGATTTAAGAAGTGAAGATGCTTCATTTTATCCTGCATTTCTTGAACTTATAAATTCTATTGAAGATGGAAGTTTTAAAAATGTTAAAAGATTTAAAAATAATAATGACTTAATTGGTGTATGTGAGGTTAAAGGATACCAAGTTCGTGTTGTTTTTGTAAGAATTGATAAAGATACATATGGTTTAATTACTGCACTTGTAAAGAAACAAGATAATGACAAAAACTATAGAAATTTTTTAAGAAATAGAATATCTGAATACAGAAAAGTTTGTCCTAATTTAAAGAATTATATTAGTGATGAGAAAATTATGGAAGAAAATAGTGATAATTTAGCAGAACTATATAATATTTTAGGTGTTACTAAAGAAAATGGAGTCGAGAAGAAAAAAGGTGGTAAAAATGACTAGAGAAGAATTAGGCATTTTGGTTGATAAAAGAAAAAAAGAATTAGAAAATAGTAAATTTGATTATTGTGAATATTTTGATGAATATGAAGAGTTTGTTAAAAATAATCCTTGCAATACAGTCGAGTCATTTGTTGATGCAGACATTTGGGAAGTTGTTAAATATTTGTATCAAATAACAGATCCTATCGCAACGCTTGAAGAGAATAAAGAAACAATTAATAATTTTAAATCATTTTTTGACAATAGTGATACTGAATTATGTTGTGGAATGATGGGACTTTTTGATGAATTGTGTTCATTAGGTATTGTTGATGAAGTAGTTGACTTTTTTGAAGAGACCGGTGTTATAAAAGGCTTATTAAAAATAAATAAAATTGATTTTAAAGATAATAGACTTAGAGATTTAATTATTGATATTAAACAAGTTTATAAAGAAGATTTATTTAAAATATCTACTTTCTTAAAATTTTATGAAAGTGATCCAGAAAATATTTCTGACATCATAGAATTGGTTCTTGCTCATCGTGAATTAAAAAAAGCATCTGACTTTACTAAAGATTTAAAAGAAAATGGGTATTTTGGTTATAAAAATAGAGAAGAAAAGAGGTTTTTGGAATCCCAAGTTAAACTTTATAATAAAATTTGTGATTCAAAAAGCATTATAAATGAAGTTTCTAAGATAAGAAATTTAGTTAATGAGCAAAAAAATATGGCTTCAAAATATGAAAAAAATATTAGAAAAGAGCTTTGTGGATATGATAGAGCACTAACTCTTTTAGATACTTCCTTAAAACGTAGAGAAATAACTAATGCGAAAGAAATAATAAAAAATGTAAAAGATGAAGATATGAAGAGGGCATTTTTACAATTAATTTATGAACATAATAAAGTTTATTATGAAGAACTTGAAAATGAATATAATAGACTTAGTCAAAATGATTCTAATAAATATGCAGCATTATTACAAAAATATAATATTTCTTGTACTGAACAAGATATAAAAGAAATTATGAGAAAAAATGATATTGATGCTACTTCAGAAATTATAAAAAATATTATTAAATTAAATTTATCTATTAATAATATTGAATTATTAAAACATACTTCATTAGATAAGTTTATGAGAGTTAAAGCTTTAGTTGACTCTGGATATATTTCAGTAAAGTATTTAAATACTAATGAAAGTTTTATGTTTGATGAGTCTAATTCATTAAATATATATGAAGAAAATATTTCTTATTTAGACAATTTTAATTTAAATCCTGGAATGTTTATTAATATTACAGATGTTCTTATTCATTCTTTTGATAGTTTTAGTAATAATTTAAAAATACTTAATGATTATGGTTTATTAAAACAATTAAAAAATGTAGATAATCTTTCATTTTTGGGAGATGTTAATTTAGTATCTAAAATAGATAAGTTCTTAGAACTTGGATATGAGAGTTTTCTAGAGAATGATTTAGGTATTTTAAATCTTTCTAATTTGAAAAGACTAGATATGTTAAAGTCTCTTAATATGCCTATTGTAGATATTTCAACAATGTATAAAGTACTAAGTGATCAGAAATTTATTATTGATGATAATAAAATTGATGAGTATCTTCCTAATGTTGTTGAATTAAGTGAAAAGAAAAATATTACTAGTAATTTAAGTGATTTTAAATATACTAATAGAGTTTATTCTATAGGAGATAGTTTATTCTCAATTAATAAGATAAATAGATTATTAGCAAGTGGTAACTCAATATATGATTCATTATTTATGAATAGAAAATTTAGTGAGGAGGAGTATGACAATATATTAAAGGCTCTTGGTTGTTATACTACTACTAAATAAATTTGACAATATATAGGAGTTATGCTATACTTTAAATGTTTGACGCCTCAAGCTCAAACCGCATTGAAAAGGCAGAAACATGAAAATGTGCCTTAAGAGCGAGTCTTAAGTATAGAAAAAGGAGGTAATTAAATGAACGCTGTAATTAAAGCCGGTAGTAAACAATATTACGTTACTGAAGGAAATGAACTCTTCTTTGAAAAGATTGAAGCTAATGAAGGTGACAAAGTTGAATTTCACCAAGTACTTATGCTTGATAGTAAAGTAGGTAATCCTTACCTTACTGGAGTTACTGTTCAAGGAGAAGTTCTTAAGAATGGTAAGTCTAAGAAAATTAAAATTTTCAAATATAAGAGTAAAGATAGATCAAACCGTGTTACTCAAGGTCATAGACAACCTTACACTAAAATCAAGATTACTAAAATTAATGGTTAATTATGATTAAAGTTAGTGTTTTAAAAGAAAATCGAAAATACAAAAAAATTACTATTTTAGGTCATGCTATGTATGATGATTATGGTAAAGATATTGTATGCAGTGCATGTAGTAGTATTGTTATTACAACAGTAAATGGTATACTTGCATTAAAAAAAGGTGGTCTAGATTATTTAGTTAGTAAGAAGGGTATGACAATCAATGTTAAAAGCGATGATGAGACTACTCAAATACTAGTAAATAATATGGTTAGTCTTTTAAAAGAGTTAGAGGGAAATTATCCTAATAACATTGAGGTTAAATAACCTCTATTTGAAATAATAAGTAAGGAGGAGAATTATGAAGTTTTTAAAATTAGATATTCAATTATTTGCTCACCATAAAGGGCAAGGATCAACATCTAATGGTCGTGATTCTGCAGGACGTAGACTTGGAGCTAAAGCAGCTGATGGTGAATTCGTAACAGCTGGTTCTATTATATATCGTCAAAGAGGAACTAAGATTTTCCCAGGTACAAATACTCGTCGTGGAAATGATGATAGTATTTATGCTACTATTGACGGAATTGTTAAGTTTGAACGCTTAGGAAGAGATAAGAAACAAGCTTCAGTTTATCCAGTAGGTGAATAATTATATTTAAGAGAGAGCCATTTATAATTGGCTCTTTTTCTGTATAAAAGGGGGATTATATGGAAAATACTATTATAATGGAAAATATTTTAAACCCAAATAAAGCACTTGAAGAATATAAAAATTATTTATTAGCGATGTATGTAAAAGATTATGGAGAAAAGTACTATGATTTAATAAAGAATAGAATGGATAATACTATATATTTATTTGAGGCTAATCCTTTAGAAAATATGAAATTTTTAGAAGAAAATGGAGAAGATGTATTTCCAAATATAAAAAAGATTAGAACATATTTAAAAGAATATAAAAATTTTATTAAAATAAAAAATGCTTTAGAAAATAAATATTTTGAAGATTATTATTTAATATTATCTAATGCTTTTTCATATTATTCTAAACTTGGAATAGAAGATTTTATTAATATCGATTTAGATAGTTATTCTAGTACTAATTTAATGCTTTTAAAAGATGAATATACATCTGATTCTATAAAAAAAGATATTTTAAAAAGACAACAAGAGTATATGAGAGTATGTAGAGTTTATGGAATTGAACCTATTACTAATTCTGTTTTTATTGATAGTGTAATAAGTAAAAGAGCAGAATTAATTAGAAAAAAGAATACTTTATTAATTAGTAAGACTAGATGGGGACGTCGTATTAAAAGTATAGTTAATCATAATACAAAGTTTAAAGTTTCTGACGATGATATTGCAGAGATTATCTTTAATGGTGGAAATTGTGCAATGACTAGTACTTTTACTAATAAGAACGGAGATATTAGACTTTGTTATGTTCCACTTACTAGAATATATAAATTAAAAGGACTAGATAGGGTGTTTTTTCATGAGAATAGACATGTAGTTGAATGTTCTTCTACAAATAGTGGAATTGATACTTATGATGATGATAAGTATAGTATGTTAAATGAGATAAGAACAGAGAAGAATGCAATTAGAGATAGTGATTTTTTAAAATCAATACCTTTATTTTCTAATTGTTCTTTTCCTAGTAAATGTGATTGTACTTATTCAACTGCTTTTCCATATACTATGAATTTTTTTGAGGATAATTGTGATATTTTAAATGATTTATCAATTAATAATGATGTTGTTTCTTTAGAAAGTATTTATGGAGCAAATGATTTAAAGTTATTTAATGATTATTTGGATTCTATAGTATATAATAAAATTAATGGTGAAGATTTTTGTGATATAGAAAGTGTTGAAAGAGGAAAAAGACTTGTTAGAAATTTAAATGATAATGTTTCTAGACAACGAGTTAATTGATTGTTATAATTTTAATATGTGAAAGGAAGAGGTATTATGTTTGTTGATGAGGTTTTATTAAGAGTTGAAGCAGGTAATGGTGGAGATGGCTGTACTGCATTTAGACGTGAAAAGTATATTTCTATGGGAGGTCCATATGGTGGAAATGGTGGACATGGTGCTGATATTATTTTTAAAGTAGATGAAGGACTTCACACTTTACTTGATTTAAGATATCAAAAGACTATAAAAGCTCCTAAAGGTGAAAATGGTAGAGGTAAGAATCAACATGGAAAAGGAGCAAGTCCTCTTATTGTTAAAGTACCTCTTGGAACTGTTGTTACTGATATGGATACAGGTCTTATAATTGCTGATTTATCTCATAAAAATCAAGAAGAGATAATTGCTAAAGGTGGACGTGGAGGTCGTGGAAATACGGCTTTCAAGACTCAGACTAATACGGCTCCTGATTATTCAGAAAATGGAGAAGAAGGAGAAAAAAAGAATCTTAAGGTTGAAGTTAAAATGCTTGCAGATGTTGGTCTTGTTGGACTTCCTAGTGTTGGTAAGAGTACAATAATTTCTTGTGTGTCTGCATCTAAACCAAAGATTGCAGCATATCACTTTACAACACTAACTCCAAATTTAGGTGTAGTTGGTGCCAGCAATAATAGAAGTTTTGTTATGGCAGATTTACCTGGATTAATCGAGGGAGCAAGTGAAGGTGAAGGACTTGGAGATAAATTCTTAAGACATATTGAAAGAACTAGAGTAATAGCTCATGTTATTGATATGTCAGGATTTGAAGGAAGAAATCCATATGATGACTATGTATTAATTAATAAAGAACTTGAAGCATTCAATAAAAAATTAATGGAAAAACCAATGATTGTTATTGCGAATAAAATGGATGTTGAGGGTGCAAAAGAAAACTTAGAAGAATTTAAGAAAAAAGTAGATTGTGAAATATTTGAAGTAAGCGCTGTTTCAAAGACTGGACTTGATGCAGTTGTTAATAGACTTGCAGATATTTTAGATACAATACCAAATAATCCATTATATGATGATTCACAAATAGAGTCTCATGTATTATATAAGTTTAAGAAGGAAGAACCATTTGTTATTACAAGAGATGATGATGGTACTTGGGTAGTTTCAGGTAAAGAAGTAGAAAGAATATTTAAGATGACTAAATTCTCATCAGATGAGGCAGTTACTAGATTTGCTAAGAAACTTAGAAAAATGGGAATAGATGATAAACTTATTGAAATGGGTGCAGAGACTGGTGACAGTGTAAGAATTCTAGACTTCTACTTTGATTTTAGAGATTAATGCTTAGAATAAGTTCATTTAATATACAAAATGATTTTAGTAAATATAATATAAATAAGTCAAAAGAAATCTATAATTACCTAGTTCAAAATAAGATAAATATATTAGGACTACAAGAAGTTTATTCAAAAATAAATAAAGATTTAATAAAACTTCTTCCTAATAAATATACTTATAATGGTAATTATAGATTTTTTTCTAAAATTATTTTAAATAGAATAAATGAAAAGACTCCTATTATTACTGATAAAGAAATTAAATTTAGTAAGACTTATAATTTACCACATTTACCTAGTTTATTAAAAAGAGTTGTTGTAAAGAATGTTATAAATTATAAAGGTCATGATATAAGTATTTATAATACACATCTTGATTTTATGTTTGAAAGTGTTAAATTACGTGAATTAAAGTATTTATATAAGTTAATTAGTAAGGATAATAATTTAATAATATTGATGGGAGATTTTAATTTAAAAAATAATAAAGAAATATTTAATAAATTTTGTAGTTTATTAGAAGAAAAAGGAATAAGTAGAGTAGAATTTAATGATAGAACTCTTAAGATGAGTAGATATCATAGAGAAATTGATCATGTTTTTTTATCAAATGAATTTAAGATAGAAAACTATTCAATTATAAAAGATTTAGAAATTAGTGATCATTATCCAATTATGGTTGATGTTGAGGTGTAGGTTGATGGAGATTTATTTAAATGATAATAGGAAATTAAAAGAAGGTATACTTAATGATATAAGAAATACAGATGATATTTGTTCTTATATAGATGTTGCTATTGAAGAGTTAAAAGGTGTTATTAAAAAATTTAATCCAACTGATAATTTTTTAGGAGTAAATGTTCCATTAAATAAAAAGTTTGCTTTAGAAAATAATGAAAATAATATGATAGGTAACTTTTATTGGTATAATTTTATAGATAGTGATGTAAAAGTTATTTATGGATTTTCAATTGATAAAAATTCTTGTGCTTGTAATGATGGATTATATTATTATATAGATGATAATGAATATTTATATGACTTTGCTAGATTTATTAAGGATAAAGAGATTGGAAATGATTTTGATTTTTTATGTTATGTAAAAGAGTTTCTTGATAATTATTTTAATAGTATTTCTAATGTTAATTTACTTTCTCGTGAAGAAAGAAATAGGGCATTTATTAATAGCAATGGAAAAAATATTGAACCTATTAATCATTCAAATAAAGATTTTTATCAAAGTAATGTAGCAATGTGTACAGAGTATGCTACTATGGGACTTAATATATTAGGTGTGTTTGGTTATTCTTGTTTGACCATTATTGGCTCTTTTGAGTTTGATGAAGAAGAGATTGGACATGCTTATAATATAGTTGCAATGGATAATGGGGTTTATTTAGTTGATATGGCATCTTCTGTACCAGTTACTGATTTAGATGGAAATTTACTTGATGAAGTACCGTTTTGTAAAGAATTAAATGAAGAAGAATTACAAAATATTTTAGATAAAAAAGAGCCTATTTCTTTAAATAATGTTTTTTATATATACTTTGGAGAAAAGAATTTTAAGTTTGAAGAAGCAAGACAAAGAACTTATAGAGTATCTAATGTTGTTTTACAAGATTCATTTAAAAAGAAGAGTAAAAGTAGAGATATTAATAATTTTTATAATGCTTAGGTTGAATTTCATGTTAAAATGTTCATAAAGGGTGATTAAATGAATGAATATAGTTTGAAAGTTGCGGCAGTATTAAATTATTTTAAGATGTACCCTTCACTTTTTAGTGAGCGTGAGAAAAGGCAAATAATTGGAATGATTAATTGTGATTATAAAAAACCTTATGAATATGATGTGATACGAGAAATATATGATCATTTTGGATGGATTCCAGATGATGAAAATATTTATATAGGATTTTGTGAGTTTTTAGATTCTAAGTTTGGACTTGATGGAAAAAATATTGTAGAAGTTGGAGGAGGACATCTTCCACAACTTGCAAAGAAGATATCTGCTAAACAAAAAACTGGTAAAATTACTGTGTATGACCCAGCACTTTCTGTATATGAGAGAGAAAGACCTAGATTTATATTAAAAAGAGAGTGCTTTTCCAAAAATACAGATTTAAAAGATACAGATTTAGTTATTGGATTAATGCCTTGTGGAGCAACTTGGGATATTATATCTGCGGCTACTAAGAATAATGTTGATTTTGCTGTAGCTCTTTGTGAAGGTGGACCACATGGCGATATATATGACTTTTATGAAGATGAAGATGAATGGATTCATAGTATGATATATGGAGCAAGACAAGAAGTTAAAAATAATAATATGGGAGAACTTATTGTTGAACATAGTCTTTCTGGTTATAATGATCCATACCCTGTAATATATAATAAAAGAAAATAAACGAATTATGTATAATATTTATATTTATTTGCTTTGAACCAGAAATCTTGATTGATAAATAAAAATGGACAAATTGTAATTTGTCTTTTTTTCTTTGGAAATATGTAATATAATGTATATAGTTAAATTATAGAGTAGGGGTAATTAATTATGAAAAGAAAAAATAAAATATTATTATTTTTGATATTTTTATTAGGCGTTGGTTTTGCAATTGTTTCTACCTCTTTGTATCTTAATGGTGTTACTACTATCACAACAAATAGTTCATCTTTTGATGTTAAATTTACAAAAGCAATGCTTGATAATAAAAATATTAGTTCAAGTGTAATATCAGGGGATGGAAAAACAATAAACTTTGAGTTTAATGATTTGTCTCTTGTTGGTGATAAATCAAAATTAGATTTTGAAGTAACTAATGATTCTTCAATGTATGATGCAGAAATTAGTGTTAAGTGTAGTACAAATGGTAATAAGACAGATTATTATAAAATTACAAATAGTTTAAATAATTTTATTAGTGCTAAAACAAGTGAAAATGGTATAGTTGAGGTTGAACTTTTAAAAGCAACAGTTGATGATATTAAAGAAGAATTTACTTGTACTTTAAGTGCTAATGCAGTTGAAAGAAATTCTATAGGAAAGAAGGTTTATTCTTTTAAAAATGACTCTTGGGAAAAGATATCTAATAATATAAAAAATGGTCATGCTAATGAATACACAGTTGGTGATACTAAAGAAGTTGATATGGGTGAGTTTGGTGTACACAAACTAAGACTTGCTAATACTAGTTCATGTACTAATGATGAACAAGGCGAAAGTGCTTGTGGATTTGTTGTTGAATTTGCGGATATTTTAACTAGAATGCAAATTAATTCTTCTAATACTAATGTTGGTGGGTGGCCTGCAAGTTCTATAAGAAATTATATTAATAGTACAGTTTATAATGCCTTACCTAATGAGTTACAAGAAATAATTATTTCTACTAAAGTTATGTCTGGACATGGCAATACAAGTAGTGAATCTAATTTTATTTCATATGATAAAATATATTTATTATCTTCAAAAGAAGTTTGGGGAGTTGTATCAGCAATAGATGCAACAGAAGATGATACAAAGCAACTTGATTATTATAGCAGCCAAAAAGTTTCTTCTTCTAATACTGTTGGGGCAATAAAAAAATATAATGATACAAATTCCAATTGGTGGTTACGTTCTCCAAGAGCAGGCAATACTAGTAATTTTTATAGTGTTTCAAGTAATGGTGATTGGCCACATTATGGAGCATCATCAATTGTAGGAATTTCACCAGCTTTTAGAATCTCATAGGTTATTTTGGAATTATAGGAGTATGTATTACTTCTTTTTTCTTTTATTCAATAATTTTACTAGTTTATATGATTATTTTTATGGAGTTTTTTTTATTATTTTGATATAATCATTTTTAGGATAGAGGTGTGTTTATGAAAAGTATTAAATTTTTAGAAGACAATGGTGTAAACATAAAGAGGAGTTTAGAATTATTTGGAGACTCTGTTACTTATAATGAAACAATTGGCGAATTTTTAGTAGGAATTCATGATAAAATTAATAAATTAATTAAATTTATGCAGAATAGAGATATGGCTAATTATGCTATAATGGCTCATTCTATGAAGAGTGATGCGAATAATTTTGGCTTTGAAAAGTTAGCAAATATGGCACTTGAACATGAAACTCATAGTAAAGCAGGAGATATGTATTATATAAATGAACATATAAATGATTTAATAAAAGAAACAAATAATGCGATTATTTTAATTCAAGAATACATGAGTGGAAACGATAAAGAAGAGAGTAAAGCAGAAGAAGTTGTTCCTACAAGTAGTGATGTGTATGATAAGAAAACAATATTAGTAGTAGATGACTCTAATATTGTAAGAAACTTTGTTAAAAGAATTTTTAGTGATACATATAATGTTGGAACTGCAAAGGATGGAGAAGAAGCTATTAGAATAATTAAAGCTAATCAAGGAAATGATTTTATTGAGACAATATTACTTGATCTTAATATGCCTAAAGTAGATGGATTTGCTGTACTTGAATTTATGAGAGATAATAATTTATTTACTCATATGCCAGTTTCTATTATTTCAGGAGACTCTACTAAAGAAACAATTGATAGAGCCTTTACTTATCAAATAGTTGATATGGTTAGTAAGCCATTTAATGAACAAAGTATTAAGATGGTTATTGAAAAGACATTAATTTATAAAGACATGGTATAAAAAATAATGTAGGTTTTTCTACATTATTTTATTTTTCAGTTATTTTTAATTTTTCACCTTTTATTAAGTATTTACATGTATTAAGTGGTAAGTAATAAATATTTTTTGATTTTCTTTTAAAAATTCTTTTTTCGGTTTTAACATTTTCATATAAGTAAAGTATTTTATCTTCATTATCAGTAAAACAAATATCTACTCTTTGACAAAAAAACGTTGTGTTTGCTAGTTTTTTATTTGGAAGTTTTATTCCAAAGTCTAAGTTTTTTAAGTAAAATTTTAAACTTTTAAATCTATCACTGAATTTTTTATATTCTTTAATTTCTATTTTTTTATTTTTAACTCTTAAATACATGTTATCACCACAAATAAATTATATCATAAATACTTTAAAACTATAAAAAAATATGATATTATAAATTAGGAAATGAGGAGGTATAAGTATGAGTGGACATTCAAAATGGGCTACAATACATAGAAAGAAAGGCTTAATTGATGCACAACGTGGTAAAATTTTCCAAAAGTTAACAAAGGAAATTATGGTTGCTGCTAAAGGAGGAAGTCCTGATCCTAGTCAAAATGCAGCATTACGTATGGCTGTTGATAAGGCAAAAGCTCAAAACATGCCTAAGGATAATATTCAAAAAGCAATTGAAAAAGCTACTGGTGGAGCAGATGGAGCAAACTATGAAAGTATTCGTTATGAAGGATATGGACATGGTGGAGTTGCATTTATGGTTGATTGTTTAACAGATAATCGCAATAGAACTGCATCTCAAGTAAGAAGTACTTTTACAAAGGCTGGAGGAAACCTTGGTACAGATGGTTCTGTAAGTTATATGTTTGAACGTCGTGGTTCTATTGTTATTCCAGGTGAATATGATGAAGAAACTATGATGATGACTGCACTTGATGCTGGAGCAGAAGATTTTGAAAGAGTTGATGATACTTATGTTATTACAACAGATCAATCATCTTTCACTGCAGTTAGAGATGCATTAGAAGCAGCAGATGTAAAAGAATTTTTACAATGTGAATTAACTTATGTACCAAATATGGAAGTTGAACTTGATGAAGAAGGTGCAGAAAAAGTAATGAACTTAGTTGATAATCTAGAAGATTTAGATGATGTTCAAGACGTTTATTGTAACTTAAAAGATTAACTTTCTGATTTTATTAAAGAACTTATTTTAGTTCTTTTTTCTTTTGAAAAATTATCAGTTTTTGTTAATGCTGTCTAGTTGAATAGTTTGTTATATGTTATAATTAAGGTAAGATAATAATTAATGGATGTGATACTTGTGTTAGAAGAAATTTTTGATATAGATAAGTTTAATGTTTATAGTGATAATGACTACTATTATTTTTTTAGAGCTTTAAATAAAGCAGATAATAATGATATTGATACGAATATCACAACAGATAGTAATAATAAGATAGAAAGAGTTAGAACTAACAGAGAAAGATATAATGGTGTTCCAAAATATAGTGAATCATCAGTTTTAACATTAGAAGAAGCAGTAGATCATATTAATACAAGACATAGAAAAGATACTAATTGTATTTCACTTACAAGTAATGCTAATACCGCAATAATGTATGGAAGAGGGCATTATAGAGATAAGTATATAGTAGTCAAGGTTCCAAAGAAAGATATTGGAAAAACTACATATGAAGCAGGACTATATATGCTAAAAGAAGTTACTGACTTTTTAAATAAAGAAATTAAGGGAACGGATTTAGAAAAAGTTTATGAAAGAATAGATGCATGTAAGTCTAACGAAGAATTAAAAGTAATAGAAGAAAAACTACAAAAAAGTAAATTATTAAAAAGTAATTATAAAGCAAATAGTGAAGAAAAATCAGATTTATTCCAAGACGGAATAAAAGAAAAAGTAATTAATTCAGATAACTATATTGCGTTAAATGATGAACAAAATTTAGAAAAAGATAAAGTTGTTCTAAAAGTAAATTTATATGGCAAAAGAATACTTCCAAAGACAGGAAACGGACTCTTGGTAAGAACTATAGGAAATGCTTTCTCATCTCTTGAATTAGTTCA
>ERZ808246.583-NODE-583-length-29820-cov-6.388174_pt1 | contig 29820 bp, 43 predicted proteins | sample MGYA00521083_ERZ808246 | MGnify/ENA primary metagenome ERZ808246 (study PRJEB31516, sample SAMN03275577) | gut metagenome | biome: mammalia-associated habitat; material: feces | host: Papio cynocephalus | place: Kenya | collected 2012-07-07 ...
CCGTGCCGAAGACCGTCACGGTCGCCCTGGGGCTGGAGAGCTCCGATCCGGAGGTTCTGAGGACATCCGTGCACAAGGGGTTCACGCCCGACGACATAAAGAGGGCGGGAACTCTGCTCAAATCCGAAGGGTACGGCGTGAGAACGTATCTCCTCTTGAAGCCCCCGTTCATGACGGAGGCCATGGCGATAGAGGACGCTGTCCGCTCCGCCAGGTTCGCGGCCCCGTTCTCCGACGAGATATCGATCAACCCCCTGAACGTCCAGAGGGGCACCTGCGTGGAGCGCCTATGGAAGAGGGGGGATTTCAGATCCCCGTGGATATGGTCTCTGATCGATGTATTCAGGCAGCTGTCTGGCACTGTCGATTGCAGGCTCATGTCGTCCCCATCGGGAGGAGGCGCTGCGAGGGGCGTGCACAACTGCGGCAGCTGCGACCAGAAGGCTCTGGAGGCGGTCGAGAGATTCAGCTACAGCCAGGACACGGGCGACCTCGAAGTGGGGTGCGCGTGCCAGGACAGGTGGAGGGCGTACATGGAATCCGAGGAGCTGCTCGGCACGCCGGCCGACCTGGACAGGTGCCTGGAAAACGATTTGGCACTCAGGATGTGATTCAATGGAGTACGACATCAAGAAGGGATGGTTCAAGAACATCGAGGGCGACCTCCTCGAGAAGATGATGGGCGACGTGTTCGGGAACGTGAAGAAGGAGGGCGACCTGCTGGTCTCCACCTACGGCGTCCTCGACAGGATCGAGGTCAAGGTTCTCGCCAAGGACAAGCTCGACATCGTCACGGTGAACAAGGAGGGCTGCGCGTCGGACGACGAGGCGATCCTCGACAGCAAGAGGCGCCTGAACGAGTTCGCCGAGAAGGCCACCGGATTCGACGCCAAGGCCCGCATGAAGAGGGCGCAGAAGAAGGCCAAGGAAGGCAAGCTCTGAGGGACTTTCGCGGTCCACCCAAAACCCTTTCATTCCCTTTCTTACCTTATAATAGGCGAAGGCATAGGGTTAAATACGACACCCCTATACACACGCTTAGATTGGACAAATTAGTGTTCGACCAGACGCATCGGGCAATGCGATCGCATCCCATTTCCGTCCCGCATCCTCAGGGTTCTTGGGACGAGAGAGGCGCCACGGTCGGAGCATTAGACGTTGTTCGTCTGATACGGCGAGGTTAGCGAAGATACCCTCGCAGGCAGGTTAAAGCATGCCGCAAAGGAGACGTCCTAAGAGAGGATCCAGGGCATACGGCCCTAGGAAGAGAGCGCAGTCGCAGACGCCGAGGCTGGATTCGTGGCCCGAGATCAGCGGAGCCCCTAAGATTCAGGGATTCGCCGGATACAAGGCCGGAATGACCCATGCATTCGTCGTCGACAAGCGCGCAAAGAGTACCACCTCCGGAATGGAGGTCCAGGTGCCCGTGACGGTTGTCGAAGTGCCCCCCATGAAGGTGGCCGCCGTCAGGTTCTACGAGAGCAGCGTCGTCGGTCTGAAGACCGCGGGAGAGGTCTGGGCGAAGGATCTGGAGCCCCTCCTCGGAAAACGCCTGAGCGTTCCGAAGAACCACGATGAGAACACATTCGCCAAGTACGATGGCCTGGACATCGAGGACGTCCGCGTCCTCGCCTACACCCAGCCCAAGATGGTCACGGGAGTCCCCAAGAAGGTCCCCGACCTCATGGAGCTCAGGGTCGCCGGAGGAACCATCGACGAGCGCGTCGAGTTCGCGAAGAAGATCCTCGGAACCGAGGTCAACTTCACCGACTTCGTCAACGAGGGAGCCCTTACCGACGTCATCGCCGTCACCAAGGGAAAGGGATTCCAGGGAGTCACCAAGCGCTGGGGAGTCAAGCTCCTCTCGCACAGGAACAGCAAGCACCGCCGCGGAATCGGTAACCTGGGACCCAAGAGGCCCGGCTACGTCAGATCCACGGTCCCCGGATCCGGTCAGATGGGATACCACCAGAGGACCGAGTTCAACAAGAAGATCATCAAGGTCGGAACCGACGGCTCCGAGGTCACCCCCAGGGGCGGCTTCCTCAACTACGGCGAGGTCAGGAACAACTACGTCCTCGTCTACGGCTCCGTTCCCGGACCGACCAAGAGGCTCATCAGATTCAGGGACGCCACCAGGATGCCCAAGAAGGCCGACAACGACGCCGTCGATGTCACCTACGTGTCCACGGAGTCCAAGCAGGGGGCATGAGAATGGCACAGACCAATGTCTACTCGGTCCGCGGAGGAGTCGCGGGCACCGTGGATGTTCCCGCGGCGTTCGAGACCCCCTACAGGCCCGACATAATCAAGAAAGCAGTACTCGCCGCGGCAGCCAACGGAAGGCAGCCCTACGGACCCTCCAAGGAGTCCGGAATGAGGCACGCCGTCAGCACCCGCGGAAAGGGAACCGGATCCGCACGCAACCAGAGGATCCACGGTCTCGGAAAGGCCGGAGAGTCCCCCAACAACGTCTCCGGTAGGAGGGCCCACCCCCCGATGCCCGAGAGGAAGTGGGAGCAGAAGGTCAACAAGAAGGAGGCCAAGATCGCCCGCCAGTCCGCTCTCGCCGCAACCGCTTGCGGAGAGTGCGTCAGGGCCCGCGGCCACCAGTTCGACGATTCCGTCTCCTTCCCCATCGTGGTCGAGGACGAGATCAAGGACCTGAAGGCAACCGCCGACGTCATCGAGCTCTTCGAAAAGATCGGAATCGGCTACGACATCGAGCGCGCCAAGGACGGCCGCAAGATCCGCGCCGGAAAGGGAAAGATGAGGAACAGGAGGTACAGAACCCCCGTGTCCGTCCTCATCGTCGTCAGCGACGAGGAGAGGGGATCCCCCATCTTCAAGAGCGCCGCCAACATCCCCGGAGTCAACGTTGAAGAGGTCAAGACCCTGAACACCAGCATCCTCGCCCCCGGCGGAGACGCTGGAAGGCTCACGGTCTACACCAAATCCGCCATCGAGGCCATAGGAGGCTGGACCCAATGAAGCAGAGCGACGTTCTGATCAGACCCTACGTCACAGAGAAGGCCATGAACCACATGTCGGGAACCCCGACCCAGGCCTTCAAGGACGGCAACAGGATCGAGTTCATCGTCAACAGGAACGCCGACAAGCACCAGATCAAGGCCGTCTTCGAGGAGCGCTTCGAAGTCAAGGTCGACAAGGTGTGGGTGAGAATCCAGAAGGACGGTAAGCACGCCATCATCAAGCTCGCGGAGGGCTACTCTGCTGAGGATGTCGGTGCCCGCGTCGGAGTCTTCTGAAGGTGAGTGAACATGGGAAAGAGATTGATTCCTCAGAGGAGGGGCCGCGGAACTTCACTGTACCGCTCGCCCAGCCACAGGCACGTCGACGACGTCAGGCTCCCCGCCATGTCCGAGGGCTCCGCCGTCATCAAGGACCTGATCCAGGCCCCTGGAAGGACCTGCCCCCTGGCAGTCCTGGACCTCAACGGCAAGACCGACTATCAGCTCGCCGTCGAGGGAACCAAGGTCGGACAGATCATAGCCATCGGCGGCACCGATGTCGCCGCCGGCAACATCATGCAGCTGATCAACATCCCCGAGGGTACCCTCGTCCACAACGTCGAGGCCAGGCCCGGGGACGGAGGCAAGTTCGTCAAGACCGCCGGTTCCTCCGGAACCGTCGTCTCCAGGGGAGACAAGGTCGTCGTCCTCATGCCCTCCGGAGTGCTGAAGGAGTTCAGCCCCGACTGCCGCGCCGTCATCGGCGTCATCGCCGGTGGAGGAAGGGGAGACAAGCCCCTCGCCAAGGCGGGTAAGAACGTGCACACCCTCAGGTCCAGGTCCACTGCGGCCTTCAAGACCAAGGGAGTCGCGATGAACCCTGTCGACCACCCTCACGGTGGTGGAAGCCACGCGCACGTCGGTGGACCCAACTGTCAGAAGAGGACCGCATCGCCCGGTCAGAAGGTAGGTTTCCTGCCTCCTAAGAAAAAGGTAAAGAAGTGATATCATGGCAAAGAAGATCATCGCAGGATCGGCGAAGGCCTCTAGGAGAAAGTCCAGGAAGAAGGCATCGGCGATACAGGCGAGGAGGAAGAAGGAGTTCCTGTACCGCGGGTACAACATGGAGCAGCTCCTCGCCATGCCGTTCGACGAGTTCCTCGGACTCCTGCCCGCAAGGGCAAGGAGGACCTACGTCAGGGGTCTGAACTACGAGCAGCAGCTCCTGTTCGACAAGCTGATGACGGCTGAGGCTCCGGTCAGGACCCACCGCAGGGACCTGCCCATCATCCCCCAGTTCGTCGGGAAGACCGTGAGCATCTACAACGGCAAGGAGTTCAAAGACGTCGAGATCAAGCCCGAGATGATCGGATGCTTCCTCGGTGAGTTCATCCTCACCAGAAAGCCTCCTGTGCACTCCGGTCCCGGTGTCGGTGCTACCAGGTCGTCGAAGTTCATGCCGCTGAAGTGAGGTGCTTGATATGGTTTCAGGATACACTACAACAGCTGACCCCGACACCACCGCTAAGGCCCTCGGAAGGGAGATGCCCGTCTCCCCGAAGTTCGCCCGCGAGGTCGCCGGTATGATCCGCGGCATGAAGGTCGAGACCGCCAGGCAGGCCCTGGAGGACGTCATCGACAAGAAGAGGGCAGTGCCCCTCAAGAGATACAACAAGCGTGTCTCCCACAAGCCCGGCGTGGGTCCCGGAAGGTACCCCGTCAAGGCGGCCAAGGCCATCCTCGGAGTCCTCGACTCCGCCGCGTCCAACGCGGAGTACAAGGGCCTGGACGTCTCCAACATGGCTATCGCGACCATCTCCGTCGCTAGGGGCCGCACCATCCCCGGGCACATGCCCAGGGCCCACGGTCGCGCCACCCAGTGGAACCAGGAGACGGTCAACCTCGAGATCATCATCGAGGAGGTCGAGTGAAATGGCAGCAGAGAGGAAATTCGTAGCCGAGAACATCCGCAGGGTCCTCCTCAAGGAGTACCTGATGAAGGAGGTCAGCCGCGCGGGGTTCGGAGGACTCGATGTCCAGAGGACCCCCATGGGGACCCGCGTCATTCTCACCACCGAGAGGCCCGGGCTCGTCATCGGACGCCGCGGACAGACCATCAAGAACCTGACGACGGTCATCGAGGACCGCTTCGGATTCGAGAACCCGCAGATCGAGGTCCAGGAGGTCGCCAACGCGTCCCTCAACGCCCAGATCATGGCCGAGAAGCTCGCCTTCTCCCTCGAGAGGGGCTGGCACTTCCGCCGCGCGGGACACTCCACCGTCCGCAGGATCATGGACGCCGGCGCTCGCGGATGCCACATCATCGTGGCCGGCAAGCTGACCGGACAGAGGCACAGGACCGAGAAGTTCAAAGAGGGCTCCATCAAGTTCTGCGGCGAGCCGAAGGCCGAGTTCATGGACCGCGGCTATGCCGTCGCCAAGCTCAAGATGGGTGTCATCGGCGTGACCGTCGAGATCATGGCCAGGGACTCCAAGCTCCCCGCGGACATCAACGTCCTGAACAAGACCGAGGCGGCCGCAGTCCTTCCGGACCTGTTCGCCGCTCCTGCCGCAGCCCCCGCCGAGGAGGCTCCCGCGACCGAGGAGGTGCAGTGAAATGGCATCCCTCAAGACCGCGGACATCAGGAACATGAGCGTCGAGGAGCGCAACCAGAAGCTGAAGGAGCTCCGCGACGAGCTGATGCACGAGAGGGGAGTCTCCGCCATGGGCGGAGCCCCCTCCAGCCCCGGCGCCATCCGCGCCCTCAGGTTGAACATCGCAAGGATCCTCACCGTCCAGAAGGAGGAGGAAAAGATCTGATGGCTGAAATCTGCCCAGTATGTGGATTGCCCAAGGAGCTGTGCATGTGCGAGGAGATCGCACGCGAGCAGCAGACCGTCAGGATCTCAATCGACAGCCGCAGATACGGCAAGACCGTCACCGTGATCGACGGTATCGATGAGAACGACATCGATATCAACGATCTCGCAAAGAAGCTGAAGAACAGATGCGCCGCCGGCGGAACCTGCAAAGACGGGCGCATAGAACTCCAGGGCGATCACAAGAAGAAGGTGAAAGCCGTCCTGGAGGAGATGGGATTCCGCACAGAGGTCAGATGAGAGACAACCACTTCGTGAGGACCGAGCTCATTGGATTGGACGTGGAAGTGCTGTCAGAGCCATACTCCGGCATAGCCGGCAAGGTGGTCGACGAGACGAAGAACACGTTCACCATCGAATCGGCCGGAACTGAGAGAATGGTACCCAAACCACGCAATGAGTTCAGGTTCAGTCACGAGGGCAGGACGTTCGTCATCAGAGGTTCAGAGATAGCCCACCGACCAGAGGACAGAATCAAGAAGGTTAGGTGAAGAAATGACAGCAGATATCAGGAACATCGGCATCGAGGTCGCCGCTCCCAAAGGCGAGTGCGACGACCCCAACTGCCCCTTCCACGGGACTCTTCCCGTGAGGGGACAGGTCATCGATGGCGTCGTCGCCACGGTCAAGATGAACAAGACCGTCGTCGTCGAGCGCCAGTACATGAAGTACGCGCAGAAGTACGAGAGATACGAGAAGAGGAGCAACAGGTACTCCGCCCACTGCCCCTCCTGCCTCGGCGTCAAGGCCGGGGACAGGGTCAGGATCGCCGAGTGCCGCCCCCTCTCCAAGACCGTTTCGTACGTCGTAGTCGAGAAGGTGGAGTGAATGAAGGGAATTGCCGGAAACCAGACCAGGGGCCTCCAGAACGGCTCCAGGCTCGCGGTCATCGACAACACGGGCGCCAAGGAGATCGAGATCATCACCGTGCCCGGATACCACGGCGTCGCAAGGAGGGTCCCCTCCGCAGGCGTCGGGGACCTCGTCATCGCGTCCGTCAAGAAGGGAACCCCCCAGATGAGGAGGCAGATCGTCTTCGCAGTCATCGTCCGCCAGAGGCGCCCCATGAGGAGGCCCGACGGAACGATCGTCTACTTCGAGGACAACGCCGCAGTCATCACGACCGAGACCGGAGAGACGAAAGGAACCGACATCAAGGGTCCCGTCGCGAGGGAAGCCGCCGAGAGGTGGCCCCGTGTCTCCGCAACCGCAAGCATCATCGTGTGAGGTGTGAGGAATGGCAAGCAGCAAAGCAAGGGTTCAGAGGAAGAACCAGGCCAACGCGTCCGCCCACGTGAAGAGGAAGATGCTCTCCGCCCACCTCAGCTCCGAGCTCCGCGCCAAGTACGGAGTCCGCAGCGCCAGGGTGTGCAAGGGAGACACCGTCATCGTGGTCCGCGGCAACGAGGACATCAGAAACATCGAGGGCAAAGTGCTGAACGTGTACACCAAGACCGGCCGCGTGGCCATCGACGGCATCACGATCAACCAGGCCGACGGCACCGCCGCCGAGCGCCCCATCCACGCATCCAACCTCGTGATCACCAAGCTGAACACCGAGGACCAGTGGAGGATGGACGCCCTCTCCAAGAAATCCAAGGAGGCTAGCCAATGAGCGACCATATGAAGAGGCTCGCGGCGCCCAGGACTTGGCCCCTCAAGAGGAAGGCCAACGTCTTCATCGCCAAGCAGAGCGCAGGCGCGCACTCCGTGGAGGAGTCGATGGCCGCCGTCACCGTCCTCAGGGACATGGTCGGCGTCTGCGACACCGCCAGGGAGGCCAAGAGGATCATCGGGAACAGGGAGTTCTTCGTCGACGGAAAGGCCGTCAAGAACCCCAAGATGCCCGTCGGATTCATGGACGTCGTGTCCATCCCCAAGATGAACCTCGTGTTCCGCATGCTCCTCACCGACAAGGGAAAGCTGGCACTCGTCCCCATCGACGCGGACGAGGCTGCCTGGGAGCTGTGCAAGATCGAGGACAAGACCGTCGTCAAGGGCGGGAAGTTCCAGCTCAACCTCAGCGGCGGAAGGAACATCCTCCTCGACAAGAACGAGTACAAGTGCGGCGACACCCTGAAGGTGGCGTTCGACGGACAGAAGGTCCTCGACCACTACCCTCTGGCGGACGGAGCCACGGTCTTCATCAAAGAGGGGTCCCACGCAGGATCCGTCAAGACCGTCAAGGCCATCGACGTCGTCAAGGGCCCCGCAGCCAACCTCGTCATGTTCACCGACGGCACCGAGACCGTCGCCAGCAACTGCTTCGTGATCGGCGCATCCGCGCCCGCGCTCAAGCTCCCGGAGGCATCCGAATGAGCGACGTGATGAAGCAGCTGTCCGTCGACAAGGTCGTCGTCAACATCGGCGTCGGCGAGGCCGGCGAGAGGCTCGTCAAGGCAGAGAAGGTCCTGCAGATGGTCACCGGGCAGAAGCCCGTCGAGACGATCTCCAAGACCGTCAACAGGGACCTCGGAATCAGGGTGGGCATGCCCCTCGGATGCAAGGTCACTCTCCGCGGCGAGGCCGCCGAGGAGTTCCTCAGGAAGGCCCTCTCCATCAGGGAGAGCCGCATCCCCGAGTACTCCTTCGACAAGGAGGGCAACATGTCCTTCGGTATCTCCGACTACACCGACTTCGAGGGTATGAAATACGACCCCGAGATTGGTATCTTCGGAATGGATATCAGCGTCGTCCTGAAGAGGCCCGGAAAGAGGGTCGCGCTCAGGTCCCTCGTCAAGAGGAGGATCCCCAGGAGCCACCGCGTCGACCGCGCGGAGGCCATCCAGTTCATGAAAGACAAGTTTGAGGTTCAGGTGGTCGAATGAAGCCCAAGAAGCAGTTCGGAAGATCGGTCGGCTGCACCCGCTGCGGACGCAGGAGGGGAATCATCAGGAAGTACGGCATGCACCTTTGCCGCCAGTGCTTCAGGGACATGGCACCCGAGCTGGGATTCAAGAAGTATTCGTGAGGTGTTCCAGATGCAGAGCGATCCACTCAACGACGCAATGTGCGTCATCAAAAACGCTGCACTCAACGGAAAGTCCGAGTGCATGATACAGCCCTCGTCGAAACTGATCGGTCGCGTACTCAAGGTCATGCAGGACCGCGGATACGTCACCCAGTTCGAGTACATCGAGGATGGCAAGGCGGGCAAGTTCCGCGTCATGCTCGATGGAGCCATAAACAACTGCGGCGTGATCAAGCCCAGGTACTCCGTCAAAGTGGCGGACGTCGAGAGGTTCGAGGCCAGGTTCCTGCCTGCCCAGGACTTCGGACTGCTGATCATGTCCACAACCGCCGGAGTGATCACCCAGGACCGCGCCAAAGAGCTCGGAATCGGGGGAAAGCTCCTCGCTTACGTGTACTGAGGAATAAGAATGACAATCGCAGGGAAAATCGAAAGCACCATCGCTATACCCAGCGGCGTGACGGTGTCCCAGGACGGAGCCGTCCTGACCGTCAAGGGCCCCAAGGGAGAACTTAGCAGAAACTTCGCGCACCCTGGAATCGACGTGGCAGTCGCCGGGGAGGGAGTCAGCGTCAGCTGCGAGTACCCCAGGATCAAGGACAAGGCTATGGTCGGAACCTATGTCGCGCACATCAGGAACATGATCCACGGCGTGACCCAGGGTTACACCTACCACCTCAAGATCGTATTCTCCCACTTCCCGATGAAAGTCGCAGTGAAGGGAGACCGCGTCGAGATCAACAACTACATGGGAGGCCACGCCCCCCGCTTCGCTAACATCGTCAGGGGCTGCACCGTCAAGATCAGCGGCCAGGATGTTACCGTCGAGGGCATCGACATCGAGGCCTGCGGCCAGACCGCCGCGAACCTCGAGAGGGCCACCTCCAGGCTGGGATTCGACAAGAGAACGTTCCAGGACGGAATCTACATCGTCCAGAAGTCCCACAAGGTGAAAGAATGACAGTCAAGAATCTTACCGACCTGAAAGGCCTCAGCGAGAAGAACGTCGAGGAGCTTAAGGCCGTCGGCATCAGCAACGTGGCCGAGCTCAAGGAGGCCCTCAACGATGACGAGAAGCTCAAGACCGTCATCAAGACCTGCTCCGGCGTCGGTCCCAAGACCGTCAACGCGTGGAAGGAGGCCCTCGCCGGCGCAGAGGCGCCGAAGGCCGAGGCCGAGGAGAAGTCCGAGGTCGTCGAGGCCGCCGAGGGAGCCTACGTCGTCAAGCTCAAGCCCGAGCTCAGCGACTGCACCGCCGACGCGCTCGCCAAGAGGGCGATGATCTCCGGAAGGAGGCCCGCCTTCAAGAGGCAGGAGTGGTTCAGATACTCCAAGCTCGGAGAGAACTGGAGGAAGCCCAAGGGAATCCACTCGAAGATGAAGAGGGGCCTCAAGAGGCGCCCGCCCATGGTCGAGGTCGGATACCGCGGACCCGCAGAGGTCAGGGGACTCCACCCGTCCGGATTCGAGGAGGTCCTCGTCTACAACGTCGAGGGACTCGAGAACATCGATCCCAAGAAGCAGGCGGTCCGCATCGGCGGAACCGTCGGAACGAAGAAGAGGGTCGCCATCGAGGACAGGGCGGACGAGCTCGGAATCAGGGTCCTCAACAGGATGGTGTGAGCATGGCCGATCTTACCAACCAGAGAAGGATGGCCGCAGAGGTGCTCAAGTGCGGGCAGAACAGGGTCTGGATGAACCCCGACCGCCTCGACGAGGTCGAGGACTGCATCACCCGCGCAGACATCCGCACCGCCATCGCATCCGGCCTGATCAAGGCGAAGCCGAAGAACGGCACGTCCAAGGCCAGGATAAGGTACGCCGCCGGCCAGAAGGCCAGCGGAAAGAGGAAGGGCCCCGGATCCAGGAAGGGAACCGCCAACGCCCGCGTCCGCGACAAGGAGCGCTGGATGGCCACCATCAGGCCCATCCGCGACGAGCTGAAGACCCTCAGGGCCGACGGCAAGATCACGCCCGCAGTCTACAGGCTGTACTACAGGAAGGCCAAGGGAGGCATCTTCAAGTCCCGCAGGCACCTGAAGCAGCACATGGTCGCTGCCGGCCACCTCAAGGAGGAGGAGAACTGATGGCAAACGGTCCTAGATACAACGTAGCGTTCCGCAGGAGGAGAGAGGAGCGCACCAACTACTATGCCCGCAAGAAGCTGCTCTCGAGCCACGAGGCAAGGGCCATAGTCAGGAGGTCCAACAAGAACGTCACCATCCAGTTCGGAGAGTTCGGAATGGAGGGCGACAAGATCCTCGTCGCCGCAAGCACCAAAGAGCTTGCCGGCATGGGATGGACCCGCTCCTGCTCGTCCATCCCCGCGGCGTACCTCGTCGGGTACCTCGCAGGCAAGAGGGCCCTGAAGGCCGGAATCGAGTACGCTGTGCTCGATATCGGAATGCAGAAGGTCCAGCACGGCGGCGTTCTCTTCGCCACCGTTGCCGGAATGTGCGATGCCGGACTCGAGGTCCCCCACGGAGAGGACGTCCTCCCCGATGAGGAGAGGCTCGCCGGAAAGCACATCGACGAAGGAATCGAGGCTGAGATCAACAGCCTCAAAGAGAAGATGGAGGCTGAGTAAAATGGCAGACTGGGTTCCCAAGACAAGGCTGGGACAGATGGTCCTCAACGGCGAGATCACCACCATGAGCGACGCCCTGGCCACCAAGCTGCCCCTGCGCGAGCCCGAGATCGTGGACATCCTCCTCCCGGACCTGAAAGACGAGGTCATCGACCTCAACATGGTCCAGAGGATGACCGACTCCGGAAGGAGGGTCAGGTTCGCTGTCACCTGCATCGTCGGAAACGGCGACGGGTTCATCGGAATCGGCAGGGCCAAGGGCAAGGAGGTCGGACCTTCCATCAAGAAGGCGATCGACAACGCCAAGCTGAACATGATCGAGATCAAGAGGGGCTGCGGCTCCTGGCAGTGCGGCTGCGGACAGGCTCACAGCCTGCCTTTCGAGGTCGTCGGAACCTCCGGTTCCGTCACCGTCTCGCTCAAGCCCGCACCCAGGGGAGTGTCCCTGGCCGTCGGAGACGTCGCCAAGAGCCTTCTGACCCTTGCCGGCGTCAACGATGCGTGGGGCTTCGCGAGAGGCAACACCAAGACCAAGGTCAACTACGCCATGGCCACCTTCGACGCTCTCAGGATGACCTCCCGCATGAGGGTCACCGACGAGCAGGCCAAGACGCTGAACATCGTCTCCGGGCCCATCGGCGTGAGCTACGCCGAGAGCACCGAGCAGCAGGAGGAGTGAAGATGGCATACGTCGTCATCCGCGTCCGCGGTATACCCGATGTCAACAGGGACATCGAGCACACCATGGACCTCCTCGGCCTCAACAGGGTCAACCACGCCGTGGTCGTCCCCGAGACCGACTCCATCAAGGGAATGCTGCAGAAGGCAAAGGACTACGTCACCTGGGGAGAGGTCGACCAGGCCACCCTCGCCGCAATGATCCGCGCTCGCGGACGCATCGCCGGCGACGCGGCCGTCACCGACGACTACCTCAAGGACAAGTCCGAGTTCGCCACCGTGGACGACATGGCAAAGGCGATCATCGAGAACGACTACAGGATGAAGGACGTCGACGGCGCCAAGCCTGTCTTCCGCCTGCACCCGCCCGTGAAGGGATACGAGGGCAACAAGCGCTCGTTCCAGAACGGCGGAGCGCTCGGATACAGGGGAGCCAAGATCAACGACCTCATCAACAGGATGCTGTGAGGTGCGAAGAATGCCTAGCAGAACCAAGAAGTTCAGGGGATACAGGACCCACGGACGCGGAAAGAAATCCGGCCGTGGAGCCGGTATCATCGGCGGTCACGGACAGGCCGGACTGGGCAAGACCGGCAAGATCGGTATGCTCAAGTTCGACCGCGACCACTACGGCCGCCACGGCTTCAAGAGGCCCCAGTGCATGGTGACGGCCAACCGCACCATCAACGTCGGCGAGCTGTCGGAGCAGATCGAGAGGTTCGTCTCGATGGGCTTCGCCAAGAAGGAGGGGGACGCCTACGCGGTGAACCTCTCCGATGCCGGCATAGACAAGCTCCTGGGCAACGGCAGTATCGCAATCGCGGTGAACGTCACGGTCGCCGAGGCGTCCGAGAAGGCCCGCGAGAAGATCGCCGCCGCCGGCGGAGCGGTCGCCGAAGCCTCGGCCGAAGAGTGAGATAACTGTCGGGAGTGTAGATAGGGATGGAAGAGACACCTAGCCTGTTGTACAAGGTAAAGCCCTTGAGCGACAGGCTGCCCTCCGTCAAACGTCCTGAAGGCCACGTGCACTTCAGGACCAAGATGATGTGGGTAATCATCATATTGGTCCTCTACTTCGTGATGACCAATGTGTACCTGTACGGCTTGGATGAGTCCAAGTCGCTGGACATATTCGCTCAGTATAGGACCATCATGGCGGGAGCTTCCGGTTCCATACTGCAACTCGGCATCGGGCCGATCGTCACTGCATCAATCATAATGCAGTTGTTCGTCGGTGCAAAGATCATCAAACTCGACCTGACCAAGCGCGAGGACAAGGCCTGCTATCAGTCCGTCCTCAAGCTGCTCGTCATCGTCATGATCCTGTTCGAGGCGGCGCCCCAGGTATTCGGATACCTGGTGCCCTCCTCGGGCGCAGAGGACCTCTTCGGATCCGCCGGAGCGAAGCTGCTGATCATACTGCAGCTCTTCGCCGGGTCCTACATCCTCTTCATGATGGACGAGGTCGTATCCAAATGGGGTATCGGCAGCGGAATATCGCTGTTCATCGCGGCCGGTGTGGCGCAGGCGCTGTTCACCGGAGCGCTGAACTGGAACGCAGTCGATATGGCGAAGGACATGAGCCTGAGCAATCCCCCTGCGGGTACGATCCCGATGGCGCTGTACTACGTGTTCAACGCCAGTCCGGAGCAGTGGGCCTCGGGAGGTTACGAACAGGTGTTCCTGAACAACGCGAATCCTGTGATCGCGCTGGTCGGAACCATCGTGATCTTCTTCGTGGTGGCGTATCTTGAGTCGTCCCGTATCGAGCTGCCTCTCTCCCACGGCAATGCCAGGGGAGCCAGGGGTCGCTACCCGATCAAGCTGATGTACGCGAGCAACATCCCGGTCATCCTGATGTCCTCGCTGCTTGCCATCGTGAGCATGGTAGCTCTGCTGTTCTACAGCAACGGCTTCCTCAGCAGCATCCCCCTGCTCGGCGGAAACGCCAGCCTGGGATACTTCGAGGAGGGCTCCACGACGGCCGCCGGAGGTCTGGCATGGTACCTGTCCGCCCCCACGGGGTTGAACACCTGGCTCATGCCGATCCTCGATCCGACGCAGTACGGGAACGGTCACAATGCGGTGCAGAATCTGGCGCACATGGCCATCTACTTCACTGTGATGGTCATGGGATCCATCATGTTCGCCAAGTTCTGGGTCGAGACCACAAATCTCGGTCCGGAGTCCGTGGCGAACCAGATCCAGCGCAGCGGTATGCAGATCCCCGGATTCAGGCGCGACCCCCGTGTCCTCAAGAGGGTGCTGGAGAGGTACATCCCCACCATCACGATCCTCTCGGGAGCGATGGTCGGAGCCCTCGCCGCATGCGCGGACATGGTGGGAACCACCGGAAACGCGAGCGGTACCGGAGTGCTGCTGACCGTGGGTATCATCATCCATCTGTACGAGGCCATCGGCCGTGAGCAGATGATGGAGATGAACCCGGTGATGCGCGGATTCTTCGGAAACGGAGAGTGAGCGGATGCCGAACCCCGGAAGTCCCCAGAGCATGCAGCAGGCCCAGCAGCAGGCCCCGCCGATGTCGTCCAAGACGATGGTCGGCATGATGATGGTCCTGGTCATCATGATGGTAGTCATGATGTTCAGGGCCCAGATCGGGCAGGCGCTGGACGTCGTGTTCAACGTCATCGCGTTCGACGGGAAGTACCCGGTCCTGACGCTCGTGATCGCAGGTCTCATCATGATCACGATCAGCACGATCGTCAGGAGCCTGATGACCGACCCGATAAAGATGGCGAGGAACCAGCAGATCCAGAGCGACTTCAACAAGGAGTTCCGCCAAGCTAGGATCGAGAACAATCTGTTCAAGATGAAGAAGCTCCAGGAGATGCAGCCCCAGATCATGGCGATGTCCATGGAGGCGAGCACCCAGCAGATGAAGACCATGCCCATAACCATGATCTTCCTGCTGCCGATGTACGCCTGGGTATGGTACTTCCTGCTGGTGGGGGACTTCAACGGGGTCACGGGACAGTATTTCGACGCGGAGAACATCCCCGTCGTCAACATCCCGTGGTCTCAGGGCTACGACCTGAACACGATGCTGCTCGGGTTCATGCCCTCATGGATCGTCATCTACACCATGGTGAGCCTGCCGATAGGACAGATCGAGAACCGCCTGATCAGATTCATCTTCCTGAAGAAGGACCTCAAGAAGCTGGATTCCGAGGCAAAGAAGGCTGAGATCGAATGAGAATAACCATCAGCGGTCCCCCCGGATCTGGGAAGACGACCGCTTGCACCAAGCTCTCCGAGACCCTGGGCCTCGAGGCCGTAGTCTTCGGAAGGATATTCCGCGAGTTGGCTGCAGAGAAACACCTTACCCTTTCCCAGCTCGGCGCTATCGCCGAGCAGGATCCCTCCATCGACAATATGATCGACGACAGGATCCTGCAGATGGCGAGGACGCACAACGACCTCATTCTCGAGTCGCGTCTCTCAGCCTACATGCTGGTCCGCAACGGCATCGATGCCTTCAAGGTCCATATCGACGCCAGCCCCGAGATACGCATGGAGAGGGTCGGTCTCCGCGAAGGCGAGTCCCTCGAGGAGGCTACCGCCGCCACCATCGACAGGCAGAGGTCCGAAGCCAAGCGCTACATGCAGTGGTACAACATCGACATCAACGACCTCAGCGTCTACGATCTCGTTCTCAATACGGACCACATGACTCCCGACGAGGTCCTCGAGAAGATCCTGGAGGGCGTGCATGCCCGCTATGGCAGTTAAGGATCCCGACGCGATTCCGGACAAGTGGGGCAAGAGGCCTTCGGACCGCACCGTGGGGGAGCTCCTCCGCGGCGGCATAATAATTCTCGATAAACCTGCAGGACCCACATCGCACCAGGCCTCCGCCTGGGTCCGCGATGCGCTCTGCATGGACAAGGCCGGGCACGGCGGCACTCTGGATCCTTATGTGAGCGGGGTTCTTCCCGTTACACTCGGGAAAGCTGTCCGTCTGACCGATGTCGTTCTTTCTTCCGACAAGGAGTACGTCTGTCTGATGAGGCTCCACGCCGACCGTTCCGAGGAGAGAATCAGAGAGGTCCTGTCCCGCTTCGTCGGCAGGATATACCAGCTTCCTCCGGTCCGTTCGGCCGTGAAGAGGCAGCTCAGGATCAGGAGGATAAAGGAGCTGGAGGTCCTCGAGATCTCCGGCCGCGATGTCCTGTTCCGCGTTTCCTGCGATGCGGGAACATACATACGCACTCTGTGCGTGGATGTCGGCGATGTTCTGGGATGCGGAGCCAGCATGACGGAGCTCCGCAGGACCCGTTCCGGCCGCATGACGGAGGACAGGGCGCATACGCTTCAGGAGATCAGGGATGCTTACGTCTTCTGGCAGCAGTACGGACACCCCGAGTATCTCCGCGACATGATAATCCCGCTCGAGGCTCTCGTGGAGCCTCTGCCGAAGGTCGTTGTCAAGGCGACCGCGGTCGATGCAGTCTGCCACGGCGCCAGCCTGGCGGTGAAGGGCGTCCATATGCTAGACGTCGACATCAGGAAGAATGCGCTCGTGGCGATGATGACCGCCCGCGGAGAGCTCATAGGCCTCGGACGCATGGCGATGTCCACCGAGAAGGTCATGGCTGCCAAGTCGGGTGTCGCGGTGGAGACGAAGAGGATCCTCATGGATCGCGGGCATTATCCGCGCATGTGGCATTACTCCACGGATCTCGATTCTGACGAGGAGCCGGAGTTCGTCTTCTGACACGGTGCCAGTGCCTCATTCCGTTTCGGATTGATCGCATTCAGGCAGAAGCATACGAGCTTCGCAAGTCTTGATTTTCAGATTCTATAAACGGTCATATTCTGAAATACGATACTTTTGTACGGTTATAACCGTACAAAACCACATTAATTGAAATACGTGTACACACATAACAGTACATGAGAGGTATCGACATCATACCTCGGGAGCATTACCTGGAAAAGCTCCGCGGATTGAGAGGATTTCCCATCATCAAAGGAATCACCGGCATACGCAGATGTGGCAAGTCCACACTGATGGCCGAGTTCATAGGGGAGCTCAAGGCTTCAGGCATTCCGGAAGACAGGATTCTGTACATCAATCTGGATGACGAATCTTCCGGCATAGAGACCTGGAGAAATCTTCTCGATTATGTCGCAGGGATGGTAGGCGATCCGAAAGGTTCGTATCTGTTTCTTGATGAGATTCAGAATATTCCCGAATGGGAGAGAGCTGTATCGACCCTTTTCATCAATGAAGCGGACATATACATCACGGGTTCCAACTCCCAGATGCTGTCCACCGAGCTCTCCACCAAACTCTCCGGCAGATGCGTGGAGATCCGCATGCAACCGCTGGTGTTCCGCGAGTATCTGCAGTTCAGGAAGGATTCGGGCAAGGATGCCGCCGCTCTTCTCGATGACTACATCCGCAGAGGCGGATTCCCTACGGCGGCGCTCTTGGAAGATGTCTTGCCAGAGCTTGTGCCGGATATGTTGATGGGTATCTACAATACTGTATACACGAAAGACGTCTCCGAGAGGAACAGCATCCGTAACAACGAGCTTGCATCCAATGTCTGCAGGTTCATCATGAAGAATATCGGCGACAGGACATCCATCCGTTCCGTATCGAACTATCTGACTAGCAAGGGCACCAAGACTCGTCCCGAGACAGTGGATTCGTACATCTCCATGCTGGAGAAGGCGCTCCTCATAGGAAGGGCCAGGAGGATGGACCTGAAGACGAAGGAGTATCTCCGCACATCGGAGAAGTTCTATGCGGCGGACCTCGGTCTCAGGAACGTCATCGTCCCGTATACGGAGGCGGACCTGGACGGCATCATGGAGAACATCGTGTTCAATGAACTGATCTTCAGATACGGCAGAGCATCGGTCTGCTCCGTCGGTGACCTCGAGATAGATTTCATCGCGGATTCGGAAGGTGTCCTGTCTTACTATCAGGTCTGCATGAACATATGCGACGAGTCCACCAGGGAGAGGGAGCTGAAGCCTCTCAGGTCGGTGAGGGACAACTATCCGAAGACCATCATAACATACGACAGGTTTCCCTTGAATGACATAGACGGAATAAAGGTCGTCCCTCTATCGGAATGGCTTACAGAGGACTGGTGAGGAACGGTCTGTAATCTACCGCATTCCGTTTCGCATCATGAGGCTTAGACGTACATCGTCTTCTGTTCGGACGAATCCCTCATGCATGATCTTCAATCATTCGTTCAAATCCCGATCAGGCGATTTTCACGGGTCTTGTGGATCTCAACATGATGCAGATAGGATCGTTCGGATTCCGGAGGATTCGTATCCGGAAGCTCCATTCCGACAACGGTTTCGGGACGGATCGGTCGGACCCGCTTCGCCATCGCGTGATGGAGCACGGGCGCCCGATTACATTTAATCTGACGATTCCATTCACCGCACCAGTGATGAGATGGCTTTGTTCGACAAGAGGGAGCAGGTCTATGGCCCGGAGACGGTCTCCGTTGGCGATTTCGATATCACGGTCGACGGATGCTACCGCAATGTCGTCACCATTCCGCTCGAAGTGAGGCCGCATCGTCTTCTGAGAGTGAGCGTCAAGTCCAACCATCCGGTGGATGTCGTCGTCGCTCGCGAGGACCGTTCCTCCGCCGGACACAAGGACGGGGTGATGGACGCTGTCCTGGGGCCGTTCGATACCGGCAAGTCGAAGAGCATGGGCATTCTGCTCGGAGTGTACAAGGGCGACAAGGCATCCGTCGTCGTCGAAGCATGGACGGACAAGGAATGAGGTTCATGGAGAATCCCCTTATGGGGAAGGACAAGGCCCTCGGTCTTCGCATAGGTCTCATAGTCCTGGCGGCGTCCGTTATCGCCTCCATCGCGATTCCGCTTCTGACGGACATAACCTTCTGGCGGTCCTCGGCTCTGCTGGCACTCCCGTTCGTTTCGCTAGGATATCTGGATCTGGTCATCCGCAGGAGATGGATCCCTCTGATAGTCTCCGTCGCAGTGCCTGCCGTGCTCTTCGTGGCCGGATGGGTTCCTGCCTTCGTAGCACTGGCTCTGATTCCCGGTTCTTTCGGAGTCTCCGTCGTCATCAATTTCGCCGACAGGATGTTCCTGCTGAGGATGCTAGATACCGCGGAACACTGCGGAGCCTCGGGCTCCCGCAACATCCCGGAGCATCTGACGGCGTTCATCTTCGGGCTGCCTGCGGACTTCGATGCCCGCAACATGTTCATCAACGATCACGTGCGCAGGGAGCGCATCGAGATGAGCCAGCTGATCAAGTTCATGGCTCCTGCCGTGCTGCTCCTGCTTCTTCTGTGGATGTTCGTGTCGGCGAGCTTCGGGCTCCGTTTCGACAGCGAAGGCAGGATAGTCTTCGTGACCGTCGCCTGTCTGTACATAGCCGCATTCTCGGCCCCCTGGTCCATATTCGCATCCGTGGACGCCCGTGTCATGTCGTCGGGCTCGACATTCCGTCTGTTCGACGGCTTCTTCGGGACGCTGAAGCGCATGGCGGTGCCTCTCGCAGTGGCGCTGTTCATAATCGCCGTCGCGGCCGCCCCCGGATTGACCGCTCTGTGGCTGGCACTGGCGAGCATAGCCATGGTTTCCGTCACGATGGCGCTGTCGCTCCTGAATTTCAGTCAGAATGACGAGCCCGAGCTGGTGTCGGACATCTCGGCGGCATGGAGCGAGACCCACCCCGTGGATTTCTATTCGGGATTCGACGGAAGGGATGGGAGGCATCCTCTGGACGACGGGGTCCCCGGGACTCCGAGGCGTCCGTCGGATGCCTGTTTCAAGCGTCAGAAGAACTGATCCTGGAAGGTCGAGTTGGCCCTGCCGGGCTTGTCGAGGGACTGGATGATGGGCTTGAAGACCTCTGCGGAGGAGAGTCCGGGGGCCTTGTTCTTGCCGATGATGTCCGGCTCGTCCCAGTTCGTTATAATCACCTGATACTTCTGACGGATCCCTTCGACCTCTACGCACGGGATGTTCTCGACGGTCCTCTTGAGGATCGCAAGGGATGCGTCAGCCATGACCTGGATCTGCTCGGGCGTGATGTCCTTGGGCACCCTGATGAAGAATGTGTGCTCTTCGGTGGTTCCATTGAGCAGATAGGTGACCTCGGACTTCCCGAGGATCTCCTTGAACTCCTTCTCCTTCTCATCGCCCTCGTCGGCGAGTTCCAGCATGCGCTTCTTGAAAACTGCGGGGATGTCGATATACAGGGCATCCTCCCCGAGGATCTTGAACATGAGGGCTGAATCGCCTTTCCGTAGTAATATCCATCGATTGGGGAGCATTGCGAATCATTAATACGTATGCGCGTATGCGCGAGTAGGTAACAGTCATGCCAGAGGACTTCAAGGTCACGCCATGGGAGGTCACGGGCGATATAGACTACGACCTGCTGATGAGGCAGTTCGGGACGTCGCCCATAGACGAGGCCCTGCTAGAGAGGTTGTCCGGATACGGTCCGCTCCACCCCATGCTCAGACGCGGGATATTCTACACCCACAGGGATATGGCATGGCTCCTGAACGAGTACGACAAAGGGAACAGTTTCACCCTATACACCGGGCGCGGCCCTTCCGGGAACACCCATCTGGGCCATCTGATGCCCTGGATCTTCAACAAGTGGGTGCAGGACACCTTCGGCTGCGACATGCTCTTCCAGATGACGGACGACGAGAAGTTCCTGTTCAAGGACCTGTCCCTGGAGGAGACCGGGAGGATGGCGTACGAGAACGCCCTGGACTTCGTCGCCCTCGGATTCGACCCGAAGAAGACGAAGATCATCGTGGACACCAAGAACGTCCGCAGGATGTATCCAATCGCGCTCGAGGTCGCCAAGAGGACAACGTTCTCCACCGCCAAGGCGGTGTTCGGATTCGACAACTCGACGAACATCGGTTCGATATTCTACACGACCATGCAGTCCGTCCCCGCCTTCCTGCCGTCGGCGGATGCCGGAAGGCAGGTCCCCGTGCTGATCCCGTGCGGCATCGACCAGGATCCCCATTTCAGGGTCACCCGCGATGCAGCGCCGCATCTCGGCTATCCGAAGCCCTCGCTGATCTTCTGCAAGATGTTCCCCGGCCTGAACGGCGGGGACAAGATGTCGTCCTCCGATGAGAACGCGACGATCTACACCACCGATACGCCCAAAGCCGTCAAGAAGAAGGTCGGAAGGGCGTTCACAGGCGGAAGGGTCTCCGTGGAGGAGCAGCGTCAGCTCGGAGGCAATCCCGAGGTCTGTGCGGTCTTCAAGTACAATTTCTACCTCTTCGAGAAGGACGACGCCAAGCTCAACGAGCTGGCCGACAAGTGCAGGAAGGGGGAGATCCTCTGCGGCGAGTGCAAGATGTGCCTCACCGAGAGGATAAACGTGTTCCTCGAAGGCCATCAGGACCGCCGCGAGAAGGCGAAGGATGTGGTCGGGGACATGACCTACGATGGTTTCGAATGGTGATTATGATGGACAAGGCACTGCTTGATGGATTGAGCCACAACGAGAAGAGGCTGCTTCTGGCCCTGGCCGAGAGGGGAGGCAGCGCATCCGCCGCCGATCTCGTGGCGGAGGGGGCGTTCTCCGTCGAGGTCGAGGCGATGAGCGCGGCATCCTGGCTCGAGTCAAAGGGACTCGCCTCGATATCCGAGAAGACCGAGAGGTTCTATGTGCTGGCCGATCCGGAGGTCGTCCGCGAGGGCCTCCCCGAGAGGGTCGCCATCAGAGTCATCGGCGAGCACGGTGGATCCATGCCCATGCAGGACATGGAGGCCGCCATGCCTTCCGGCATGGGCAAGGTAGCCGTAGGATGGCTGAAGCGCAAGGGACTGGCGGACATAACCGCCGTCGACGGCGTGAAGACGATGGTCCTGACCGATATCGGGAGGGAGATGCTCGGGAAGGAGATGCCGGACGAGGCCCTCATCTCGAGGATGTCGGAGGCTCCGCTGCCCGCCGAGGAGGCGGATCCCAAGCTGATAAAGGACCTCAAGGGCCGCCAGGGCATGATCGCCGAGAAGACGGTGACGGAGAGGAGCGTCACCCTCACACCCGAGGGAGCCGATGCCGCCGCATCCGGAATCGAGCTCAGGCCCCAGATCACCGACATCACGGACCGCATGATCCAGAACGGCGAGTGGAAGGATGCCGAGTTCAGGAGGTACGACATACAGACCTTCGCTCCCACGGCGTATCCTGCCAAGAAGCACATGCTCTCCAGGCTCGGAGCTCAGGTCCGCAGGCTGTTCACCGACATGGGCTTCGCCGAGATGAAGTCCGAGTACGTCCAGCCCGCGTTCTGGAACCTCGATGTGCTGTACACTCCTCAGGACCATCCCGCGAGGGACCTCCAGGACACGTTCTATCTGGAGCACCCCGCTTCGATCCATATCGACGACGAAGCGCTCGTGGCAACAGTCAAGGCGATCCACGAGAACGGCGGAGACACCGGATCCACGGGATGGGGAGGAAGCTGGTCGAGGGAGAAGGCCGAGATGGCCCTCCTCAGGACGCACAGCACCGTCAGCAGCATCAAGTACATCGCGGAGCACCCGGACGCTCCCCGCAAGGCGTTCTCGATCTCCCGCATCTTCAGGAACGAATCCATCGACGCAACGCACCTTCCGGAGTTCACGCAGATCGAAGGCATCGTCATAGACGAGAACGGGGACTTCGACATGCTGATCTCGATGATCAGGGAGTTCTACGCCCGCATGGGATTCGACCAGATTCGCATCAGGCCCGCCTACTTCCCGTACACCGAGCCGTCCCTCGAGCTGGAGGTCTTCTTCAACGGCAAGTGGATGGAGCTCGGAGGAGCGGGCATCTTCAGGCCCGAGGTCGTGGCGCCGTTCGGCGTGGACGTGCCCGTGCTCGCATGGGGATTCGGATTCGAGAGGCTGGCGATGCTCAAGTGGGACATCAAGGACATCAGAGACCTTTACATCTCGGACATCGACCACCTCAGGTCCAACAGGACCCTCTGATCGGAATCTCGTGAACGGGTCCTTCTTCCAGCAGGAGGCCATGCAGAGGAGCTCGTCGGCCCTGGCCGGGTCGCCGAGTCCTCTGGCCGCCTCCGATCCCGCCTTCAGGATCTCGTCCATCCTGAAGGCGCATCCTGTGCGCTTCATCTCGCTGAGGCACCTTCTGATGTACGTCGACGCCTCCTGGAACCTCCCGTTGGCGTTCATGCACATCCCGAGGGCCATCGAGGTGTCGACATCGCCCACGTAGGCGTCCAGCGCCATGCCCAGCGCCATCGCCGGCTTCCCTTCCGCGAGCATTATCTCCGATATCAGGGCGTCCCTCGACGGCCCGTGCTCCGGATCCACCGATTCAGCCTCCTTCCTCGCGGCGTCGATCTCCCCCAGCCTGAGGCTCATGCGGGCCGCGGTGAGCGCCATGCAGGGGTCCCCGCAGTCCTCCGCCAGCCTGTGGAGCATGTCCCTGCACTCCCTGTCCGGGAAGTCCATCAGCATGTACCTTATCGAGGATGCCAGCCTGACGGCCTCCTTCCTCCTGTTGGACCGGAATAGATGGTACAGGCGCTCCTTCGGGTCGCAGCCCTTCTCCGCGCACCAGTCGGCCGCGGCGCTGTGCCAATCCTTCAAGGATTCTGCGTCGGCGCCCTGGAGGTACCTCTTCCGCGTCTCGGGCTTAATGCTGACCTTCCCGCGGGTGTCGACGGGGATGATCCGCACGGCGTCCGGAGGCAGCTCCTCCTTCCTGACCGTGCTCCTCAGGACCATCAGGCATCCTATCAGCCTCCTCTCTTCCTTGGAAAGGGACCAGAATGCCGAGCTGCAGCAGTAGTTCAGATTGACGGAATCGTCAGGCGACGATTCCTTGCCGTCTACGGCCTCCAGCAGCTTCTCGTTCCTGATGGCTCCCGCAGGGGTGATGAAGTACACCTTGCGCACGCTGCGGTCCGGCCCCGAGACCCTGCCCTTCTTGGAGATGGCCAGTCCCTCTTCCTCCAGCCTGTTCGCGAGGATCGCTGCGTGGGAGCGCGAAATCCCGACGGCTTCGGCGATCCCGTCCTGCGTGAGCTCGCGCGGGATGCCGTATTCCGTCGTGTCCGATATGTGGCGGTAGCGGTACAGGTGCATCAGGGTGCGTTCCGAAAGCGTCAATCTCGTCATGAGGCATGCTTCGCGGTGTCCGGATATAAGCGGAGAAGTGCTAGCATACGCTTGTTAGTTCTCAGTCCGGAGTCAATCAACAATCGGGATATACCGGCACCGGCATGCGGCGTTCCATGTCGAGGCTCATCGTCTGCAGCGAATCCGATCTCCCGTCGGTCAATATGAGGGCGGCGCTCATGCGCATGCGCGACTGGGAGGACATGGGTTCCGCCGGAGATGCGGGATTCATGAGGTGCGGGGACGATGTCATGATGAGCATCCCGGACATGCACATCTACCGCGAGGGTCTGGACCGCGAGGCGGAGGCCTTCGGAGTGGATGTCGATTCCGTGGTCGTCATGTCGAAGCATTCGGCGAAGAGCGGACGCCCGGCTCTGACGGTGCACCCTATAGGCAACTACCATCAGGCCGATTTCGGCGGAAGGCCGGAGACGCTGGTCAGATCGTCTCCTTTCGAGATGACCGATGCGCTGAGGGCGATAGCGGCAGCGGATGTCGATCCCGGGGTGCAGGTGTGCTTCGAGGCCACCCACCACGGTCCCTATGTGGAGAAGCCCACGTTCTATATCGAGATAGGAAGCGACGAGAGCCACTGGGGGGATCTGGCATCCGCCGAGATCCTCGCCAATGTCATTGCGGGGGCGGAGCCCACGGACGGATGCCGCCCGCTGGTCGGCATCGGCGGAGGCCATTACGCCCCGAGATTCACCGAGGCGGCGCTATCGAACCGCGTGGCCTTCGGCCATATGATACCCAACTATCAGCTGGAAGGAAGGGACGACGAGGATGTGGCGAGGATGGTGCGCGACGCCTGCAGGGCGACGGGAACCGATTCCGTGTACATCCATCGCAAATCCATGAAGGGGGCCGAGGAGCACCGCATCGCGGACATTGTCCGTTCGGAAGGATTCGATACGGTGTCCTCGAAGGACTTCGAGCCGCTCGGTGGGAATCCACGAACGTCCCGTCGAAGGGCTGTCCGAGGATGGCCTTCCTGAGCTCCTCGAGGTTCCTGCCGTCGACCATCGAGATGTCGATGCGGCATTCCTGCGCTATCCTGACTCCGAGGGGATCGAACACGCTGGATCTGGAGGCGTCGTGCTCCTTGTAGACTATCTCGCCCAGTCTGGCTATGGTCATCCTGTCTATCCTCACCGCGTCGGGGTTGGTGCGCGGATCGTCTGTGTAGACGGCGTCGACCGCTGTGGCGTTCACGACCCTGTCCGCATCCATGGCGCGTGCGACCATGGTGGAGACGGCATCTGTCGTGTGACCGGGCTCGGTTCCTCCCATGACCACGATCTTGCCGGGAACGGAGCGGGATGCGGTCTCCTCGGCGGTCTCAGGGACCTTCTCGGGCATGTCGCCGAGAGCCAGGCCCAGGAGCTGGGCGTTGAGCCTCGTGGCCCCGATGCCCATGATGTCGAGCTGGCGGGTGTCCCCTCCGAGCTCCCTGCCCGTGGTCGCGTAGTAACGGGCCGTCTTCCCGCCCCCGCACACCACGGCGAGCTGCACCTCGTCCTTGACGGAGAGGAGCATCTTCGCGAGTCTGGCTATGTAATCGGAATCATTGTTACCAGGGATCAGCACCGAACCGCCGATCGACACCACGACCTTGTCTATGGGACCACGACCAATATTGTTATTAATCATCCTCACTTGACATAAAAACATTAGGTGACCCACATGGGAGAAACTAATTCAGAGGACAGGGCCAAGTACGACTTCAAGAAGGACATGCAGGAGATCCAGAACTACAGGGGAAGGGGCACGGAGCTCATCTCCGTCTACGTTCCCGGATCCAAGCAGATATCCGATGTCATGGCCTATCTCAGGAACGAGCAGTCCCAGGCGTCCAACATCAAGTCCAAGACGACGATGAAGAACGTCCAGAGCGCCATCGATTCCATAGCGGCTCGACTCAAAACGTACAAGGCACCCCCGGCGAACGGAGTGGTGATTTTCTGCGGGGAGGTCCCCAGGGCCGGCGACCAGACCAGGATGGTCCAGTACGTCATAAACCCGCCCGAGCCGATAACGGCTTTCCTGTACAGGTGCGATTCGACGTTCTTCACGGATCCGCTCCAGTCGATGCTGCTCGACAAGAAGTGCTACGGGCTCATCACCATCGACAGGTCCGAGGCCACCATAGGCATACTGTCGGGAAGCAGGATCCAGGTCCTGAAGCACTTCGATTCGCTCGTCCCGAGCAAGCACCACCAGGGAGGTCAGTCGTCCGTCCGTTTCGAGAGGCTCATCGAGATCGCGGCGCACGAGTTCTTCAAGAAGGTGGCGGACAACGCCACGGAGGTCTTCCTCAACCGCCCGGAGCTGCTGGGCATCCTCATCGGCGGCCCGGGAGCCACCAAGGACTTCTTCGTCAAGGAGGAGTACCTGCACCACGAGCTCAGGAAGAAGGTCGTCAGCCCCCTGGTCGATACGGGGTACACCGACGAGTCCGGGCTCAGGGAGCTGGTCCAGAACTCCCAGAACATCATCAACGACATGCAGCTCACCCAGGAGAAGGTGTACATGCAGAGGCTGTTCAAGGAGATCAGGAAGCAGGACGGAGGCCTATCCTGCTACGGAGAGGCCGAGGTCAGGAACGCCCTGGACATGGGAGCGGTCGACATGCTCCTGCTGTCCGACTCCCTCAGCAAGAGGAGGATCACCATACAGTGCCCCAACGGGCATGTGCACGAGATGACCGTGAAGGACGCGGATGCCAAGTTCCAGTGTCCGGACTGCGGTCAGAGCGCGCAGGTCGTCAAGGATGAGGATCTCATCGACGACTTCTTCAACAAGGCGGATGCGTTCAACACCCGCCTGCAGCTCATATCGGGCGATTCGGAGGAGGGGGACATGCTCCTGAAGGCGTTCGGAGGAATAGCCGCCCTGCTCAGATACAGACCGAACCGAGGTCGATTGAATGACGTTCATAGCAGATATGGAGGAACAGGTCCGCTCGAAGGTCTCCGAGGCGCTCTCCGCGCTCGGAGCGGCGGATGTCCAGTTCGTGGTGGAGCCGTCGGCGCTCGAGGGGTCCGACCTCTCGGTGCCCTGCTTCACGATGTCGAAGGCCCTGAGGAAGGCTCCCGCAGCCATAGCGGAGGAGCTCGCGGCCTCGATCGAGCCGTCCGGGCTCATAAAGGAGGTCTCCGCCAAGAACGGATACCTCAACTTCACCGCCGATGCGGCGCCGATGGTCAGGGAGGTCCTCGACGACATCGTCGCCCGCGGAAGGGACTGCGGCATGATGCCGTCCACCGGACAGAAGGTCATAGTGGAGCACACCTCCACCAACCCCACCGGGCCGATCCATGTGGGAAGGGCCAGGAATCCCGTCATCGGGGACACCCTGGCGAGATGCCTGAAGAGATGCGGGCACGATGTATCCACCGAGTACTACGTCAACGACGTGGGCAAGCAGGTCGTCATACTGACCTGGGGAGTCAACAACGTCACCGACGAGGAGGCCGAGGCCGAGCGCGAGGCTCATGCCAAAGCCGCCGAGAACGAGAAGGAGAGGGACAAGACCGACTACCGCCTCGTGGCGAAGTACCGTGTCGCCAACAGGCGCATGGAATCCGATCCGGAGGTCCAGGCGGAGATCGCCGACATGCTCCGCAGGTTCGAAGCCGGTGACGACGCAGTCATCTCGTCCGTCCGCACTACCGCCGAAGCGATGCTCGGAGGCCTGAAGGAGACCCTGGCGGCGATCAACGTCACGCTCGATACCTACACATGGGAGTCGAAGTTCATCAAGGACGGGTCCGCAAGGAAGGTCGTCGAGGAGCTCGAGGCGTCGAAGTACGCCGGGAAGACCGACGACGGCGCCTGCTACGTCGACCTCAAGGACTTCGGGATCCAGGGGAAGAACACCAAGTTCACGTTCACCAGGTCCGACGGGACCACGCTGTACACCACCCGCGACCTCGCATACCACCTCGACAAGTTCAAGAGGGCGGACCGCGCGATAGACGTCCTCGGAGAGGACCAGAAGCTGGGATCCCAGCAGCTCTGCGCCGCTCTCGAGATCCTCGGATCGGAGAAGAAGCCCGAGACCCTGTTCTACGCCTTCGTCTCACTTCCCGAGGGGAAGATGTCCACCAGGAAGGGCGTGGTCGTCTATCTCGACGATCTCATAGACGAGGCCGTGGAGCACGCGTACCAGGAGATCAAGTCGAGGTCGGAGGTCCGCGGAAGCGGCATGTCCGAGGAGAGGATGAGGGAGATCGCCCGCATCGTCGGAATCGGTGCGATAAGGTACAACATCGTCCGCGTCCAGCCCGAGAAGCAGTTCGTGTTCAAGTGGAGCGAGGCGCTCAACTTCGACGGGAACTCGGGACCGTACCTCCAGTACGTCCACGCCAGGGCGTGCAGCATGCTGAGGAAGGCCGGCCCGTTCGTCCATGTGACCGACCCCGAGATGCTGGACGACAGGTTCGAGATCAACCTCGTCAAGGTCCTGTCCAGGTACCAGGAGGTCCTGAGGCAGGCCGGGGACGGGAAGAAGATCCATCTCCTGCCTGCGTACGGTCACGATGTGGCCGTGGCGTTCAACCAGTTCTATGCGGCCGTGTCCGTTCTGGATGCGGGCCCCCGCAGGGACGCGAGGCTGACGCTCGTCGAGTGCGCGAAGACCGTCATGGCAGATGTGCTCGACTGTCTCGGCATGGGCGCTCCCGAGGAGATGTGAGATGGAGTTCCGCAACGTCCGCATCAAGGACATCGAGAAGGTCCGCGAGCTGGAGCTCTCGTGCATACGCGAGTACTTCGCGGCGACCATCGAGAACAAGTGGGAGGACCTCCCGCAGGACTGGAAGGACGGTCTGGGGGCCAGCTCCCCCAGGCACTTCAAGGCCTACCTCGACAGCGGGCTGAGCTTCGTCGCGGAGGAGGACGGGGAGATCGTGGGATTCATCTTCGCTCAGATGCTCCACCACATCTGCGATGTGGACAACCTCCTCTGGATCGAGAACATGGGTGTCCACCCCTACTTCAGGAGGAACGAGATCGGCTACCGCCTTCTGCGCGAATGCGTCAGGAAGGGTGCAGAGATGGGAGCCGCCGTGGCTCACAGCACCATACAGCCGGACAACGCCCCGTCCATCCTCCTGCACAAGAAGATGGGATTCTTCATCGACAGGCGCGACGTCGCCCTTCTGGATCTGAACGATCCCAAGCTCAAACTCTGAAACCCGGGGGTTCTCCCCGGTTCTCTTTCTTCGCATCCTGTTCCTGGACGGATCGTCATTCGACTTGTTTGGTGATGTACCGGAAGACATCCGGTATGCTGAGAAATGATGGAATCAAGGATGGCCGGCGTTGCCAGCCATCCGTTTTATGAGGAGCGTTCACTCCTTTTTCTTCTTCTTGTCGGCCAGGTATCTCTGCCTCTCCGTGGTGGGAGCGGCCTCCTTGACCTTCTTCTTCTCGGTCTTCGTCGCCATCTCGGCCTTGCGCTGCTCTTCGAGCTGCTCGAAGGTCATCTCGGTCTTCTTCTTGGGGGAGTCGCGTATCTTGAGGTACGCGAAGACCGCGATCACGATGACCACGATGAG
>ERZ808246.584-NODE-584-length-29788-cov-47.951098_pt1 | contig 29788 bp, 21 predicted proteins | sample MGYA00521083_ERZ808246 | MGnify/ENA primary metagenome ERZ808246 (study PRJEB31516, sample SAMN03275577) | gut metagenome | biome: mammalia-associated habitat; material: feces | host: Papio cynocephalus | place: Kenya | collected 2012-07-07 ...
CGTTGAGGCCCGCCGCGTCGGTGTCGAGCAGGGTGGCCATCTGGTCGATGAACGCTCCTGTGCCGCCCGCGCAGGATCCGTTCATGCGCTGTTCGGGAGTGGGCTTCAGATAGGTAATCTTGGCGTCCTCGCCGCCAAGTTCGATGATCACGTCGGCCTGCGGGTATTCCTCGTCGATGGCGCGGGTTTCGGCGATGACCTCCTGCACGAACGGCACATGGAGATTGTCCGCCAAGGCAAGGCCGCCGGAACCGGTGATGGCTAGGCGGATCGGTTCATCGCCGCGGCCGAGCGACTCAAGCTCCTTGTGGATGTCTTCCAGCAGGCCGGCCACGGTGGCGCGCACATTGGCGTGGTGGCGCCGGTAATCGGAGAAGAGCACGGCATCAAGTGAATCGGTCTGATCAAGCACCACGGCCTTCACTGTGGTGGAACCGATATCAAGACCCACACGCAACGGTTTCGCGTCACAGGTTTTGACCGCAGTGTCTGCTGCTTCGACCATGTAATGTACCTCTATCGTTCTCGTCCGCCGGGCCGCGTTCCTGCCAGCATGGAAGCGGTAGAAACGCCCTCTCCCCGGTTATCCAAGCATGTAATCGTAGTCTGTGCCCACGCCTAATCGCACCCGGCGATGAATGATTCGTACGACACGGCGCATAATTAGACAACAAATTTAGTCAGCATGCATAATTTTCGTCCCGAACCGACCATATCCGCATCCGAAGACCGGCCATCCGTCGGCGAACCTCAGGAGGCCGCGCCCTCCCCCGCCGAGCGGTCCTTGCCGTAGATTTCGGGAATGAATCTGGTCTGGTCGTGCAGCTTCTCCCAAATCACGACCTCGCCGCGCTCCAGCGACTTGGGCACGTCGATGATGCGCTGGTTGCTGCTGCCTCGGAACTGCAGCAACGAATCGTGCAGGTCCTTGATATACCGGCCATCCACGAGGATGTCGATCTGTTCGAGCAGCTCACGCTTGTCGGAGGTTTCACCGTCCCGCATGAGCTCCTCCCACGTGTATCCGGTCCAGCACCAGATGTCCTTGGCATGGCCGAAACGCTCGCGGATCCGGCGCGCGAGCGGCAGCAGCACGCCAGTGTTGAGCAGCGGTTCGCCGCCGAGAAACGTGATGCCCTGCACGTATGGCAGGCTCAAATCGCTCATGATCTGGGCCTCAAGCCGGTCGTTGTACTCATGGCCCGCGCGGAAATCCCATATCGAGGTGTTGTAGCAATCCTCGCAATGGAACGGACAGCCGGATACGTACAGCGAGCAGCGGATGCCTTCGCCGTCGGTCATGAGGAACCGCTTGTAGTCGGCGATCATGTTGCGGCTCATGGCGTTCGTCCATTGTCCAGCCTTGGGATTGCTGGAACGGTTCGTCGGAATGAACGGCCCGCGTCCGGTTTCGCCCGACGCGAAATCCCTGCGGACCACGGAAGAATCGGCGCTGCTTACCATGCGTTGCTCCTGTTGTTTCTATTGTCCATGTGCGATCAGCCACGACGACCTGCGATGGAAATTCTGCGATCGCGTCGCAGTCGTGGGAAAATCCGCGACGGACATGCGAAGAGGGCGGATCGGCTCCGCCCTCTTCGTCATTATTTATTTCGTTATCTTCTCCGCCACTGCATGGCGACCGGCCTACTTGGCCTCTTCGAACCACTCGCGTTCGGAGCCGTCGTCAAGGGTGACATGACCGGTCTCGCCGCTCATGTGCTTGACCCTGTGCGCGATCTCCTCATGACGGCCGTGGACCATCGGACGCTGCACCGGATTGCCGAGATAGCCACAGGTGCGCTTGGTCACGTTGCAGCGGTCGGGATCGGAATTTCCGCATTCCGGGCACTTGAAGCCTTCCTCGGTCGGCTCGAAATCACCCTCGAATCCGCATTCATAGCAGCGGTCGATCGGGGTGTTCGTGCCGAGATAGCCGATGCCGATGCCGTAGGCGTAGTCCCACACAGCCTCAAGAGCCTTCGGGTTGGCCTGCAGGCACGGGAATTCGCAGTAGTTGATGAAGCCGCCGGAAGCGTAGTACGGGAAGTCCTTCTCATAGTCGAGCTTCTCCATCGGCGTGGGCTGCAGCCATACCGGATAGTGGAAGGAGTTGGTGTAGAAGTCGTGGTCGGTAACGCCCTCCACCTTGCCGAACTTCTCGCGATCCATGCGGTTGAAGCGGTCGGTGAGCGATTCGGCCGGGGTTGAATACACGGAATAATGGTAGCCTTCCGCAGCGCTCCAGTCCTTGCACAGCTGGTTCATGCGCTTGACGATGGACAGGGCGAACTCCTTGCCTTCCGGATCCCAGCTGTGGTCGCGCATCCAGTCCTTGCCGTAGAACACGCTGGTCGCCTCATATAGGCCGATGTAGCCGAGGGACACGGTGGCGCGTTCGTTGCGGAACAGCTGGTCGACACTGTCGTTGGCGCCGAGGCGGCCGAAGGCTCCGAAACGGAACAGGGTCGGCGCGTTGACCGGCGTGGCCTGCTTGCAGCGCATGATGCGGAACTGCAGCGCCTGGTGTGCGACGGCCATACGCTCGTCGAAAATCTTCCAGAAGCGGTCCTTGTCCCCATGGGATTCCAGCGCGATGCGCGGGATGTTCACGGTGACCACGCCAAGGTTCATGCGGCCGTCCTCGACGTCCTTGCCCGTCTTCGGATCGGTCCAGCCCTGCAGGAAGGAGCGGCATCCCATCGGAGCCTTGAAGGAGCCGGTGATCTTCACGATGTTCTCATAGAAGATGACGTCCGGGTACATGCGCTTGGTGGCGCATTCGAGGGCCAGCTGCTTCATGTCGTAGTTCGGATCACCCGGATCGGCGTTCACGCCGTGCTTGATGGTGAACACGAGTTTCGGGAAGATGGCGGTGTGGTGTTCGGAACCGAGACCGCGGATGCGGTTGAGGAAGATGGCGCGTTGGATCTCACGGGCAAACCAGTCGGTGCCGAGGCCGAATCCGACGGTGACGAACGGCGTCTGGCCGTTGGACACGCGGTTGGAGTTGATCTGGTATTCCATGGTCTGCATGGCGTCGTAGATGGCCTTGCGGGTCTGGATCTTCGCCCAGATCTCGCGCAGCTGTTGCAGACGGTCGGCGTCCTTGTTGAACGGCTCGTCCATCGGCAGCGCCGGACGGTCCTTTTCGAAGTGCAGACGCTTCGGCTCGACCTCCTTGGCCATGCGCACCTGACGTTCCGCGATTTCGATCGGCAGGTCATCCGGCATAATCTCGTGGGCCTGCTCGAGGAACTTGTCGTAGTCCTTCTTGGCATACGGCACGAAGTTCTCGTCGGCGCGGTTCGCGGTCTGGCCGCCGTACTGGCTGGAAGCCACGTCCTTCATGATCTGTGTGATCTGCGTGGCCGCGATGGAGATGCTGTTCGGTGAACCCATCGGAGCGTTGCCGAGGGTGAATCCGTTAGCGAGCATGTCCCAGTAGTTCGGCAGCGAGCAGTTGGACTGCGCGGTGAACGGCGAGTAATCGGCGTCATGGAAGTGGATGTCGCCCTTCATATGGGCGTTGGACACCGCATCCGGCAGCATGGAGAATGCAGAGGCCTTGGACACCGCGCCGGCCAGCAGATCGCGCTGGGTGGAGTAGACGTTGGAATCCTTGTTGGCGTTCTCGCGCACCAGAGCCTCGTCCCTGTCCACCAGGCGGCGGACCGCCTCGTTGATGTCCGTGGCCTTGGCTCGTTCGATGTCCTTGTTCAAACGGTAGTTGGTGTAGGTGCGGGCCACGTCGTACAGGTGGTCCTCGATCAGACCATGCTCGACCAGGTTCTGGATGTCTTCGATCTTCGCCGGACCGTTGTAGCGGTCCTTGATTTCGGCTTCGACCTGATTGGCGAGGTCTCGGACCAGCCGCTCCTCCTGCGGACCGATCTTCTTGTCGAGGTCGGCGAAGGCTGACTTCACCGCGCTGATGATGTTGATCGGATCGAAATCCACCACGCGTCCATCACGTTTTTCGACAAGCACCTTGACCGTTGCCGGCGCAGTCGCCGTTGCGGTTGCGACGCCATCCAGAGTCTGGGTTTCCATGTATCGTTTCCTTTCCGAGTCGGTCCCGTCCGACCAGGTTTCATGCCTTTTTTCGCATGCCATTTCGTTTGTACAGATGGACACTGTACGCCAAGGTCAGCACTAAATATAGTATCGCCACGCCGCCAGAGAAACTATATATTCCATTTTTGGCGTAATTCCGCCGTTCTTGGGATTCTGTGACAAAACTAACGGACAAGACACGGAGTGTCGCTTTGACAGCACCCGCCCAAACGGCTATTTTCACTCAAGGCGCATCCGCAACACTCGAACATATGTTCCATTTGTCCGCAAGATGATGGAACCTTGACCTATGACTTGGAATCCAAATTACGCCCCGACGGCGCAGCCGCCGCAGACGGCATCGAAGCCCCTGCCACGCCTCGCCGGTGAGACCACCGCGGACAACCCATGGCCGGTGAGCCTGCTGAGCGAGAAATTCCACACCGCAGTCGAACGCTGGCCCTCCGTATGGGTGGCCGGCCAGATCACGCAGATCAACACGCGCCGTCAAGGAAGCGCCTATATAACGCTTCGCGACGACCATCAGGACATCGCGATGGAAGTCAACGGCTTCGGCCAGTTCGCCGCGGCCGCGGCACCGTTCGTGCAGGGCGACCGCGTCATCATCCACGGCAAGCCGAACGTGTGGATGAAGCGCACGTCATTGTCGCTACGCGGCGATGCCATCATCGCGGCGGGCGCGGGCGGCAGTCTGAAGGCCATGATCGACGAGCTGCGCAAAAAACTCAAGGGCGAGGGATTGTTCGATGCCGACCGCAAGAAGCCGTTGCCGGAATTCCCGCATTGCATCGGCCTGATCTGCGCGCCGCAGGCGCGCGCGGAAGGCGACGTCATCACCAACGTCCAGCTTCGTTGGCCCGTCGTCGGTTTCAAGGTGGTGCACGTGCATGTGCAGGGCGATCAATGCCCGTCAGACGTGGTGACGGCCATCCGGCAACTGGACGCCGATCCGGACGTGGATGTGATCATCGTGGCGCGCGGCGGCGGCGCGTTCGAGGACCTGATCGGCTTCTCCGACGAGAACGTGGTACGTGCGGCGGCTGCGGCAGGCACTCCCCTGATCTCCGCCATCGGACATGAGGATGATTGGACCCTGCTTGACTTGGCGGCCGACGTGCGGGCTTCCACGCCAACCGATGCGGCGAAGAAGGTCGTGCCGGACGTGCGCGAGCAGATGCGACTGATCCAGGTGAATCTGGACCGCATGCGCATGCGCATCGACGCCACCATCTCCAACGAGGCCAGACTAATCGAAGGCTACGCGAACCGTCCAAGCCTCACCCATCCGCTCACCATGCTGGAACCGCATCAACGGTTCCTTGACGACGCGCGCGCACGCATGCACATCGGACTGACCCGCATCGTGGACGACGCAAGCCTCACCATCGAAAAAGCCCACGCCTCGCTGACCGCGTTGAGCCCGCAGTCCACTCTCGACCGTGGCTATGCGGTGGTGCAGAACGCCGACGGACATGTGATCGACGATGCGTCCTCCGTGAAAGAGGGAGACCAGCTGACCATGACGCTGAAGCACGGCATCGTCGTGTCCGAAGTGAAAATCGTGAAGTAAGAAGTAAAAAGCAAATCGCAGCAAAGCAGCAAAAGGAGCAACACATGGCCAATGAAACGAACGAAGCGGCCCCGGCATCCAGCCTGACCGATAAGGAACGCGAGGCGATCGAGCAGATGCCTTACGAGGAGGCGAGGGACAAGCTCATCCAGGCCGTGCAGTCGCTGGAGGCGGGCGGCCTGAACCTCGACCAGTCCATGCGCCAGTGGGAGATCGGCGAGGCGCTGGCCAAGCGCGCGCAAAGCCTGCTCGGCGAGGTGCGTGCGAAGCTCGACGCGGCGCAGGCCGAACAGGCCACCGCGGCCGACACGGCAGGCACTCAGGACAATCTCGCCTGAGAGCGCGGAGCGCGGACACAGCCGTTTCCGCGTTCCGCGGACATCCCTCCGGAAGCCTCTCAAACGGTTTGATCCGGAACGACCCTCCATGATTCGATTCCGATATCCGTCATGTCGAGTCCGTATTGTGTGTACAATGGTGACTCGTTGCCTCAGTAGCTCAGTGGATAGAGCACTTCTCTCCTAAAGAAGGTGTCGTAGGTTCGATTCCTATCTGGGGCACTTTTTCATATGCGCTTCGCAGCCGGTTCGCTTCCGGTTCAGACCCGTCATCGATGCATATCCATACGGTGATGGGGATGGCACCGCCCCAACCGCGGAATCACCCCATCACCATATCGCCACGGTCCGTTACAGGCGGATCCGCTGCACCGCTTCCTTCAACGCGTCGACCTTATCGGTCTTCTCCCACGTGTAGTCCGGGTCGTCATGTCCGAAATGCCCGTAGGCTGCGGTCTTGTAATAGATCGGACGTTCCAGGTCGAGTTGGTCAATGATGGAGAGCAGGCGGAAGTCGAATACCTGCTCCACCGCCTTCTGGATGATCTCGCGCGGCACCTGCTCCGTGCCGTACGTCTCCACGTCGATCGACACGGGGGCACCCTGTCCGAGGATGAAGCCGAGCGTGACCTGCGCGCGGTGCGCGAGCCCCGCGGCCACGATGTTCTTCGCGGCCCAACGAGCCGCGTACGCTTCGGAACGGTCCGCTTTGTGCGGATCCTTGCCGGAGAACGCGCCGCCGCCGTGGGAGCCGATGCCGCCGTACGTGTCGACCACCACCTTGCGGCCAGTCAGGCCCGCGTCGGAATGGGGACCGCCTTGGATGAACGGCGTGCGGTTGATGACGATCCGCGCCTTGGAATAGTCGAGGCCGAATCCGTCGAGCACCGGCTCGAGCACCTGTTCGCGCACTTGGCTGCGCACGTCCTCCAGCGCGATGTCCGGGGAATGCTGGGTGGAGATCAGCACCGCGGCGAACCGCAGCGCACGGCTCAGGTCCTCGTTGTATTCGACGACGACTTCGGTTTTGCCGTCCGGACGAAGCTGCGGGATGATGCCGTTCTTGCGCACGTACGCGAGACGTTGAGCGAGTTTGGTGGCCGCGACGTACGGCAACGGCAGGTATTCCGCGGTCTCGTCGGTCGCGTAGCCGACGACGAGGCCCTGATCGCCTACGAACGTGTCGTAGATGCGCTCCTTCTCCTCCTCGTTCGATGCGTCCTCCTGACCGTAATCGCCCAGATCGGACGAGAAGTCGCGTGGCCACACATTGTTGATGATGCCCGCTCCACGGGGGTCGAGGCCGCTGTCGGCATCCGTATAGCCGATCTCCTCGGCGGCTTTGCGCGCTATCTCCCCATGGTTCAGCGTGAACGGCGCCGAGATCTCGCCCTGCAGCGAGATGAGCCCCTCCTTCACCACCGTTTCGACAGCGACTCGGGCGTCCGGCTCCTTGGCGAGATACGCGTCGACGATGGCGTCGGAGATCTTGTCCGCGACCTTGTCGGGGTGGCCTTCGGTGACGGATTCGGAAATGAGATAACGGGACATGATGGAAACCTTTCTTTTCCCGGGCCATGCCTTCCATGGCGAAGGCCCGGGTCCTATGGATATGAATGATGTTCGGTATTTGGATTGCGGATTGTGGATGATGGGAAATCGGACGTATGTCAGCGTTCCGCCGACGGCTTGGTGGCGATGATGGCCACGTAATTGCCTTGCGTGTATCCGGGAACGGGGTCCTCGACGGCGTCGTTCTGGAATGTGGAGTTCGCCAGCACCGTCTGCTTGAACCGCAGGTCGGTGAATCCGATGCGTTCGAGCAGGTCGATGTAGAACGTCGTCACATGCCAGTTCGGCTTGTATGTGGGCACTCCTCCCTGCGCGATGTCGAAGAACGCGGTGCCCGAAAGCAGGTCGGCGTATGGGCTTCGGTCGATTTCCGGATGGTTGAGCACCGTCAGCAGCAGAATGCCGAGCGTGCTTTCCTTGGGCACGTCCGAAAGGATGAGCCGGCCGCCGGGACGCAGGGCGTCGTAGTTTTTCCGGAACGTCGATTCCAGGTTCCCGTCGTCGATGAAACCATGGCTGGAACCGTTGTAATAAATAGTGTCGAACGATTCCGGCTGGTAGGGATATTCCTCGGCGATGCCCTTCCATGCATGGAAGCCCTTCTCCAGGATGGCCGGGAACAACGCGTCCGACGGCTCCACGATCTCGTCGACGGTGAAACCGTACCGGTCGCGCAACGCCTCTTCGACGTCTCCGGTTCCGGCGCCGATCGAAAGCGTACGTCCGGGGATTTTCGTGGTGAGCGCGGCCCACAGCAGACGCAGACGCGATTCCGTGACGTTAGGCCGTTCCGTATAGTGGCGTTCGAAACGATGGTATTCGAATCCGTCGTTAGCACCATCAGTAGTCATTACAGTATTCCTTATTGAATAAAAAACGCGTAACAAGGCTATTAAAAATGCATAGCTAAGCTTATTAAAAGCGCGTTTATACATAAATAAAAGATGAATTAATGGATTGCAGACAAGAGAAAACATCCCATGCAATCAGTAAAAAACGGCACCGCGTCCGACACATCGAAATCCTCCGCACGCATTTCGGGGAATCGGAGGCGGACACCACGGATCCGCGGCGCCGGAAAGGAATCATGCCAGGTGGAACCCTAGCGAATCACAAGCTCCATAAGCATCATGCCCATATAGGAATCCGCCATACAACACATTCGCTTGCTTCCTTCGTTGGAAATCATCATCGTACGAGACATGCCACCGGACTCCTTTCTGGAATATCGATTATTTGAACGGGCATCCAACTTTTCCAGCCCGCAATCGACGATAACAGACCGGGAAGCACAACACAAGCGGTTTATCATAATTTCTTTTTATAGGAAATCATCTTTTCCGCTTTTCAAAAGGAATCTATAAGAAAATATAATTTTTAATATTGGGCAACATGGCGGGCAATATCTTCCGATGTGCTATCATCCATCACACCGGTTCATCCAACAACCGTTCCAGTCCTTTTCGATCCAATCCCAATCCAATTCCGATTCGCATCATCGCCGCGAAGCCGCATCAATGTCGGACCGCGGCCCATTGAAAGGACTTTCCATCATGAGCGACAACCTGCAGAACACCGTCGGGCAAACCTCCGCGTCCACATCCGGACGGACGCCATCGGACGTGGACGCATCATTCTCATCGCTTGCCCTGCATGCGGGCTACAACCCGGCGGAGCACCACAATTCCAGCAGCGTCCCCATCTACGCGACGGCCGCATACGCGTTGCGCGACGAGGAGCACGCCACGCAGATCGCCTCGTTCGAACTCGTCGACGACATCTACACGCGCATCTCCAATCCGACGACTGGCATACTCGAAAAGCGTCTGGCGGCCCTTCATGGCGTGGATGGCGCGGTGGCGACGTCCTCCGGGCTTGCGGCGCTCAGCGACACGATCCTCAACATCGCCGCCGGCGGCGGACGGATACTGACCTCATACCGCCTTTACGGAGGCACGGTCGCGGCGTTCTCCAACATCCTGCCGGATTACGACATCGATATCGACATCGCCCGGAATCCGGACGACCCGCAATCCTGGGAGGAGGCGATCCGCCTCGACACCAAGGCTCTGCTCGTGGAAAGCGTCTCGAATCCGTTGAACGCCGTCGCGGATCTCGAATCGCTCGCCGAGATAGCGCACAGGCATGGCATCGTCCTCATAGTGGACAACACGGTCGCCACGCCCTATCTGCTCAATCCCTTCGATTTCGGAGCCGACATCGTGGTGTATTCGACCACGAAGGCCATCAACGGCCATGGCAACGCGATCGGCGGCATCGTTTTGGAGAACGGCACGTTCGACTACGCGGACAACGAACGCTATCCGCAGTTCTCCCGCAAGGCGTGGTTCTTCAAGGCGCGCGATGGAAGGGAACGCAGCGTGCTGGAGATCGCTCCGAACACGCCTTTCACGACGAGGCTGAGGGCTTTCCTCGTCACTCTGCTCGGCTCGTCGCCCAGCCCGTTCAACAGCTATCTGACGCTGGTCGGCCTGGAGACGCTGACTGCGCGGCTTGACAGGGAGCTCGAGACCGCGCGGACCGTGGCGCGATATCTCGATGGCGACCCCCGCGTGGGAAGGGTGTATCATCCGGACGCGAACGGCTACGGCTATCAGGATTGGGCGCGGAAATACCTCAAGAAAAGCGGCAGCACGATAATCACGTTCGATTTGGACACAGTCGAGCACAAGCGCGCCACGCTCGATGCCCTGAAGCTGTTCAGCCTGCAGGCCAATCTCGGCGATTCGAAGTCCCTGGCGGTCGACCCGTTCGTCGTCACCCACCCGGAGCTCACGCTTGACGAGCTCGCCGCCGCGGGCATACAAGCCGGCGCGATCCGCCTGTCCATCGGTCTGGAGGAGCCCGCGGACCTGATCGCGGACCTCAGGCAGGCGCTGGACCAAGTGTACGGTCCGGTGGAAGGATGAGTCCGTCCTGAGGTCCGTTCCCGCGTTCCGGACATGGATTCCGGAACGCGGGCTAGTCGAAGCGCACGATCGCCAGCAACGCCTTGTGGTCGCTGCCGTCCACCTTGACCGTGCGCACCTGGCCGGCCCGCATGCCGGAATCCAGCACGATATGGTCGATTCCGGCGAACGTCGGCACGTAGTCGATGTTCGCCGGCCAGCTGAATTTCAATCCGTTCGCGGCCTGTCGGGCGGCGTCGGAGAAACGCGTCCCCAGGAAATTGCGGAATGGCGTATGGTCGTAGGTCGCGTTGAAGTCACCCATGAAAACGTATCGGCGTCCGGTGTCGAAACGGAGTTTCGCCAGTTCGTCGAGCGACCGTTTCCACTGCTGCCAGTAACCGTCGGTGGGCGACGTGGTGTGCACGGACACGAAACGCACCTGCGTATTCCCTCCGTTGAATGAGATGGTCGCGCCCGGCATGAACGACGCGCTTGAATCGACGTCGTCGTCGGACGGATCGGAAAGCGGACTTGCCGACCATATTCCGTTGCCGTACACGCCGTCCGAACTTGCCACCTGCGAATACGGCAGATAGGCGGCGATGCCGGCGCTGTTCAAGGCGTTCACGAAATCGTCGGTCGTCTCCTGCAGCGCGAGCACCTCGACATGCTCGCTGCGTACCAGATCCACGATCTCACGCGCGTCCGCACGTCCCTTGTACACGTTGCACGTCATCAGCCGGGCGTAACCGTCATCCGTGTTGACGTTCTCACCGGACACCGCCGCCACCGCCGCGCGTGACAGTTGCGTGGAACTGTAGAAAAACGGATACTGCCAGAACACCTGCAGCGCGATCGCCAGAACGGCCACCACCGTGGATACCGCGCGTTTGGAGACGATGCCGCAGACCAATGCGATCGCGGCGAGCAGCGTGAACCACGGCACCAGGGAAACGACCACCGGCATGTACGGCAACGCCTGCAATTCCTCCGGCAGGATGTGCGTGGCCGTTCCCAGCAGCGCCGCAAGCGAGAAGACGAATGCGGCCACGGCGCAGATGAAGTTGCGTACGCGGTGCCTTTTTCCTTGTTTCAGCGTGCGCAACGGCCTGACGGGCCTCGCCGCGGACGTCTTGGCGGTTTTTCTCACAGTGCCGGCTTTCGATACGGCCGTTTTGCCCGCCGAAGCCTGCGGTCGGCGCGCTCTTGACTGAGCCATGCTGTTCCCAACTTTCCATAATTCGCGTCCGCTCTGGTCGTCGCGCGATCGTCCGACGTGGTTTCCGTAACCGACCACGCCGGTTCCCCACACGATGACTCAGTCGTCGAGCCCGAGTTCATGACGGATGCCGTCGATGATGATGCGGCTGGCTGTGGTGCCGCGTTCCCGCGCGTTTTCCTGCAACATCATCTTCAGGTCGGACGGGATCTTGAAGCTCATGAGCACACGTTCGCCGTTGCCATTGCCGTTGCCGCGCCTGCGGGTGTCCTGCACGCTGGTCAGCGACGCGGCGGCCGTGGTCTTCGCTCCGCCGTTCGGTTTTCTGATTGCCATCAGGAGATCGCCTCCCCAAGTTCGAGGTACACATCCTCATATCCGTTGAGGTTGCTGGGGAACGCGTGGCCGATGACCTTCTGCATGCCCACGCGTTTGGGCACGGAGGCATCGAAGACGCTGGCTCCGCGGTCCCTGATAAGGTTGACCGCGTTGCCCGCCAGCTTGTTGTTCTCCACTTTGAGCAGCAGCAATGCGTACGGCTTGCCGGCCGCGTCGAGGCTTTCGGCGGTTTCGAGCGCGTGGCTCAGTTCGAACGGCCCCTGCGTTGCGGGGACGATGACGAAATCGGCGACGTCACAGGCCACGTCCACGACGTTGCCTGCCGGCGGGCAGTCGATGATGACGAGCTCGTCATCCGACATGGTTTTGTGCAGTCTTTTCAATTTGCCGATATTGGCGGAATCCACGGCGAACGGCATGGGTTCGCCGGCGTCTTCGGCGTCGCCAGCCCATGTGGTGGCGTCACCCTGGGGGTCGGTGTCCAGCACGGACACGTTGCGGCCGTGCCTGGCGGCCGCGGTGGCCAAGGCCATGGCGGTGGTGGTTTTGCCACTGCCGCCTTTCAGGTTGATGACCGAAATGATCATAAGGTTTCCTTCGTTCCAACGATGGGCCGATTACATAAAGCGTATATACGATTTATATATTATGCAGGCGACCTTGCCATGGATTCCATAACTCGGGGCTGGTTCTCGATTTTGTTTTTCGAAAAAGTAAGGTTCCGGAAAACGCGGTTTCGGAAGGACGCGGCAGCCGATTCGCATACGAGCGCATACGAGCATACGAAAAATCCCGAGGAGCTTAGCTCGACTCGGGATTCGAAAAAAGTAAACGCGGCGACGTGCTACTCTCCCACACCCTCTCGAGTGCAGTACCATCGCCGTACTAGGCCTTAGCTTCCGGGTTCGGAATGGGACCGGGCGTCTCACCTAGGCTATGATCACCGCAAGAAGAAACAATACGCGCGCGGCCTTCAATCGCCAAATCACGGCGTGTCGCACACCGCAGCGACCACCAATCGCCGGCAATGACGCGAACCGACATGCAGGTGCGCTACAGTCGAGGCAACGCTTCCATCAGCAACGAAAGAAGGCCAACGATGACGATTGCCTCCTGCGGTTCCGTTTCCGCACTTACATTGGGTCTGCCGAATTCCACTGCGATTCCCGCCGAGAAGGCGACGCTTCCGAAAGGGCTTTTCGTGGCGAAGATTCCGGTTTCCGCGAAGACGAAGCAACGTTTGGCCGGCGATATCGAGACGATCACCATGCTGTCGTTGCTGCAGACGCGCAACACCGGACTCGCCGCCGGCACGCGAATTCCCGAAATACTGGTGATCGGTCTGCGTTTGCATGGAACGAACGCCGCCGTTCCGACGGACATCGTCGAGCTGATAGCCATGCAACGCAAGTCGGGCATGCTGTTCGCCTGCGTGCGCGACGCCGATTTCGAAGGCACGACGCGTCAGGAATGCGCGTTCGCCGTGCGCCGGGCCTTGCCGGCCCGCGCAGGCCACACGACCACGTCCAAGGTATTCGTTTCCGACTGGGAGCCCGCCGGCGAGGCCACATTGGAGGCCTCGGACCCGGCGGTCGATTCCATGGACGCCTTGTGGGAATCGTTCTGCTCGCAGGTGATCCTGGACGATCGCTCCCCCGTCGACTTGGACGCACGTCTCGCACGGCGCATGCAGATCACACGGCTCACCGCGCAGGTCGACAAGCTCACGCGCGACCATCAGCGCGCCAAGGACGCCGAGCAGCGCAATGAGATCTACGCGAAGCTGCACAGGATGAGAAAGCAGCTGGAGGAACTGCAGAAGCAGTGAAACGCCCGATGGGGGTAGCGGCTGGACCGATTTGCGGAATCGGCCCAGCCGCTACCCCCATCGCATAGGCGCAATGCCTTGGTTCAGAAACCGAGCCTGGTACGGCCGAATTGGTCGAGCCAGCGCAGGATCGCGCCTTCACGCAATGCCCATGGGCAGATTTCGATCTCTTTGACGTCAAGCGCCTTCATGATCTCGTCGACCACCAGACCGCCGCCGACGATCTGATAGGTACGTTCCGGCGTGACACCGGGCAACGCGGTGCGTTGGTCCGGCGAGATGGAGGCGAGTCGGGGAAGCCAATCCTCCAGTTGGTCGCGGGTCATGACGGACGCGTCGACCCGGCCGGGCACGCGCAGCACCGCTCCGGCGAGGCGGGCCAGGGAGCGGATGGTCTTGGACGTGCCGACGGCATGCATCGGATGCTTCGACTTGGGGAACGCCTCCACCATCGGTTCGAGGATCTTGCGGATCTTCTTGCGGGCCTTGTCGAGTTCCTCCTCGTTGGCGATGCCGCTTTCCGGCAGGAATTCGCGGGTTACTCTGCCGGCTCCGGCTGGCACGGACAGCGCCACGGTCGGGTCTTCGTCGGAACCCATGGCCACTTCGAGAGAGCCTCCGCCGATGTCGATGACGAGCAGGCGGCCGGCATCCCAGCCATACCAGCGCCGGGCGGCGAGGAAGGTGAGCCGGGCCTCGTCGACGCCGGAAAGCACGGTGACCGGCTGGCCGACGACCTCCTCGATCCTGCGTAGGATCTTGCCTCCGTTCGGCGCCTCACGCAACGCGGAGGTGGCCAGGACCAGCAGTTGGGTGATCTCGTATTCCTCGGCTAGCGCCATCGCCTTGCGCACCGCTTCGAGCACGGCTTCGACGCCGGCTTTTTTGATGGTGCCATCGTTCTTGAGGTATTGCATGAGGCGAACCGTGCTTTTGACGCTTGCCTCGGGTTCGGGACGGGCTCCGGGAGCGGCGTCGACGATCAGCATGTGCACGGTGTTGGAACCAATGTCGAGAACGCCAAGACGGGTGGCGCGGGAATGTAGTTTGACCATGTTTCCAGCATAACAACTTAAGCGATTAACCTGTTGTCCGACATGCCATTGACATCCTTTGCAAATACAAGGGCGCCAATCCTCGGAAGAGAGGATTGGCACCCAATGATCACAGTGCTGGAAACGATTGCAGCCCGTGGATTCAGCCGATCGACCGGCGGGAGGTTTCCACGCCGAAGACGCCGGTGACGAGCATGGCTATCACCGCGACGACGGCGATAGCGACGAACACGGAATCCGTGCCGACCGCGACCAGCATCCCACCGACGATCATCGGCATCAGCACGTTCGGCAGCTTCGCCACGGCGTTGGCGAGGCCGACGCAACGGAAGCGCACCTTGGTGGCGAACAGTTCCGGAGCGTACACAGCCACCACGGAATCCATCAGCATGCCCGCCGCGACCAGCGCGACAATCTTATGGAACATGCGGGTCTCCCTCGCGTAATCCACGCGACGGGTGATCTCCTCGACTTGCCTCTCCTGCACGGCGGACATGCCGCCCGCCACCGATGAGGACTTCCGCTTCACACTCTGCACAGCCCGTGCGGTCATAATGCAATGCCTCTTGTAGTTATATGCTCTTCTCCACCCGTTCAAGACGGTGAGGGCAACCCCATTGTGTAGGGCTGCCCTCATCATCGATCAAACGAATCCAAGAATTCGCAAGGAATGGGTGTCGTGCACCCGTTCCCACTGAGACGGCACCATAAGCGCACGGTTCCCGAAACAAAAAGGGATGACCACAATGTGGCCATCCCGGCAGAGCAATCCGTTAAAACGCGGTCAGCCGTGCAGCTTGGCCACGAAATCGCCGATACGCTTCAATCCCTCGCGAAGCGCCTCACGCGAGGCCGCATACGACAGACGCACATGCGTGTCTGCGGTCGCGTTGCCGAAATCGCGGCCCGGCGTCAATGCGACATGCGCCTCCTTCAACGCGCGTTCGCAGAACGTCCACGCGTCGAGGCCGGTGCTGGAGATGTTGAAATACGCGTAGAACGCGCCGTTCGGCTCGACCTCCAACGGCAGTCCGATCTCGGCCAGACCGTCCACCACGATGCGGCGGCGTTCCAGCAGCTCCTGACGGCGTTCCTCGCACACGGCGAGCGTTTCCGGAGTGAAGCAGGCGAGCGCCGCATGCTGGGTCGGCGTATGCGCGCACAGGAAGAAGTTGGTGGCGAGATCGTCCATGGCTTCGAGCGCGTATTCGGGCACGACCATCCAGCCGAGCCTCCAGCCGGTCATGCCGAAGAACTTGGAGAAGCTGGAGCAGACGATGGCGTCCGGATCGCAGGCGAGCACGGATTTCACGTCGGATCCGTCCGGTTCGCGGTCGGCCAGGTCGAGGTAGGTTTCGTCGACGATGCGCCATGCGCCGCGTTCGCTGGCCAAGGCGCACACGGCTTTGAGGGTGTCGAAGGCGATGGTGGTGCCGGTCGGGTTGGATGGCGAGGTGATCATGACGGCCTTGGTGCGGTCCGACCAGTATTCCTTGCAGAGTTCCGGCGTCAGATGGAAGCGGGTCGCCGCGGATGTCGGCACGTCCACGACGTTGCCGCCGAACGCGCGCACCAGCTCGCGGTTGCAGGGGTATGACGGGTCGGCGATGAGCACTTCGTCGCCTTCGTTGACCGTCAGCGCGGCGGACAGCAGCAGCGCGGTGGATCCACCCGCCGTAATCGCGATTCGTTTCGGATCGACATCGACGTGGTGGCGGTCACGGTAGAAGTCGGAGATCGCCTGACGCAGTTCGGGCAGGCCCATCGCCGCGGTGTATGGCAGCGGACGACCGTCGTATTGTTCACGCATGGCGTCGCGGACCGCGGGCGGGGCGCCGAAGTCCGGCTCACCCAAGCTCAGTTTGACGACATCGGTGCCGTCGGCGATCATCTCATCGGCCATGGCTCCGAACACCATGGCGCGGAATGGATTGGCAATCTGCGCGCGATGCGACATCTGGGGCCGCGCGCTGTTTTCAGTACTTCCCATAATGCCGTTTCTACCACGTTCCGCGTTACGCCGTCCGTCATCGCTCACCAGCCGATTCGGATCGGCTTCGATCAGTGGAATTCCGGCATGGGGTTCGGCCTGTCGAGCATTCCATTCGTCCACGATTTCGTGGTAGAGGCGTTCCAATCGTTCGTCGCGCGTCTTTTTGCCGAGTTCGCATTCCCAGACCACGATAACGTTCCATCCGTTTGCTTCGAGTTCGGCGTGCTGCCGCATGTCGCGTTCGCGGTTGCGCAACAGTTTGGCGGTCCAGAATTCCACGTTCGATTTCGGTATGCGCGCGGATTTCGGGCATCCTTCGTGCATGTGCCAGAAGCAGCCGTTGACGAACACCATCGTATGGTATTTCGGCAGCACCACGTCCGGATGGCCGGGGTACCGTTTGTCGTTTTTGCGGAATCGCAGGCCTTTGGCGAACAGGAAACTGCGCACCATACGCTCTATGGACGTGTCCTTGCCACGGATGTGGGACATGGTGTAGCTGCGCGTGCCACGCTCGTATTTCTCCGGTTTCCTCTCCGGCCCGCCCATTTTCGCGGTTCTCCGGGATTCTCCGGTTCCGGCTTTTTGCCCGGTCCGTTTGCGCTGTCCTGCCGTCACGGCATTCCATTATGGGCAGAAGGGCCGATCAACGCGCGCACGTGGAATCTGTCGACCGGCGATCCTCGACGACGCACGCCTCCCGCACTCCCGTTCCGGCGCGTGTCAGCGCCTGGATGGCGTACGCTGGTCGTAGCAATGTGGCTTTCCGACGATCAACGGACGAAGCGGACAAAAAAACGAAGCATGCAAGGAGCATTATGGCGCAGATCAATGTGGCGATTCTCGGCGCGGGCCGTATCGCAAGGCACATGGCGGACACGTTGACGAAAATGGCCCGGGACGACCGTTACCGCGATCTGGTGGCCCCGTACGCGGTCGCCTCGCGCGATGGCGGACGTGCGACGGATTTCGCCGCGGAATATGGTTTTCCGGTGTCGTACGGATCATACGATGATCTGTTGGCCGACCCGAACGTGAATCTGGTGTACATCGCCACTCCCCATAATCTTCATGCCGGGCAGGCGATTGCATGCATGCGCGCCGGCAAGGGCGTTCTGGTGGAGAAGGCGTTCGGTGCGAACACGGACCAGGCACGCAACATGCTGGACGTTTCGGACGAGACCGGCATGCTGTGCACGGAGGCGATCTGGACGCGTTACATGCCGTCGCGCACGATGATCGACGACATCATCGCTTCCGGCGCGATCGGCGAGATACAGGCGATCGACGCGAACCTGTGCTATCCGACCACCGCCAAAGCCCGTATCACCGATCCGGCGTTGGCGGGCGGCGCACTGCTCGACGTCGGCGTGTACCCGATCAATTTCATCGACATGATCATGCACAACGCGCCCATCGAACGCATCGAATCGTCCATGCGTCCCTACAAGACCGGCGTCGACGCGCATGATTCGATGACGTTCCACTACCGCAACGGCGTGGTGGCCACCGCGCAAAGCTCGATTCTGTGCCATAGCGACCGCATGGGCGCGGTGTGGGGCACGGAAGGGTACCTCACATGCCGGAACATCAACAATGTCGAGGCGATTGACGTGTTTGACGGCACGCACGCCGTCACCGCGCATTACGATGTTCCCGCGCAGCTCACCGGCTACGAATACGAGGTGGCGTCGGCCGCCCGGGCCGTATTGGACGGACGCACGGAATGCGATGAGATGCCGCATTCCGACACGTTGCGCATCATGGAGCTCATGGATTCGCTGCGTGCGGATTGGGGGCTCACGTACCCGTTCGAGGCGTGACCGTCCGCGCATCGGCCGTTCGAATCGTAGTGTCCGTCCCAATCGCGGCCGTCGGACCGCGGCGGGCACTACGCCGTGACCGTCAAGCGGCTTTCGCCGTTCCCGTCCACACGTGAAACGGAGATCCTCGCCCGCACGCGGTCCTTCAACTGTCCCACGTGCGAGATGATGCCGATGTCGCGCGTGCGGGCGATGCCGTCGAGCACGTCCATCACATCGTCCAAATACTCGTCCGACAGCGAGCCAAAGCCTTCGTCGATGAACAGCGTTTCCATGGAGATTCCGCCGTTTTCCGCCTGTATCACGTCCGCGAGCGCGAGCGCCAACGCCAGCGAGACGAAGAAGGTCTCGCCGCCGGAAAGGGTGCTTGGTTCGGTGGAGCGTTCGGTTCGGCGGTCGAACACTTCGATCGGCAGGCCGGTTTTGCCGCCGGCGCGGCCTTCGTGCGTACCGAGGCGCAGTTCGTAGACGCCGCCATGGATGTCCTTGAGCAGTTCGTTGGCACGGTCGAGCACGTCGCGGAATCGTTCGGTCACCGCGAAGGTGACAAGCGACACTTTTTGTGCCGAAGGTGAGTCCTTGCCTGCCGTGGCGAGCAGGGCCATGGTGCGTACGGGCGCGAAATCGGTCATGCCGGAACGCCAGATTTCCGCGGCTTTGGTGAGTTGTTCCGCGATTTCCGCACGGTCCTCGTCCAGGTTGCGCGCGGTCTGCTGCGCGCTGATGGCCTCGTCGCGCGCCCGCGACGCGTCGTCCAGCGCTTCGGCGAGCGCCGTGAAGTCGAGCGACCGCAATAGTCGTGCCGCCTGCCGTTCTTCCTGGGATTCCTGCGATTCCCGGGATTCCTGCGATTGTGCGGTCTGCGCGTCTTGCGTGTTCCGCGCGCTTTCGGCATCATCCGCAATCGCAATATCATGCGGCCCATGCGAATGTGGCCCATGCAACGCTTCAGCAAACAATCGACGGCACGTCTCCAATCGTTCCATCAACCGTCCGCGCGCCTGTTTCAGATTGACGTCGGCCGCGGCGCACGCTTTGCCGAATTCATCGATTCGCGATTCCAATCGCACGATTTCCGGTTCATCCAACACGGCAGCCGCGGCGGTGTCGTAATCCGCGAAATCACTGTTTTTCAGCAGCTTCGCAACGGCCTGTTCCACGGTTTCGCATTGTTCGTTCAGTGTTTTGAGCGTGGCTTGCAGGGAAACGGTCTTCTGTTCCAATGCGTCACGTTCGGCGATTCGCTTGGCCAGCTTCCCGGCTTCCTGCGCCTTGGCTTTCGCCTCAGCCTGCTTGCGTTCAGCGTCCGAACGTTCAGCGTCCACGCTTTCCCGGGTGATGCCTTCCGCGGCTTTTGCAGCGGTCTTCGCTTGGTCGGACGCCGCCTGCGCCGCAGTTCGCGCCTGCGCCAACGCGGTTTGCGCGTCCGTCAGCGTTTTCTCGGCCGCGTCGATTTGCTTCCGCTGTGTTTTGAGCTCGCCTTGTTGCCGTTCCAGCGTGTCGAGTCCGTCCAACGCGGCCTGCGCGTCCGCAACCCCCTGCTCGGCGGCGGCCACGTCCAGTCCGTGCGATTGCTCACATTCGCCGTCGAGTCTTACCCGCAGCTTTTCCAGCGCCGTTTTGGCGTCCGACTCTTGGTCAGCGCATGCTGACGCCTGCTTTTTCAGCGTTTCGACGGCTTTCTTGCTGAGCGCTTCAGCCGGACGCACCGCCGGATGGGGGTGCGTGGTCGAGCCGCACACCGGACACTCCTGCCCCTCGGCCAGGTCTTCCGCATATCGTGCAGCGCCCGCCAATCGCAAGGATTCCTCGGCGTGACGAACGTCCTTCTCCGCTTCCGACCTCACCTGTCGTGCCTCTGCATATGCGGATTCCGCGTCTTGGACCTGGCCTGTCAGCTTTCGGACCGTCCGCGCGTGCTGGAGCACCGTCTGCGCCTGCGTCAACGATTCTTCCCGCTGTCCACGCGCGCCCAATTTCCCGGCGATCTGCTCAAGCTGCGACATGACGTCCTTCATGCCCGGCAACGCTTCGCAGGCTTGCCGTGCTTTGATTTGCGCGGCTTCGCGGGCTTCGACCTCCTGGGATGCACGTTCCACCAGTTCGGCTGCCTCCTCGGCCTTCCGAAGGTTTTCGGCATGTGTTTGAGCGATTTCCAACGCCTTGTTCGCCGCCTCTTCGCCGGCGGCCGCGGCAACGGCTTCCTGATGCCGCTGCTGCAACGTTTCCTTCGATTCGAAATCGGCCAACGTTTCCGCGATGTCCACGACATCCGCACGGCAGCCGTCCAGTTTCGTCTGCAGGGCTTCCAATTCGGCCTGTTTCGCCGCGATTGGGGCGGCCTGCCGGGCTTGGACGATCCGTTGTCTTTCCGCCGCGATGTCCGGCCTGCGGGCTTCCAGTTCGTCGGCACGCTCGCGAGCGTCCCGCGTTTGCCCGTACGATTCACGCAACCCGCACGCGGCTTCGTCGCGTCGTTGCGCTTCGGCCAGTTTTTCATCCGCTTCGTTTACTTGCGATTCCGCCCGTTCCAGCAGCCGGCGCGCGTCCGATTCCACGTCCCGCAACGTGTTTTCCAGCTGTTCCACGATGTCGGCCTCGCTACGGGCCGGCTCGTCAATGGCGCCGGATTCGTCCAGACCCCAACGCCGCCCATCAGCCGGCTCATCCCGCTCTTCCCGAACATCCGGATCGGCGGACGCGTCGGCATCGGCAGAATCGGCGGAATCATCGAAATCAGGCGTCCGTACTCCGACGACGTCCTCCAGTCGTCGGGCGATCCGCCGCGCGTTCTCCCGGGCCGCGCGGATCCGTTCCGCCAACGCGGCCCGCTGGCTGTCCACCGTATCGCCGAACCGTTTGCGCATCCCGTCCAGTTCGTCCTGGATGGCCTCGTATTCCTCCGCGCCGAACAGTTCCTTCACCAAATCGGTGCGTTCCTCCGGGTTCATCCGCAGGAATTGCGCGAACTGGCCTTGCGCCAGCATGATTGTTTTCGAGAACTGGCCGCGGTTCAATCCCAGCAGCCGTTCCACTTCCACCGCCACGTCGCCCGCACGCGAAGTGATCGCGATCGCATGGCCCGGTTCGTCGAGAAAATCGAAATACCGATCGACGCCAGCCGAACCAGTAGAGGAACCGGCGTCGACCGAACCGTCCGAATCGTCGGCGGAGATGTCTTCCACAAGCGCCGCGAACGTCGCCTCGCAATCATCCGCGACCCGCGCCATCTTGCCGGTCGCGTTCTGCTTCGTCGTGCCGTCGCCACGCTGTTTCGGCCGCTCGTATTCGGGCGTGCGGCGCACAGCGTAGTAATGCCCGCCTTCCTCGAGAATCAGGTGCACGTATGTCTCATCGGTCGAGCCGTCGAGGAACCGCGAGCGGAGCCTGTTGCGGTCCCCCGCGCCGTTCTTGCCTTCCGTATTGCCGGAAATCGACCCGTACAGCGCGAAGGTGACGCAGTCGAGCAGCGTGGTCTTGCCAGCACCCGTCTCACCGTCGATGAGGAACATATGCGATCTGGTGAGCGCCGCGAAGTCGATGGCGTACTCCCCTTTATATGGGCCTACGCCACGGAATTTCATTGCGATGAGTTTCATTGCGCGACCTCCTTGCCCGCGTTCCCGCGAACCGTTTCCACAGCCTTGCGCAGCACGCCATCCTCCGCTGTCGAAGGCGCGCGGCCAAGCGAGTATTCCACGAAATCGCGCAGTACGTCCATTTCGTCCGTCGTCCGCTTCAGATCGGCCATTTTCCGGCTTTCCTGCGATCGTTCGCGTTGCGAGTAGTCGAAGTTCTTTTCCAGTGCGTGCGCGTAGGCCCGGTCGATTTTCTGGTATGCGCCATGCGGAAGCTCCGGCACCTGCGCGGTGACGGACACCCACATGTCCCCGTACCGTTCGGCGAGTGGGCCGAGGATCTCGTCCATGGTGCCTTTGATTTGCGCGAATGGCGGCTCGCCGGATTCGACGGGCATGATGCGTGGTTCGGCAAGTTCGCCGTCCGTGAAGTCAAGCAGCGTCACGCTTTTGCCATTGCCTTCCACGGGCGGCGTCTGCGATTCGGAAAACGAGTATGCGAGCAGGGATCCGCTGTAGCGTGCCTGCGGGGTGCGGTCGAGATGGAATTGCGATTCGGCCGTCAGTTTTGCGGGAATGGTGATTTTCTGCGGCCTGTGCAAGTGGCCGAGCGCCAGATAGTCGAATCCGGAGTTGGAGAAAAGCTCCGCGGGCACGCTGTCGACGCCTCCTACGGTGATGTTGCGCTCCGAATCGGAGGATGCGGCACCGGAAACGAAGGCATGGGCCATGAGTATGGCGTTCAAGCGGGGATTCGCCGCGCGACGGGAAGCGAGATCCGCGGTGGCAAACCGCAATGCGGCGCGCATGACCCCTTCATGCGAACGTGCGATTTTAAGGCCGTCTTGGCGATCCTTCTGTGAATCCAGCAGTCCCTGCAGTGCGGGACGCGCAAGGTCAGGGTCAAGGTATGGCAACGCGTAGATGGCTAGCTGCCCGCCATCCGCGAAATCGACCAGGACGGGAGTGGCGATGTCCTCGATGTCGCAGCGCATGTGCACGTTCGGCCGCATCAGCGCGGCGCCGAAACCGAGCCGCGCCGCGGAATCGTGGTTGCCGGGCGTGAATACGATCTGGAGCGGATGCCCGTTGACCTCCATCAGTCCGAGCCGCTGGAATATCCAGCCGAACAGGCGCACAGCCTCGGCGGACGGCCGCGGCGCATCATACACGTCACCGGACACGCACAGCACATCCACCCGTTCATGTTCAATCAGCGAAACCAGCCATTCCAACGCCTTGCGCTGGTAATCCAGCAAATCAATGCCTTTGAACCGTCTGCCGATATGCCAATCGGAAGTATGCAGCACGCGCATGCGTCTTCCCTTTCCCCATCACATTCGAATCTCCGCACATTATAATTTCCTTTTGCGCGACTTGAAAAGGCATGAGAAGGAATGGCATGGGACTGCTGAAAACGCTGAAATACATACTGGGCACGGATGACGATGCGCCGCAAAACCAGCAGTCACGTTCCTCCGCGCGCGCCGCGCAGCCTACGCAATCCACGCAATCCGCAGGGCCTGTGCAACGACCGCAGCCGACGCAACGCGCAACACAATCGCGTGCCCGCGCAACGCAAGCCCGCGCCCACACGGCAACGGCCAGCGGACAGGCTCAACCGTACGTCGCCGGCATCCAAAGCGGCCAGTCGCAGAAATCGCAGGGAAAGCCGTCGAAACTCCGTCCGCAGCCGCCGCTCCCGGCCGAACGAATCGACAAGGCGCGCGCGGCCATCGGCAAAATCGAAAAACATGATCTGAGCGACGAGCAGATCAGCGCGATCGCCGGCGCGGGCCACAACACCCTCGTGCTCGCGGGCGCGGGAACCGGCAAAACCACCACCATCGTCGGCTACATCGCATGGCTGCTCGCCACGGAACGCGCCGCGCCCGAGGAGATCCTCGTGCTGTCGTTCACCAAAAAATCCGCGGACGACATGTCACAGCGCATCATGGCAAGCACCGGCAAGGCCATCCGCGCATGCACGTTCCACAGCCTCGGCTTGGAGATCTGCCGCGCGTCCACCATCGCGCAACGCCCCATCATCGACGGGCACGCGTCGAACGGCGTGGTGCGCGCCACGTTCGAACGGCTGCTCGCACAAAACATCCGCTACCGGCTGCTGGCGTTCAAGCTCATGTCGAAGGAGTTGTTCAGCAAGTACGGAACCGCCGCGAAACATGAGGATTTCCAACTGCCGACGGACGATTACAACTTCAACCAATACAAGCAGAGCCTCATCGAAAACGCGCAGACCATCATCCAGCACATGCGGCAGAACAACATCGACATCGACGGCATGCGCGAGCTCAACGAAAGGCGCGGCGGCAAGCATGTCGGACGCAACCGTGAGATGCTGCAGCTCATCGAACCGCTTTACGCCGCGTATCTCGACAATTTCCGCGCAACGCAGGGCATCGACTTCCCCGGCATGATTGTCGACGCCATCCAATGCGTCAAACGCAACGACTACCGGCACCCGTACAAATACGTGCTCATCGACGAATACCAGGACATGTCGAGACCGCGCTACGAACTGATCCGCGCATTGCGCGAGCAGAACGATTTCACGCTGTTCTGCGTGGGCGACGACTGGCAGTCAATCTACCGTTTCGCCGGAAGCGACATCCATCTCATCCTCGACTTCGCCGAAATCTGGCGCGATTGGGGTCCGACACGCATGTTCCAGATCACCACCACGCGCCGATTCCGACAAAGCCTCATCGAGGCGAGCGGCAAGTTCGTCATGCAGGACAAAAACCTGTACGTCAAGCATCTGCACAATCCGTCGGACAAAAAGGACTACTCGCTGAAGGCGCTTGGCGGAACCACACAGGAGGAGCGCTTCGATGCGATCGTGGAGCAACTGCGCAAACTGCCGAAGTCCGCGTCAGTGCTGATGTTGGGCCGTTACAGAAGCGACCTGAATCTGCTGTCGCGCAACGACCGTGACGGACTGTTCCGAATCGACGAGCGTACCGGCGACATCGTCTTCCTTGAGAAGCCGGACATGGACATCGAATTCATGACCGTGCACAAATCCAAGGGCCTGCAACGCGACTTCGTGTTCCTGCTATGCTGTTCCGGCGGATTGAAGGGGTTCCCAAGCGCCATTCCCGAGGAACCGCTGCTCGGCCTGCTGCTGCCGGAAGTGGAGCGCATGCCGCATGCGGAGGAACGTCGTCTGTTCTATGTGGCGATGACGCGTTGCAGGAAGAAACTGTTTTTCGTGGTCGACCAGACGCGTCCGTCGCGGTTCATGTATGAATTGCACGACAGGATCTGCCCGAACATCTTCCGCGGCGTGAAACTGCCTCCGCAATGCCCGAATTGCGGGGAGGCGTTGCGATTGCGGCATGCCGGCTCGGATCCGTCACGCAAGTTCTACGGTTGCACCGGGTATCCGAATTGCCGGTTCACCCGGGAATGCAAGTGACTCCGCGGGTTTGCAGGTTTGCGGAGAACACCCTCCGCACCACGCCCAGAATCCCCCTCGCAACACTGTCACGCCATATCAATGACTTTCGGGCCTGGCGCATTCTCCCCCGTTGTATCCTGGACCTGGCCGCAACAGCCGCATAACCAACCCACGCAGGGAGCGCACCATGGCAACCGACGAATCGCAACAGACACCACGCAAAATCATCAACGTCGTCGGCGCGGCCATTGTCAAAAACGGCAAGGTGCTGTGTGCACAACGCGGCGAAGGCCGATCGCTCGCAGGATTCTGGGAGTTTCCCGGCGGCAAGATCGAACCGCATGAGACCGCCCGCCAAGCATTGCACCGAGAAATCGAAGAGGAACTGCTATGCGAGGTCGAAGTCGCGGACGAAGTGTGCACGTCCTCCTACGATTACGATTTCGGCACCGTCGTGCTCACATCGTTCGTCTGCCATCTGTTGAGCGGCACTCCCCATCTGACCGAGCATCATGAGATTCGTTGGGTGACGCCATCCGCAATGCCCGATTTGGATTGGGCGCCCGCCGACCGCGAGGCGGTGCGATTGATTTCCGGCATGGATTTCACCGGCGAATCCACAAAGGAGCAAAGATGACCGCCACATTCACGGACGGCCAGCCGAATTCCTCGCTGGTGGAGGCGTTGCTGTCCGGTTTCGTGGAGAAGAAGGACAACGTCGACACGCGTTACGAGCCGACTTTGATCGCCAATCATGATGGCCGGACCATGGAGCATGCCATCAAGGACGAACTGCAGCGCAGCCAGGATTTCGACATGTCCGTCGCCTTCGTCAGCCAAAGCGCGTTGCAGGTCCTCAAACAGTATTTCCTCGATTTCGCCGACAACAACGATCATCGGGCCGGCAGGATCATCACGTCGACATTCAATTACTTCAATTCGCCCAAAGCGTTCAGGGAACTGTTGAAGCTCCAGCAGGAGACCGGCATCCAAGTACAGGTCTGGCAGCCGGGACAGGGCCAGGACTCCGAAAACACCACCGATTATCCTTATCATCCCAAAGGCTATGTCTTCCGTCATATAAAGGATGAGGGAGCGCTGTATTCCGCGTATGTCGGCAGTTCGAACCTCACAGTCAACGCGCTGAACGCCAACCGCGAGTGGAACCTCAAAGTGGCCACCGCCGACAGCAGCGGGCTCGCCGAACAGCTCACTGAGGAAATCGAATCGCAGATCAGCGAATCGAAACCGCTCACCGACGCCTGGCTGAAACTTTACGAAGAGGATTTCAGGAAATACGCGTCGACGCTTCAGCCGAATCGCAAGCGAATCAAGGAAGCGGAGCAATCGCAGGACATCCAGCCGAACGCCATGCAGGTGGAGGCGTTGATGAATCTCGCGCAACTGCGCAAACAGGGCGAAAGCCGTGCGATCATCATTTCCGCGACTGGCACAGGCAAGACGTATCTGTCCGCATTCGACGTGTGGCAGGTCAAGCCGCGTCGCATGCTGTACATCGCGCAGCAGGAGCAGATACTCAAAAAAGCCGAGGAATCGTTCCAACGAGTGCTCGGCTGCCCGGCGAATGAGCTTGGCCTGTTTTCCGGCAGCAGCAAGGAATCGGATCGCAAATACGTGTTCGCCACAGTACAGACCATGTCGCGTCCGGAAACACTCGCACGGTTCGCAAAGGACGAGTTCGACTATATTCTCGTCGACGAGGTGCACCACGCGGCCGCCGATTCATACAAACGCATCATCGACCATTTCGAACCGGAATTCATGCTTGGCATGACCGCGACGCCGGAACGCACCGATGGCGCGAACATCTTCGAACTGTTCGGCAACAATGTGGCCTACGAGATCCGTCTGCAGAAGGCGCTCGAAGAGAACATGCTCTGTCCCTTCCATTATTACGGCGTGCACGAGTACATTCAGGACGCGCCTGACAAGAATCTCGCCGACAAGGACGTCAAAGCCGATTCCATGACCGATCAGGAGCGCAACGAACTGAGCCATTGGCTTGAAGAGCTCGCCGATCCGAATCGCGTGCGCTATATCATAGACAAAATCCAGATCTACAGCGAGGCCGGAACACCTGTGCAGGGTCTGGTGTTCTGCAGCCGGCGCGAGGAAGCGAAACGGCTTTCCGACCTGTTCAACCAGCAGATGAATCAGCAGGCGGAACGTCCGTATCGTACGAAGGCCATTACCGGCGAGGATTCGCAGGCGGCGCGCGATGAAGCCACTGAGCAGCTGGAAAACGGCGAATTGGATTACATCTTCACCGTCGACCTGTTCAACGAGGGCGTGGATATTCCGCACGTCAATCAGATCGTGATGCTGCGTCAGACGAAATCCAGCATCGTCTTCACACAGCAGCTTGGCCGCGGCCTGCGCAAAGCCAGAGGCAAGGACTGCGTGGTCGTCATCGATTTCATCGGCAATTATGCGAATAACTACCTGATCCCGATCGCACTGTACGGCAACACCGGCGACCGGGATGTGGCACGAAGGAACCTGCAGCGCGAGACCATCGGAATCTCCTCCATCAGTTTCGACAAGATCGCCCGCGAGCGCGTGCTCGCTTCACTTGGCACGGCCGACTTGTCGAATATGAAATTGTTGAGCCAGCAGTACCAGCAGATGCGTTATGAATTGGGACGCGTTCCGATGTTGATGGATTTCGCCCGGCGTGACGCGTCATTGGTGTTCACCATGGCGTCGAAGAATGACGATTATCTGTCGTTCGTGCGTTCCCGCGAGAAAAGTCTGTCCCGAGGAAAGCATTCGACCGTTTCGTATATCGAGCGGCTTGAGCCGACTTCCAACGCGCAGAATGGCGTGTTGAAAATGCTGACGGCCACACAGTTGCGCGGTTTGCGGCCGCATGAGTTGATGGTTTTGGCGGCGCTGTGCGATGTGGATTGGCGGATGGTCGATCCGGGGTGTTCGGAAGATGCTTTGGCTGCGTTCCATATCATTGCTTCACGGCATGCGATTTCGATCCGTGATTTGCAGATGCTGCTTTCCGCGTTGTTCCCGGATGCGGATCGAAGCGTTTCGCAATGCCGTTCGGCGTTCGCCACGTTGGATTATTCCTACTTCATCGCCGCGAACAACAAAAGGTTCGGGCAGACGCCTCTGGTACGGGTTTGCGATGATGGATCATACCGGTTGACCGATGGGTTCAGTTCGATGCTTGAACAGGCCACGTTCCGCACGTTTTTTGCGGACACTGTCGAAGCTGGACTATTCAACGCATTGGCATTGGAGGAATCGTCCCGCAAGCATCATATCCGTCAGAATCATGGATTCCTGTATGGGGAGAAGTACAGCGTCTTCGACGTGATGAGGTTATGCGGATGGTCCGCGGAGCAAGTGCCGCAGAATGTCGGCGGATACAAGCTGGATGCCGAAACCGGTTCGTTGCCGATCTTCATCAAGTATGAGGCCAGCCAGTATGGCGATCGTTTCCTCAATCCGGGTGAGATCGAGTGGTTCAGCAAGAACAACCGTTCGTTGAAATCGAATGAATTCCGATGGCTGCTGGATGGGACGGAGCACACACCGAAATGGCGGAATCGTCATTTCGTGCCGATCTTCATCCGTCGCAAAGCCGAGGAGCAGGAGAAATCCTATTATTTCGTCGGCAATGCGATCGCATTGGACGATGTGCGCGAATCAGTGAATCATGGCGAGGACGGCAGCGAATCGCAAGTAGTCATCTCCACACTCAAGCTCGCGAAACCGGTCGATCCTGAGCTCTATCGTCATCTCACCGGCAAATCCGCGTTGTGAGAAGGAACACACCCCAATTAGGTTTTCGGATGCTTCTGCGAGATCATATTCATCACAATGACGTTCTCAAAAACCAGGAGAAAACATGCAAATCTCTTCTGAATCCAAAAATCTTGCGGAGCTCCTCCCTATCACAGGAAACATCGGATATGTAATCCCCGAATATCAAAGAAATTATTCTTGGCGAGAAGAACAAATAGAGCAACTTTTTAACGACATCGCCACAGAAGATCCAGGATATTATGTAGGTAATCTTCTCGTC
>ERZ808246.586-NODE-586-length-29652-cov-51.508700_pt1 | contig 29652 bp, 29 predicted proteins | sample MGYA00521083_ERZ808246 | MGnify/ENA primary metagenome ERZ808246 (study PRJEB31516, sample SAMN03275577) | gut metagenome | biome: mammalia-associated habitat; material: feces | host: Papio cynocephalus | place: Kenya | collected 2012-07-07 ...
GCGGTTCAGCCTGCTCAAATCCGAGGACCAGCTGCGTGAAGCCGTAAGGCGTGTGGCCGCCGCGCTGTAAAGGGTGCGATTTTCCGGGAATGCCGTTTCAGGAATGCCGTTTTCCGCAAGGGGAGTGATATGCGTCCTCTTGCGGAAAACGGCATTTTCGTTTGTGACCTCGTCGTCTTGCGATTCCATGCTTCATTTTCGCTGTTTCCTTGATTTTCCGCCGATTGATAACCTTCCATAACTAAACGCTATGGCGATTCGTGCGTTCCATAAGCAACGTCGATAAGGCGTGGCGCGCGTCGGTGCACGGAATGCGGTTAAGTAAGGAACCGGCGATCGCGTGAACGGCACGCGGCAACGAACCACAACCCGAGGGGGTGCGCACCATGACCAGATTCAATACTCAGCTCGTTCACGGACTGCCGGTCAACGACAACAATACCGGAGCAGTGAATCCGCCGATCTACAACTCGTCCACCTATGCTTTCGAATCGGTCGAGACCATGCCCCGTTGGGACTATGCGCGCAGCGGCAATCCGACCCGTGAGTTCCTGGAGAAGCAGATCGCACAGCTCGAGCACGGCACCCGTGGTTTCGCCTTCGGTTCCGGACTCGCGGCCATCCATGCGGTTCTGTCGATCTTCCAGCCGGGCGACCGCATCGTCGTTGGCAAGAACATCTACGGCGGCACCTATTCGCTGTTCCACGAATATTTCGAACGTTGGGGCGTCATCGTCGAGGAAGTGGACACGGCAGATTACGAGGCGCTTGACGACGCGGTCTCCGGACGTTCCGTCAAGGGGAACGCGCATGGCTGTCCGGCCAAGGCCGTGTATTTCGAAGTGCTCACCAATCCGTTGCTGCAGGTCAACAGCGTGACGAGGATCTCCGAAATCGCCCACCGATACGGCGCGATCTCCATCGTCGACAACACGTTCGTCACCCCATATCTGCAGCGTCCGCTCGATCAGGGCGCCGACATCGTCATCCATTCCGCCACCAAGTATCTGGCGGGCCATTCCGAAGTCAACGCCGGTCTTGTGGTGGTCAAGGACGATGAGCTGGGCAAGCGGGTCTACTTCGCACAGAACCGTCTGGGCGGCGTGCTCGCGCCGAACGAATGCGATTCGGTGCGTCGTGGCATCCAGACGCTTGCGCTGCGCATGGACCGCCAGCAGGAGAACGCCCGCGCAATTTCCAGCTATCTGCTGCTGCATCCGCTGGTCAAGTCCGTGCACTATCCAGGGCTGCCGGGCCACGAATATGAGCTTGCCTCCAACGGTCTCAAGGGCGGTGGAGCCGTGCTGAGCTTCGAAGTGGTACCGGGCGTCGACCCGGGCGACGTGCTCAACAACCTGCGCATCTTCCGTCTGGCCGTATCCCTTGGCGCCGTCGAATCCCTTGCCGAGCTGCCGTGTCGCATGACGCATTTCGAGCTGCCGCGTGAGGAGCGTCTGAAGGTCGGCATCACCGATGAGCTGGTGCGCCTCGCCGTCGGCATCGAAGACAAGCAGGACCTCATCGAGGATCTGGGACAGGCGTTCGACATCGCATACGAGAACTATCTCAAGCGTCACGCCGGCGAGGACCTGTTCGCGCTCGCGCAGCACGTATACGCCTGATTTTTTTACGGATCATCGGATCCCCAACGCGCTTTCGCGCCCAATAACGTTCAAGGAGCGGACATACTATGACCACGGCAACGGAGGACGGCTGTTTCGAGACCAAGGCCATTCACGCCGGATACGATCGTCGGGCGAATGCCGACGCGGTGAGCGTGCCGATCTACGCATCGGCGGCCTTCGACTTGGAGAACGCGCAGCGTGGCGACGCGTTGGCCGGCGGCCGGCTGGACGGATTCGAATACTCCCGTGTGGCGAATCCCACCGTCGATGCGTTGGAACGGCGGCTTGCCGCATTGGAAGGCGGCGTCGGTGCGATCGCGTTGTCGTCCGGTATGGCCGCAGTCACTTATGCGCTGATGTGCGTTGGCGAAGGCGGCGGACGGATCATCGCCCCAGTGAACCTGTATGGCGCTTCCGTGGACGCGCTTGGCGATTTTCTGCCGAAATTCGGCATCCACGGCGATTTCGTCAGCGACATCAACGATCTGGCCGCCGTCGAAGCGGCAATCGCCGGCGACACGAAGGCGATATACGTCGAATCCGTGGCGAATCCCAGCACCGCCGTCGCCGACATCGAGGGGCTTGCGCGGCTGGCGCACCGACACGGCATCCCATTGATCGTCGACAACACTGTCCCGACGCCATACCTGCTGCGTCCCATCGAATTCGGCGCCGACATCGTGGTGCATTCGACCACCAAAGGCATCACCGGACATGGCAACGCGCTTGGAGGCGTGGTCGTGGACGCTGGACGGTTCGACTGGAGCAACGGCAAGTTCCCTGGGCTTACCGGCAAGGAGCTGGTCATCAGCGACCAGCGGGCCGGCGAATGGGAAAGCTTCGTCAGCCGTTTCGGTGACCAGGCGTTCATCAAGCGTATCCGCATCAAATACCTGCGCACGTTCGGCGCGGTGCAGAGCCCGTTCAACGCGTACCTGCAGTTGATCGGATTGGAGACGCTCGCCGTGCGCGAAAGGCAGGAGGTGGCGTCGGCGCTGGCCATCGCCAAGCATCTTAGGGGTCTGCCGCATGTCGCATCGGTCAACTACGCGTCCTTGGACGGACAGCCGACCTCCGATCTGGCACGAAAGTACCTTCCGAACGGCGTGGGTACCATCCTGTCGTTCACAGTGGAAGGTGGTGAACGTAACGTGGAACGCATTCTGGATTCGACGAAGGTGTTCTCCTATGTGCCGAACATCGGCGATTCGCGTTCGTTGATCGTCAATCCGACGAAGGTGACGCACCGTGAGGTGCCCGCCGATTATTACGATGCGGCCGGCGTCGGCGACAATCTCATCCGCCTGTCCATCGGCTTGGAGGACGTGGATGACCTCATCTCCGACCTCGACCAGGCGATAGTAGGAGCGTATTAGGCGGATAGGATTCCGTTGGCGTCACGAGATGAACGGAGCCCAGCGCCCCGTTTCGTCTCGTGAGACGCGTGCTGTCCAGCTCCCGGACGCTCCCTGCCCGGCTCCCGGACAAAATATGTGGATGAACGCGTTCTGTTGGTAAAGTTTTACCTGGGTCCGGCAACGGTTGCAGAACCTACGAAAGACCGTATACGAAGCCTTTGAAGAGAAACCACAGAAGGGAGTAATGTCATGCCGTTCCTTGTAGCGCTCCTTGTCATTGCGCTGATCATCGCGTTCCTGTTCCTGTCCACGTTGTTCATCGTGCCGCAGCAGCAGGCCTACATCATCGAACGCTTCGGCAAATTCAACAAAGTCCAGTTCGCGGGCATCCACATCCGCATCCCGTTCGTGGACCGCATCGCCATGAAGACCAACATGCGCGTCAACCAGCTCAACGTGCAGCTGGAGACCAAGACGCTCGACAACGTGTTCGTCACGGTCGTGGCGTCCACCCAGTTCCGTGTGAATCCCGAGAACGTGGCCACCGCATATTACGAGCTGCGCGATCCGGCCGGCCAGCTGCGCTCCTACATGGAGGACGCGCTGCGTTCGGCCATCCCCGCGTTGACGCTTGACGACGCGTTCGCCCGCAAGGACGATGTGGCGTTCGATGTGCAGAAAACCGTGGGCAACGAGATGGCCCGATTCGGTTTCACCGTGGTCAAGACCCTGATCACCGCCATCGATCCGAGCCCGCAGGTCAAGAACGCCATGGATTCCATCAACGCCGCCCAGCGTGAGAAGGAAGCCACCCGTCAGCGTGCTGAGGCCCAGCGCATCCAGATCGAGACCCAGGCCGCCGCGGAAGCTGAGAAGACCCGTCTGCAGGGCGAGGGCCAGGCCAACTATCGCCGTGAGATCGCCAGCGGCATCGTTGACCAGATCAAGAGCCTGCAGGCCGTCGGCATGAACATCGGCGACGTGAACAACGTGGTGCTATTCAACCAGTATCTCGACGTGTTGCGCTCGCTGAGCGAATCCGACAACGCCAAGACCGTGGTGCTGCCCGCATCCACTCCTGGCGGCTACCAGGACATGTACAGCCAGATCACCCAAGCCATGATGACGGCCAACGAGACCGCTGGCCGGAGCGTGCCGGCTTCGTCCCACGTCGCGCCGACGGTGCCTCGGATCTGACGCGCGTTCTGAAGGAGCGTCATACGGCAGGCGGATGGACGTATCCTCCGACCGTATGACGGCCAGCCGCGGGACAAGCTGGGAATATGATGGATCCCTCCCTTCACCGGGGAGCCGCGTAAGTGTGACGGAGAGTGCGGGACGGTGGAGGAAGGGATCTCGTATGGGTGCGCCGCCGTACCACGGCGCACGTCTGCATGGGTGCTAGTCCAAGCCGACAAGCACCCCGTGGGATGACGAAGACGGATATTCCGCCATACGCACTTCCGACGATTGAATCTGTTTCTGCAGATCCATGACCTTCTTCTCCAACCATGCGATGGTCATGGATTGGGAGATGACGAGCAGGTCGCGTTGGTCGGCCGCGGCTTCATTGGCGAACGACTGCGCCTCCATCATGATTTGCGGATCGGCCTTCCAACGTGCGATGGCGCGTTCGATGCGCTTGCTTCCGACGATTTTCGGATTGAGGCCCGCGCTGGCGAAGATGCTGGTCGGTCCGTTGCCCCGCAGATACTGCGCCATGCAGCGCACTTGGAAATCCCGGGAATAGGTGATGCGGTCCATCGACGCCCGCTCCACCGCGGGCAGGGTGTTGAGGTAGTAGACCTCCGCTTGTGTGAAACGACGTTTCATGTTGTTCCCCCTCATGGTATGGAACCGTTCGGCTTCGTTTTCGATTCGTTGTGATGCCTTCATTCTATTTTCGTCGTTTCGCGGTTCATGGCCATTTGGCACGAAACAAAGGATTTTGGCATGAAACGGACGGTACGTTCCGTACGGACGTCCATGCCTCCGTTCAGCGGGAGAGCGTCCGGCGGATACGGTCGACCACCGCGTCCGCGGTCAGCCCGTACCGTTCGTCAAGCTCGTCCAGCGGCACACGGTCGGTGAATTCCTTCGTCGCGCCGAAATTCAGCACATGAACGCCGGACGCCTTTGGATTGGCGGAATTCGCGTAGTAGGCGGTCACCTTCTCGCCCCAGCCGCCTTCCAGCTGGCCATCCTCCACAGTGACCACCACACGATGACCGTCGGCGAGCACATCCAACAGCTCGCCATCCATCGTGGAATACTGCAACGCATCGATGAGCGTCGCGTCGATGCCATCGTCGTCCGTCAGCCTGCCGACCACTTCGGCGGCCAACGGCATCGTATTGCCCAAGCCCATAACCGCCACTTCACGTCCTGGACGTACGATCCGGTACCGCATGAAGGGGCAATCGCCCGTGATATCGACGGCCGGCTCATGCGCGTCGGCCCGTTCGGACGGATCGAACGCCATGCCGGCGGAACGTTCCATGGCGAGGATCTGCTCGCCGGGCATCCTGATGGCGACCACGCCATGGTCGGACGGGCCGGTGGCCCATGCCAGCATGTCCAGCATCTGCTCTCCGCCGGTCGGCGCCAGGCAGGTCACATCGGGCGTGTTGGCGAACATCGTCATGTCGAACGTGCCGGAATGCGTGTTGTCGGCGCCGGAAACGCCGGCTCCGAAGATCAGCAGCGTCGCCGGAACATGGTTGAGCGCGAGCTCCTGCTGCAACTGGTCGTAGATGCGCTGGAAGAACGTGGCTGAAGTGGCCAGAACCGGTCGGCCGCCGGCCTTCGCAATGCCCGCCGCGAAGGCGGCCGCATGCTCCTCGGTGATGCCGGTATCCACGTAATGCGCACCCGCGCGCTTGCGGAAATCCCGGGTGATGCCGTTCGAACCGGGCGTGGCGGGGGAAACCACCACCAATCCCGGCTCCTGTGCGAAGCGTGGTTCCAAGGAAGCCATGGCCATCTGGCCATAGTATTTGCGCGCGTCGAGCGGCTTGCCCAGCGCGCTGTCCGGATCCTGCCAATGGTTCGCCTCGCACTGTCCGGCGTGCGGCTGCGGATTCGTCTGGTTGCAGCCGTCCGAGCCGTTCTCCGTTACGGTTCCATCGTCGAAGCCCAATCCCTTGGTGGTGTGGATGTGCAGCACGACGGGATGGTCGATGTCCTTCAGATCTTCGAGCGCGTCGACGAGCGCGTCCACGTCGTTGCCTTGCTCCACATACCGGTAGTCAAGGCCGAAAGCTTTGAACAGGTTCAGTTCCGCCGTGCCGCCCGAAGCCCGTAGCCGTGCGAGATTGCCGTACATGCCTCCGAAATCCTCGGCAATCGACATTTCATTGTCGTTGACGACGATGATGAGATTCCCGCCCTGCTCGGCCGCGTTGTTCAACCCTTCGAAGGCGATTGCCGAGCTCAGTGAACCGTCGCCGATGATGGCGACCACATTGCCAATGGAGCTTGTTCCCGTTGCCGACTTCTGCATGTCGCGGGTTTTGGCAAGACCACAGGCGAGGGAGATGGATGTGCCGGTGTGTCCCAGCACGAAGGAATCATGTTCGCTTTCTTCGGGATTGGTGAAACCGGTCACCTCGCCGAAACGCGATTCGTCCAAGTACGCTTCTGCACGGCCGGTAAGCATTTTGTGCACGTAGCTTTGATGGGAGACGTCGAAGATGAAACGATCGTGCGGCGAATCGAATACGCGGTGCAACGCCACGGTGAGCTCCACCACGCCGAGATTGGAGCCGATATGGCCGCCATGCTTTCTGCCGTATTCCAGTAGCGTGGAACGGATCTCCGCGCACAGGTCGCGCAGCCGTTGCTGGGGAAAGGCATGCACATCCGCCGGAGTATGAATCGAACCCAGTATGCCAGCGGTCATTATGCGCAACTGTCCTTCCCTGAACCTTATCTTCTTACCGCGGAAAATCGTATCCCACCGTATGCCCTTGCGGGGTGTTTGCGGGCAAATGACCGCAAAGTCTACCCAACTGCGGCACAATGGGAGAAGTCGTCCGATATTAGCGAATCGCTGAAAACCGCAAAGGAGCGCGACCATGAAAGCCGTATACGCAGCAGGGACCGATTATGCGGATCCATTATCGAAACTCAGGGTGGGGGAGCTCGAAGAGCCCCAACGCAAGCCGTTCTGGAGCAACATACGTGTTGCCTCGGCGAGCGTGAACCATCATGACATCTGGAGTCTGCAGGGCGTGGGGCTCGCCGCCGACCAGACGCCGATGATCCTCGGCACCGATGCCGCCGGCGTGCTCGAAGAGGACATCCCTGTCCGCAAAGGGCTGAAAGCCGGCTCCGAAGTGGTGCTCTACACCTTCGTCGGCACTGATGGCTCCGGCGTCATGCCGGGGGAGCGCCGCACCATCCTATCCGAAAAATACGCGGGCACCATGGCTGAGATCACCCAGGTGCCCAGCGCCAATGTGTTCGCCAAACCGGCCAACCTGAGTCTCGACGAGGCAGCGGCGCTCGGCACCAGCTGGCTGACCGCCTATTCGCTTCTGTTCACATCCGCCAACGTGAAGCCGGGCGACACAGTGCTCATCCAAGGCGCTGGTGGAGGCGTGTCCACCGCGGCCATCCAGCTTGCCCACGCCGCCGGACTGGAAGTGTTCGTCACCTCCCGAAGCGAGAGGAAGCGCGACCTTGCCGTCTCCATCGGAGCCGATGCGGTCTTCGAAACCGGTGCGAGACTGCCCCGCAAAGTCGATGCCGTCATCGAATCCGTCGGCGCGGCCACGTGGAGCCACTCCGTCAAATCCGTGCGTCCCGGCGGTACCATCGCCATCTGCGGAGCGACCACGGGAGGCCAGCCCGGAGCCGAACTGACCCGCATATTCTTCCAGGACATCCGCGTGCAGGGCAATACCATGGGCTCCCGTGAGGATTTCGCACGACTGCTCAGATTCGTGGAACACGCCGACCTGCATCCCGTCATCGACTCCACATACGCGCTCGCCGACGCCCCGGCGGCTTTCGAGAGAGTGGCCGAAGGCGACGTTTTCGGAAAGGTCGTGCTGCACATCGAGCCAAGTAAGTAAAGTAAGCGGTGTTCTGGAACACGTTGTTTACGTATATCTTCGGAGGTTCTTGATGGCAGACAACAAGCCTGAAGTCGCGGTGATCATGGGATCGGCGAGCGATTGGGAGACCATGAAGCACGCATGCGAGATGCTCGACCAGTTCGAGGTGCCGTATATGAAGCAGGTGATTTCCGCTCACCGCACGCCGGAACTGATGGGCGAGTTCGCACACAACGCCCGCGCCAACGGTCTGAAGGTCATCATCGCCGGCGCGGGTGGCGCGGCCCACCTGCCGGGTATGGTGGCGGCGCAGACCACACTGCCGGTCATCGGCGTGCCGGTGCGTTCCCACGCCCTGTCCGGCTGGGATTCGCTGCTGTCCATCGTGCAGATGCCGGGCGGCATTCCGGTGGCCACTACCGCCGTGGGCAACTCAGGAGCGACCAACGCCGGTCTGCTCGCGGTGAGCATCCTGAGTACCACTGACGAGCGTCTGGCCAAGGCGCTGCAGGATTATCGTGACTCCCTGAAGGAAAAGGTGGCTGAATCCAATGCCCAGCTTGTCTGAGGAAACCAACGGACGTGTCGAGCGTCTGATGCCCGGGGCCACCATCGGCATCATCGGCGGAGGCCAGCTGGGCCGCATGATGGCCCTGTCGGCCCGCTACATGGGATTCCGTATCGGCGTGCTCGACCCCACTCCCGACTGCCCGACCGCGCAGGTGGCGGATTTCCAGGTGACCGCCGAATACGACGACATCACCGCTATCCGCGAACTGGCCGAGAAATCCGATGTGCTCACCTACGAGTTCGAGAACGTGGACGCGGACGCCATCGACCAGGTGCGTTCCCTCGCGGCGGCCCCACAGGGAACCGATCTGCTGCGCGTCACCCAGGACCGCGTCAACGAGAAACGGTTCATCAACGATCATGGCACGCCCACCGCGCCATGGAAGGCGGTCAACAGCGTGGAGGAGCTCGACGCGGCCCTCGACGAGATCCATTACCCGGCGGTGCTCAAGACCCGTTCCGGCGGCTATGACGGCCACGGCCAGACCGTGCTCAGGTCCGACGCCGATCTGGAGAAGGTGCGCGCCCGCGCCGACCGTGGCGGCGGCTTCCCGCCGAGCATCCTGGAAGGATTCGTCGACTTCGCATTCGAGGCGAGCATCCTCGTCGTCGGCAACGGCAAGGACTACGTGACCTTCCCGATCGTGCGCAACGAACATCGCAACAACATCCTGCACATGACCATCGCGCCGGCGGAAGTGGACGAAAGCGTCGCCAAGGAAGCGCACGAACTGGCGCTGCGACTGGCCAAGGGCTTCGAACTGGCCGGCATTCTGGCCATCGAACTGTTCATCACCAAGGACAACAAGGTGATCGTCAACGAATTGGCTCCGCGACCGCACAATTCCGGCCATTACACCATCGAGGCATGCTCGTTCGACCAGTTCGACGCGCATATCCGCGGCATCGCCGGTTGGCCGCTCGAACAGCCGCAGCTGCTCAAGCCCGCCGTCATGGTCAACGTGCTCGGACAGCATGTCGCTCCGACGCGCGCGCTCATCGCCGACCATCCCGAATGGAACGTGCACGACTATTGCAAGGCCGAGGTGCGCCACGACCGTAAGATGGGCCACATCACCGTGCTGACCGACGACACCGCTCGGACCGTGGCCGACCTTGAGGCCACCGGCTGCTGGGACGACTTGAGGTAGACGCGAGAATGTCGGAAATCCAGGCGAATTGCCTGTGCGCCGGCGTTGGTTTTGACGGGGCGACGCATGGGCAATCCTATGGAACGGAAAAGGAATTGCATTGACGGACGGACGGATGGAACGAAACACCAAGCAAAAAGAGCTGATTCATGATGCGCTCAAAGCGAGCAATGAATTCATATCCGCGCAGAATCTGCATCGTCGGCTCGAAGACGAGGGAGTGAAGGTCGGATTGGCCACCGTCTACCGTCAATTGAACATTTTGGCGGATAGTGGCGTAGCGGATACCGTACGTATGAATGGGCAGCAACTGTTTCGCTTGTGCGGCGATGACGGGCATCATCACCATCTGGTTTGCACGGGTTGCGGCAAAACCGTGGAAATCGAGTCACCGTCGGAAACATGGTTGAAGGGAATCTCCGAAAAATACGGATTCACCATCGAACGTCACACGCTTGAAGTGTTCGGATTATGCGCGGATTGCCAGAAGAACGGCAAGACCGATTGATCGTCTAAAGATTACGGGCGCGGATTGTCTTGGGAAATGAAGATGTCCGGTTCCGAACAAGCAAGGCGTTCGGGGCCGGACATCATCGTTTTCGTTTTCCGCGATTATCGGCAAAGCGGCGTTCGTTACGAAAATCAGTGGGCCAACATTTCCGTGGCTACTTCGTCGGCGTCCATCGAAGCGGAATAATAGGTCGGCCAGTTATCCATTTCCTTGAGGGTCTTATCCTGCGAATCACCCGAGAAGATATGGAAGTGCGCGGCCTTGCCCGGAGCGATGCCATGATCGGAGAACTGCACGGCCTTGGGCGCGCCTTCCGGAACGTCGCCGGTGGTGGTGAACAGGTAGCGTACGCCACGGTTGCCCTTGGAGTAATCGAGGATTTTGTATCCATCGTACTTGTATGTGGCGGTTGCGTCCTTGCCGTTGCGGGTGAACGTGATCTGGTCGCCCTTGATGGTGATCTTCTCGACGTCGGTCTTGTAGCCGGTGTCATAGTACTTGTTGTACTCGGCTTCGGTCATGTCGCCCTTCTTGGCCTTGGCCTGCATCACCTTCTTGAGCTTGCCTTCTTTCAGCAGGGGATACACGGACTGCCATTCACCCTCGTAGTCGGACAGGTCGCGGTCCTTGACATCCTGGGTGAGGAACCAGCCGTTCGAAGTGTCGTTGGCCAGTGCCTGGTTGGCGATGGTGGTCAGCCATCCGAGCAGGGTCTTCTGGTTTTCGGGCAGCTGTTCGGTGGCTGAGACGATGGTCTTGTGCGAGGAAATCGCGGCCGCGTTGAGTTTCTTCGCGAAACCATCCATTTCCTGCGGGTTGACAACCAGCAGGTCGACGCCGGAGCCGGAGACCGTGGAGAGGGCGTCCTTCAGGTCGGCCGCGGATGGCTCGGAATCGCTGTTCATCGCGTTCGTGTATGCCTCCGGGGTCACATCGACCGATCCCGCATAATCGAGCAGATAGTTGATGATGGACTCGGTCGCGACATAGCGTCGTTGGACGCCATTGGCGCGTGCTTTGTTGATCAATGCCACGAAGTCGGCGTAATCGCCGTTCCAGCTATTGAAGTGCCGCTGCGCGGTCTGCGCCGTGGCGGTGTTCTTTCCGGCCTTGGTCTCATAGGCTTCGGTGATGGCGTTGGCCGTCTTCAGCACCGCCTCCGGGTTGAACCACAGATGCGGATTGATGCTTCCGTGATGGTGATGGTGACCGGATTCGTTCTCGGAATGCTCGTGGGAGTGCTCCTCCGTCACGGTGACGCCCATGATGTCGCCGACGTTCACGATGGTCTGCTTGCTCTTGTCGAACTGTGCCTTTTCGGCCCAACCGTCATATCCGGCGCCGTTGAGCACCACGATATCGGCTTTGGTGAGTTTGGCGAGATCGGACGGGGTCGGTTCGTAGTCATGCGGTTCCACTGATGTGGAATTGATGAGGGACGTTACCTTGACGCAGGATCCACCCAGCTCTTGGGCGAGAGACCCCCACTGGTTCACGGATGCCACAACGTCGAATGTTGTGCTGCAGGAGTCGGCAACCTGCTGGTCCGCGACGCTGGCATTGCCGGCAGCGTTGTTACCGCTCGCGGTCTCATTCGGACTGGCCACTGCAAGACCGCCTGCGATGATGCCGGCTACGGCTAGGCCTGCGACGAAGCTGACTATTGGAGCTACGAAACGGTTCTTCTTGTTGGACGCTACGGCGGTTTCTTCTGACTGCATGTTTAGGGTACGGCTGACATTCGGATCAGTCATGCTCTTCTCTTTCTACTTTTGCTTTCGATTTGGGTATATGCGACCCATGTTGATAGGTGAAGCGGAAGCCATCGTGGATGCATGTGCCCGTGATATCTGGGACGGGTGAAACCTTCCGACGATGTTCCACGACATGGGATATAATAGCAAATGAGAATCATTATCAACTAAGAAGGGAAAGGTGTATCGCATGTGCGGATGCACCGTGGGGATCCGGAATGCGTGTGATTGCGGAATGAGGCCGATTCGGAGGGGTTGCAATGGATAAAAGGAAATCGCCTCGTAAAATACGGGGCGATTTCCTGCTTATCTCAACCGTTCGACCCGCGGTGCAAATACGGGTCAGACCCTCCGTTCCGGAACGACGGTGGCTGCGTTCCGGAACAAGCGGCGCATCGATGCTGATGCGCCACGGATAATCATGCGGATATCAGAGTTTGTCGACGTCCACATACCCTTTGCGTACGGCGGGCACCAAATATGCCGGCACCTGTACCTCGCGTCCGTTGGGCGCGGTCGTGGTGACGAGCTCCACTGGCTTCGCCTTCCAATTGGAACGGCGCGAATGGGTGTTCGCTCGGGAAGTCCTTGTTTTGGGAAGCGCCATCAGCCCTGCCTCGCTTTCCAGCGTGGATTCTTCTTGTTGATGACGTACAGGTGTCCGCGGCGGCGCACAACCATGGATCCGTCCTTGCGCAACAGGGATCGGATGGAGGCTTTGACCTTCATGTCACTTGTCCTTTCTGCCGTAGCGTCGGTTGAACTTCTGCACCTGGCCCGCGGCGTCGAGCACCATGGATTTACCGGTGTAGAACGGATGCGAGTAACTGGTGACGTCCACGGTATACAGCGGATAGGTGTTACCGTCCTTCCATTCGATGGTGGGGAGCTTGTCGGCCTTGGCCACCAACGTCGAACGGGTCAGGAACATAGTTCCGGTGGATTGGTCTTTGAACACCACCGGACCATATGGCGGATGAATGCCTTTTTGCATTGTGTTGTCTCCTTCGATGGATGTTATGACTTGCGATGTTGCGGTCGGATGTCACCAGCTGGACTTGGTGACACCGGGCAGTTCACCCTTGTGGGCCTTTTCCCTCATGTTGATGCGGGAGAGGCCGAATTTGCCGACGTATCCGCGCGGTCTACCGTCGATGGAGTCGCGGTTGCGCAGCCTGGTCGGGCTGGCGTCGCGGGGCAGCGCATGCAGCTTGCGCATGGCCTCATCGCGTTCTTCCTGGGATAGGTGTGGATTGACGGAATCCCTCTTGTACTTCGGTCTTCGTTCCGTGTATTTTGCCACGGTGAGCTCGCGTTGGCGCTGTTTGACTATTTTGCTGGTTTTTGCCATGTCAACGAGCCTCTCTGAAAATCACGCGCTTCTTCAATACCGGATCGAACTTGAGTAGTTCCAAGCGGTCCGGAGTGTTCCGGCGGTTTTTGGTGGTGGTGTACGTCGACCCCGTGCCTGCGGTGGAGCGCAACGTGATCACCGGTCGGATGTCGTTTGATTTCGACATGGATGGTCCTTTCTTCCTGTCTGACGCGATCTTGTGTGGTCAGGCTTCGATTTTTCCGGCCGCGATAAGACGTGCGACCGCGGAATCGATGCCGATGCGGTCGATGGTCTTCATGCCTCGTGGCGTCACCGTGAGAGCGATGGTGCGTCCAAGAGAAGGAATGTAATAACGCTTCTTCTGCAGATTCGGCTCGAAGCGCCGACGGGTTTTCCTGTGCGAGTGGGAGACGCTGTTGCCGTAGCCGGCGTGGGTTCCCAGAATTTGACAATGTTTGGTCATGGGTCTAACTATAGATATTGAGAATCATTATCGTCAAGTCGGAAATGAAAAATAAGGAGACGCAATGACCCATCCATCCTTGGAATCATGGAGAAACGCCGAAGGCAACGAATCTGGGAAATCTCACGATTCCGACGAGTTGGAAAAGCTGTTTTCGCGGAATGACGACGAACTGTCCCATGGCAATGTGGTGTTGCTGACAGGCGTGGAACGTCTTGCCTTGGACTCGGTGTCGTTCTCTCTGGCTGATTCCTGCCCATCGGCCTATACCATCTCCTACGACGTCACGGCCGACGACGATGCGGAATCCGGCATCACGGTCACGCGCACCATTCGTCGTCCGGCCAGCTTCGGCAATCTGATGGAGGGGGATTGTGCGTCCTTCCGTATGGACGACTGCTGCCTGACCTGTTCGGTCAAGCATGATCTCGCCGTGGCAATGAAGAACGTCGGCTCGTCCGATTGCGTGCTCGTTGTACTGCCTATCGGCGTGGAAGGTACCGCGCCCGCTCAATACCTCGCCGAATCCGCCGCATTGGGGGAACTGCCATGGAACTACGTTGATATCACTGTGGCCAACGCCACGCGGCTTGAAGGATTCGAGGAGCGCAACTTTGATGACCAGCCGCTTGTTCTGTCCGGATACGACGAGGATGATGCAATCGTCGAACCACGTTCGACAGGCGTGGTGCAGGCCCGTCTCATTCGTGAAGCGGCGCATATTCTGGTGCTTCCCGGCATGGATGGCGCCTCTGCGACGCTGCATGCCGTTTCATTGGCCGACACCGCCACGCACCACGCCTATAAACTGTTGGCTGCGCTCGCCGATCCGCACGCGACCATCCATCCGGATGCGCATCGCGCCGATCTGCACGCGTTGTTTGGAACGCGTGATGTCCAGATCAAGGAAGGGGCGACACGTTCCAACCAGTGAATGCGATGGTGCTTGACATATACGCGCTACTGCCAATAGAAATAGCCTGTTGGCGCGTTTTTCGTCTGATGAAGTGAGACGACGCGCAACATCAGACCTTGACGTTCATATCCGGACGTGCCGTAGGTGCCGTTTTCCAGACGCGCCTCGACCGTGACCCATTGGTGTTCCGCGGGCGTCTTGCCGTTCGACGTGGCCATGAAGCCGAACGGCGTCATATCGAGGATGCAGCAGCTCATGAACTGCCTCGCCACCTGGAATTCATGACGTCCGTATGTTCTGGAATGGCTCACGAATCCGGTCACGCGTATCCGGTAGCCCTCATAGCGCTGCGGATTATGGTCGATATGTTCGAACCACGCGCCGAATTCATCATTGCTGATGGTGATGATGCGATGCTTCGTATCCAATCCGTGCAGATGCTTCACGCCGTCGGGAGAGTAAACGTTTCTGGCGATGGGGATGGCGCGTCCGGAAGCATAGGCGTCGAATCCGGTCGATGCCGGGGATTGCTGGAATGGCACGCTGATCAGCAATGCGGGTATGATCAGCGCGACCAGCCATTGCGGACTTTTGCGCGCGTCGGTCGTATCGGTATGGAATATGCCGAGCCATGCGGCGACCGCCATCAACCCCAGCAGGATCGCAGTGGCGATGAGATATGGTTTCGACCGCGGCGTGGCCAACGACGTGTATGTGCCGCTTGCGACGGCATGCGCGATTGCAGCGGATAACGCGGCGAAACAACCACCCTCCACCAAATCGACCGTGCTGGGGCGTTTCGGATGGATGCCGTGATGGGAACGGTGTCCCGTGGACATGGATGAGGATGCGATTGATGAGAACAACGCCATGACGGACCTCATATTCCGAACACCACATGTACGAGGGAAGCGAGCGACGCGCAGACAACCGTGATGGTGACCGCGAGACGAAGCGTGAAACCTGTCCTGCATTCGATGCCCAGCATCATCGTGTTCTTCACGTCAAGCACCGGGCCGAACGTCAGAAAAGCCAACAAAGCCGAGATCGGCAGCATCCCGGACATTCCCGAGGCGATTACCGCGTCGGACGATGAGCATACCGAACAGAGAAACGCAATCGCCATGGCTCCTACGATGGCGATCAGCGGATGGCTTGCGGCAATGTCGGCATTGAGCGTGTCGCCGAACGCGACGCGAATGATTGATGCGATCGCCGATCCGAACAGCAGCACTGGCATCATGCGAAGGAAATCATCATGGGTATGACGGAGAAAATGGCGCAGACGTGATTCCCGACGATCCATGCCATGCCCATGTGCGCCGGAACGACGGCATGGAATATCGTGGCCGCGCGCATGTGCATCCGCATGCCTGTCATGTTCGTGGCTGTTTTCCGGGCGCACCGGACCACGGCCAGCGGGACGAATGGCAAACGTGGCGCCTACAAGCAGCGCCATCAACGCGCCGAGACCCATACGGCGGAACACCATCCACGGATCGTTCGGAAACGCGTACCATGTCGACCATATAGCCATCGGATTCATGATTGGCACCGCGACAAGAAAGGTGACCGCGCAAGGGACGGGAAGTCTTTTGCGCAGCAGATTCGCGAACGTCGGCACCGCCATGCAATCGCACACCGGCATGCACAGGCCCGCGACCAGCGCTACGGCAAAACCGCCGATGGTGGTGCGCGGAATGTGCCGTTCGAGGAACGATGCCGTGACGAATGTCGCGACCGCGGCCGACATCATCGCGCCGAGCAGCATGAAGGGAATGGCTTGAAGCGTCAATCCGGCGATGCTGATGCCGATGCGTGCCAACGGAACATGCAGACCATGCGCTTCGATTGCCTGCGATGCGGCGATCAGGAAAGCGACCAGTGGCGTGCCGATGATGAGATACAGATAATTCGCCGAGGAATTGTGGCATGAAGAGGCCATACGCCGTATGGTACACCACCTTTTGGCGCCGGGGCTTGCGGAAAGAACCTGTGGACGAAATCGGATATCACAGTGTTTTGTCAGATTCAACGGTAACAATAGGACGTTAGCATTTCGCCGCGTAATCCGGCGAGGGGAATCCGATGCGTTACGAGTGGAGAAAGCGCTTGACGAACGAATCCGTGAAGAACGAGACGATTGAGGAACTGAGTATCAAAACGGTGGATCCGAATGCGCCTGCAGGCAAGGCCGGGAAGGAACGCAAACCGTTCCCTGGGTGGCTGTATGGCGTGCTGTTCGTGGTCTTCGATGCGATTGGCGTGGCTGCCTTGCAGATTGGGGTCAGCCAGTCAGCGACCCGTGTCAAACTGTCAAACAACATGTGGGTCACCGGCTGGGGTTTCGTCAGCAAAATGTGGACCAGTCTCAATTTCGTCGCACTGCTGAATCTGCTGCTGTGGGGCGTGCTGTATCTGATACTGCTGATGTTGTGCAACCGTTTTTGGATTGCGACCCCGTTGTTTCTGGCAGTGACGTTCATCGTCGCCGTGATCGAGCATTTCAAGGTCTCGATACGATACGAGGCGATTCTGCCGAGCGATCTGAACTTTCTGAAGGCCGACGCCGGCAATCTGATGAGTTTCATGCCTGCCGGCGCGCAATGGACCATTCTGATCGCGGTGGCGGCGTTCGCCGCGTTCGTGGCGCTGTTCGTCTTCCTGAACCGTATCGACGCCCGTCACGGCAGGCTGTTCCGAGGCTCCGACAAGCAATCCCGTTCCGTGAACGCGATCGCAAGACTGCTGCTGATCCTGCTTCCCGGCCTGTTCTTCACGCTGTATTCGATGCAGGTGAGCACCGTCGGCTCATGGGCCAAAAGCTTCGCCACCGCCATGGGGGATATGCCCTCCATGTGGGATTCCGTATACGACGCCCAGCGTAACGGGCCGCTGGTGGCGTTCACCCGTCAGCTCAACCCGAAAGTCATGGTCAAACCGGACGATTACTCCGAAGAGACCATGAAACAGGTAGCGGCCCGCTATGAGAAGGCCGCGAAGAAGATCAACGTGGAACGCTCCGCGAACATGACCGACAGCACCGTCATCTACGTGCTGTCCGAATCCTTCTCCGACCCGTCCCGCGTGCCGGGACTCAAAGTTAACAAGGATTCCATGCCGAACATCCGTAAGATCAAACAGAGCACCACATCCGGCCTGATGCTGTCCTCCGGATACGGCGGAGGTACCGCCAATCTGGAATACATGGGACTGTCAGGCCTGAGCATGGCTAATTTCGATTCCTCCCTGACCAGCCCATACCAGCAGCTGGTGCCGAGCGAGCATTGGACGCCAACCATCAACCAGATGTGGGGTGCGCCCAAGAACTCCATCGGCCTGCACCCGTACGAGTCGTCCATGTACTCGCGCGCCACCAACTACAAGAAGTTCGGCTTCTCGCACTTCTATACACTGACCGGTCCGGACGTTATATCGCATCAGGACAAAATCGACGAATCGCCATATGTCTCCGACGAGGCCACCTACCAAAGCACACTGGAGGAAGTTAGGAAAACCAAGTCGAACCAGTTCCTGCAGGTCATCACCATGCAGAACCACATGCCCTACCACGAATGGTACAAGCACAACGATTTCAAGGCGGAATCCACCACCAGCGAGCCTCTGGGCGAGGACGAGCAGGAATCCATCGAAACCTACCAGAAGGGCGCGTCCCTGACGGATGAGGCGACCGCCGGATTCCTCGACGAACTCGACAAGCTTGACAAGCCGGTCACCGTGGTCTTCTACGGCGACCACCTGCCCGGCATCTACTCCTCGGCATCCGCGGACGACGACAACTCGCTGGCCCTGCATCAAACGGACTACTTCATCTGGTCCAACAAAGCCTCCGGTACGCAAGGCAACAAGATCGACAACGCCGAATACTCGTCGCCGAACTTCTTCGTGGCCCAAGCGGCCGAGCACATGGACGCCAAAGTCTCCCCGTACCTGGCGTTCCTCACCGAAATGCACTCCAAGATCTCCGCCATGGAGCCGCCGGTCGTGAACAACATCCAAGGTTGGGACCGCATTCCCGAAGGACAGAACATCTATCTGAACTCCAAGGGCGAGCCTATGGCCGAAAACGACTTCGATGCCGAAACCAAGCAGCTGCTGGCCGATTACCGGCTCATCCAATACGACATCACCACGGGGAAGAACTATCTGAAAAACACCACGTTCATGACCCTGCCGTAACGAGGACGGCGCGCCTTCCCCCCGTCACGGCACTTGACGTACCTTTGTACGCCTTCGTGTCGTGGTGTGTGGAATTCGCGCGCGTCCTCGATATGGTAGGGGTGTGGTGGGGAGATTGTCTTCCGTACGGCTCGACACACTCTTGGGGATACAGTAAGGGGTTTGTTCCGATTGTGGAACAAACCCCTTAAGCGTTTACGGCGTCAGTGGGATGCGTTCACATCATGCGTTCAAAGCCTTGAAGCCGATGTCATGACGGTAGAACATCCCCTTCGTGTCGAGCTTGTCGATGATGCCGTAGACCTTGTCCTGCGCGGTCTTGATATCGGCAGCGGAGGTCTCCACGAAAAGCACGCGGCCGGAATTCGCCACCAGACCGTGCTCGCCGCGGTCCACACCGGCATAGTAGACGTGGGAATCATCATCGACCGGAATCTCAGGAATCGCTGCGCCCTTGACCACATTGGTCGGATAGCCGTCGGAAGCGAGCACTACGCCGAGGGTGGCGTTGTCCTCGTCCCAAGTGAATTCCGGAGTCTCGCCGTTCAGAATGGCATTGATGCCGGCGCCGAGGTCGGAAGTGAGCTTCGGCAGCACCACCTCGGTTTCCGGATCGCCGAAACGTGCGTTGAATTCGATGACCTTCGGACCGTCCGCGGTGGCGATGAGACCCGCGTACAGGATGCCGGTGAACGGCGTGCCCTCGTCGGCCATGGCCTGCACCGTCGGCTTCACGATGGTCTCGATGGCGGTGTCGATGACGTCCTGGCCGATCTGGGGGACGGGGCTGTAGGCGCCCATGCCGCCGGTGTTCGGGCCCTTGTCGCCATCGTAGGCGCGCTTGTGGTCCTGGGAGATCGGCATCGGCCAGAAATCGGTGCCGTTCACGAAACTCATCAGGGAGAATTCCTGTCCTTCAAGAAAATCCTCGATGACCACTTTCGCGCCCGCGTTGCCGAAGCGGTGATCCACGAAGATGTCCTCAAGGGCTTCGATGGCGGTCTTCTCGTCCATCGCCACGGTCACGCCCTTGCCTGCGGCCAGTCCGTCGGCCTTGATGACGATCGGCGCGCCATGCTCACGCACATAAGCGGTGGAACGCTCCAAATCGTCGAACGTCTGATATTTCGCGGTCGGAATGCCGTGACGCTCCATGAGCTGCTTGGCGAAGTCCTTGGAACCTTCGATCTGCGCGGCGGCCTTGTTCGGGCCGAAAGCCTTGATGCCGGCGGCGGCGAAATCGTCGACGATGCCTTCGATGAGCGGCACTTCGGGGCCGACGAACACCCAATCGTATCCATTGTTCTTCACGAAATCGATGAGTGCGGCATGGTTGGACGGGTCGAGCTGCGTGGTGCGGATGCCGTCAAGCTCCATGCCCGGATTGCCCGGGGCCACGGTGACTTCGCTGACGCTGCCGCCACGCATGAGCGCGTGGGCGATGGCGTGTTCACGCGCGCCGGAACCAATGACCAGAACCTTCATTTTTCCTCCTGTAACATCCCTTGTGGGAAAGCCTTGAAAAGCCAAAGAAATAATCGGGGGTGGCCGTTCCGGTCACCCCCGTATGTTCGTCTATCGCAGTTCCACATCCTCGTCGGTCTTCTTGACGATACCGCCCAGCACGTAGCCGGCCTCGCCATTGGCCTTGAGCAGTTCCATGGTCTTGTCAGCGTCCTCGGCGCTGACCGCCAGCACCATGCCGATGCCCATGTTGAAGATGTTGAACATTTCCATATGATCAATCTCGCCGGTCTTCTCCAGCACGTCGAAGATCGGCAGAACCGGCCAGGAGCCGAGATTGATGCGTGCGGCCAGGCCGTCGGGGATCATACGCGGGATGTTCTCGATGAAGCCGCCGCCGGTGATGTGCGCGACGCCCTTGACCACGCCGGCCTTGAACAGCGGGGACAGCGTCTTGACGTAGATCTTGGTGGGGGTAAGCAGCACGTCGCCGAGCTTCTCGCCGCCAAGCTCATCCAGCTGGGTGTCGACGGTGTAGCCGGCCTGCTCGAACAGGGCCTTGCGCACCAGGGAGAAGCCATTGGAATGCACTCCGGTGGAGGGAAGACCGATCAGCACGTCGCCGTCGACGATCGTGGAACCGTCGACGATGGCGGACTTTTCAGCCACACCCACGGCGAAACCGGCCAGATCGTACTCGTCTTCGTCATACATGCCCGGCATCTCGGCGGTCTCGCCGCCGATCAGGCCGCAATCGGCCTGCACGCAACCGTCCGCCACGCCAGACACGACCTGCTCAAGCAATGCCGGATCGTTCTTGCCGCAGGCGATGTAATCCAAGAAGAACAGCGGTTCGGCGCCCTGGGCCGCGATGTCGTTGACGCACATGGCCACGCAATCGATGCCGATGGTGTCATGCTTGTCCGCCATCTTGGCGACGACCAGTTTGGTGCCCACGCCATCGGTGCCGGAAATCAGCACCGGCTCCTTGTAGCCCAAGGAGGCGAGATCGAACAGGCCGCCGAAACCGCCGATGCCGCCGACCACGCCCGGACGGTTGGTGCGCGCAACATGCGACTTGATGCGCTTGACGACTTCGTAACCGGCTTCAACGCTCACGCCGGCTTCTTCATATGCTTTTGGCATATCAAACCTTTCTTGGATCTCAGTGTTCTTCTTGGGATGAAGTGGTGGTGTACTCGTTGCCTTCGTACTTGCTCTTGTACAGGGCGAATTCAGGCAACCGGACGCGATCCTCCGGAGTCAGGGACTTCAGGAAGTCGGCTTCGTAATCATCCAAGGCGGTTGGATAATCACCATTGAAATAGGCCACGCACAGGCCGCCATACGGCGCGTCCGCGCCCAGACCGATCGATTCGACCAAACCGTCGAGCGAGAGGAACGCAAGCGAATCCGCACCAATGTAATCGCGGATCTCGTCGACGGACATCTTGGCCGCGATCAGCTCCTTGGTGGTGGAGATGTCGATGCCGTAGAAACACGGGTACTTCAGCGGCGGGGAGCTGATACGCATATGCACTTCGGCTGCTCCGGCCTCCTTGAGCATCTGCACGATGCGCTTCGAGGTGGTGCCGCGCACGATGGAATCGTCGATGACGACCACGCGCTTGCCTTTGACTACGCCGCGCACTGCGGACAGCTTCATGCGCACGCCCTGCTCGCGCAGCTCCTGCGTGGGCTGGATGAAGGTGCGCGCCACGTACTGGTTCTTGATCAGGCCCATTTCGTTCGGCAGGCCGGCCTCTTCGGAGTAGCCGGATGCCGCAGACAGGGAGGAATTCGGCACGGCGATGACCATATCGGCGTCGACGGGGGATTCCTGGGCCAGTCGCGCTCCCATGCGCTTACGGGCGGAATGCACGTTCACGCCATAGATATTGGAGTCGGGGCGTGCGAAGTAGATGAATTCCATCGAGCAGATGGCCAGCTGGGTCTGGTCGGTGTAGCGGTCGATGTGGTAGCCGCTGTCGTCCACGACCACGATCTCGCCCGGGCGGATGTCGCGCACCAGTTCGGCACCGACGGTGTCGAGCGCGCAGGTCTCGGAAGCGAGCACATAGGCGCCGTTGGTCATCCTGCCAAGGGACAGCGGGCGGAAACCGTTCGGGTCGAGCGCGCCAATCATGGCATGCTCGGTCATGATCAGATAGGCGAAGCCGCCATGCACGGTGTTGAGCGCTTCCTTGAGCTTGTCCATGAACGTGGGCTTGCCGGAGCGGCGGATGAGGTGCATCAGCACTTCGGTGTCGGAATTCGAATGGAAGATCGCACCCTCGTCTTCGAGCTTGCGGCGCAGGGAGGGGCAGTTGGTCAGATTGCCGTTGTGGCACAAGGCCATGTCGCCGTCATGGAAACGGAAGATGAACGGCTGGATGTTGTCGGTGCCGCCGGAGCCGGCGGTGGCGTAACGCACATGGCCGATCGCCTTGTCTCCTTTCAGGCGTTCGATTTCCCGTTCGTCGCTGAACACCTGGGTCAACAGACCCGTTCCGCGATGACCGATGAGATGACCATTATCGTTGGAGACAATGCCGGCACCCTCCTGACCGCGATGCTGCAACGCGTGTAGACCGAAGTAGGTGAGTCGGGCGGCGTCCGAGTGGCCCCAAACGCCGAAAATACCGCATTCCTCGTGGATGTCTTCGAGTTCAGCTGACAAGCCAAAGCTCCTTCCAAAACCATGGAGACAAGGGGTTCGCTACCGTCCAACCCTACCAACGGGCGGCTACAAGCGAAGCGTCGCGGGGCGTCCTTCGCTCATGTCTGCACGCGTGGAAACGGACACGTATTCGAACGGCTGTTCGAATATTCTGATATGATGGAAACGTCGAACCGCGAATCATGGTCATTGGCGTACGGAACGCGTCGATGCGGACCGTTGTGTGGAAGGGACGTCATGGTCGAACGGACATATATGGCAATCGATCTGAAATCCTTCTATGCGTCGTCGGAATGCGTCGAGCATGGATTCCCTCCGTTGTCCACGCATCTGGTGGTGGCGGACCAGTCGCGCACTGACAAAACCATCTGCCTTGCAGTCTCCCCGTCGCTGAAGGAGTATGGGCTTCCAGGGCGCGCCCGCCTGTTCGAGGTCAGAGAGAAGCTGAAAGAGGTCAATGCGGCGCGCAAGGCGGTCGCCCCAGGCGGAGTCCTGAGAGGCGAGTCGTATGACGCGAAGGCGCTCGCCGCTGATCCGAATCTGGCGGCGGGAGTGTTCATCGCCAAACCGCGCATGTCGCATTATCTGGCGATGAGCGCGAAGATCTATGGAATCTATCTGCGGTATGTGTCGGCTGAGGATATCCATGTGTATTCGGTGGACGAGGTGTTCATGGACGTCACCGGGTATCTGCGCGCTTACGGCAAAAGCGTGGAGGAGATGGCGCGCGACATCATCCGTGACATCCACTCCCAGACGGGCATCACCGCCACCGCGGGCATCGGCGCGAACATGTACCTGGCCAAGGTGGCCATGGACATCGTGGCCAAGCACATCCGCTCGGGGGAGGACGGCATCCGCATCGCGCGGCTTGATGAAATGTCGTATCGGAGGCTGTTGTGGAACCATCGGCCGTTGACTGATTTCTGGCGTGTGGGGCGAGGGTACGCGCGGAAGCTCGAGGCGCAGGGCCTGCTGACCATGGGAGACATTGCGCGTTGCTCCATCGGCAGGGCCGACGAATACTACAACGAGGATCTGCTGTACCGGATGTTCGGTGTGAACGCCGAACTGCTCATCGACCACGCGTGGGGGTGGGAGCCATGCACCATCGCGGATATTAAAGCGTACAAGCCGGCCGGACGCAGCATGAGCTCCGGGCAGGTGCTGACGAAGCCCGTCGATTTCGACGCCGCTCGTCTGATTGCGCGCGAAATGGCGGATACGCTGTCGCTGAATCTGGTGGCGAAGGGCGTGAAGGCGGGCCGGGTGGGATTGATGGTCGGCTATGATACGGCAAGCCTCGATCCGAAGAAGCTTGGCAAGGATGGAGCCAGGTGGAAGACGGTCGCAGAACACGCCGCGGCGACATATGACGGTCCGATTTCTCTTGATAGATATGGCCGGCGTGTGCCCAAGCCGGCTTCGGGGTCGATTGCATTGCCTGAACCGACTTTGGCGACGTCGCGCATCTGCGAAGCCGTGGATGGTCTGTTCCGCTCGATCGTCGATGGGCGACTGTTGGTCCGCCGTCTGAACGTGGTCGCTGCGGATCTGCTGACGGCCGATCGGCTGGACGATCATCGGTCCGAAGGTTCCGGATACGTCCAACCCGATTTGTTCGAGACTTTGGACGATCCATCCAAAAACGTCGCTCCCGACGGTGGTCCTATATCGGAAGCGGAGCGGTCAGGGAGCCCGAAAGACGGGGAGCCCGAACTTCAGATGCAACGGACGCTGCTCAGCATCAAACGCAAATTCGGCAGAAACTCCGTCATCAAAGCCATGGATATGTTCGATGACGCGACCGGACAGCAGCGCAACAAGCAGATCGGAGGCCATGCGGAATGAGTCTCACCGAAACGCATCGCTACGACGACATCATTGATTTGCCGCACTACAGGTCGAAAACACATGCGCATATGAGCATGCGCAACCGTGCGGCACAGTTCATGCCATTCGCCGCCCTGACCGGCTATGACGACATCATCAAACAGACCGAGCAGGCCAGCGGTGAGGCCGTGGAACGCGCCAACACGCCCGTCGATCTCGCCGACGGCTACCTTTCCGCCTGATGGACTTGCACCCCTTGTTCCAATAAGGGTGCCGAAAATTCCGGCGCCAACTGAATCTCTTTCCGGTGAGGCCGCGGATAATGGGCGTACAGCGTCGCTGTCGCCACAGCGCAGCCATAAGAGAAAGAGAAGATCATGGCCTCCAATGATGGATCGCGGCCGGAACCGCAGAAGCCCATTGACGGGCAGCCCACTGAAATCATGAGCCCGCAGAACATGGACGGCGCTCCGGACCCGGAGCGTCTAACCGAGTCCATATCCCCGGTGCCATCGTCCGCCGAGCCTGTGCCGGACGCTCCCGCGGAGACATCCCAGGAACCCACTGCTCAACTACATGCCCCGAACGCTTATGCGGACTGGAACGCGTTGAAGGAAACGCCCACGATGACGATTCCTCAGGTAGGACAGGCAACGGTCGCCGGTGGCGGGGTGTCGATGACGGATCCGAGGGAATCGATGAAACAGCCGTTGGCCCATGTTCCAAACGCGGCGGCGTCCAAGGAATCCGCTCCGGCGGAGCCCAAGACGAGGAAGCCGATAATCGCGTTCATCCTCGCCATCCTATATCTGCTGATCACATTGATTAATGATGGAAGCACATCGGTGGCTTTCATCGTCGCGTTCGCCGTTCTCCCGGCCGTATTCTGCGTCCTGGCCTTTCTGGACACCGTCGAGGCTCCCAAAAGCAGGAAGCGGATCATCACCTATATCGCCATCGGTGTGACGGTGGTGAGCGTCGTGGTCTTCGGAGGCAAGATGGTCGCCTACAAGGCGCATGAGAAAGCCAATCATGCGGCCCGCGTGGCGGAATCGTGCCAGCCCATCGAATGGCCGGACAGTGGTCTCGCCCAGAAGCTTCCCGCGCCGGAAGTATTGAAGGGGGAAGTGTACGACACCTCCGATTCGGTTTCGATAACGCTTTGCGATGCCACGGAATCCTTGCTCGACAAGTACGTCAAGGCGGCGAAGAAGTCCGGATTCACTGTCGACTATTACAAATCCTCGGATTCGTACAGGGCGAAGGACGCCGAAGGCAATGAAATTACCTTGTGGTATTCCGAGGATCAGGAAGACGGTAACACCTTGAGGATCCATATCAGCGGTCCGCAGCAGGATGAGCAGTCCGATTCCACGGATTCCTCCAAGAAGAACGAGAGGCAGGACGGACAACAGGAGGAAAAAGACACGCAGACCCAGCAGTCGCAGCAGGACGAGCAGCAGTCCGAGCAGAAGGATTCGTCCCAGGTCGATCCGAACTTCAAGGCCACGATGGACAGCTATGAGAAGTTCTTCGACCAGTATGTCGACTTCATGAAGAAATACAAAGATTCGAACTATTCCGCCGACATGCTCGCCGATTACACGAAGATGATGCAACAATACAGCGACACCATGACCAAGATGGATTCCATCGACCAAAGCACGTTGAGCTCCGCGGACGATGCGTATTATCTCGAGGTGCTCGGACGCATCACCCAGAAGCTGGCGTCGGTGCAGTAGCGGGCATTCGGATTGGGCGAGGTTCCGTGGCGTGGATACGCGTTGCGGGACCTTTCCTTGGATGGGGAGACGTCGAATATCGGAAGGGGCTGAATATGGAGGATTACCGGTACGGGCCGGACGAGACGAAGGTGCTGTCGGACGGTGACGTCCGTCGCTGCGGGGACGCCAGCGGCCAAATAGGTCGTGAATTGCTGCTCACCAGCCGAAACATCGTATATACATGGGAGACCCGCAAGCTCATCGGACATGGAACCCGGCAGAGCGATACGTATCCGCTTTCCCGTCTGAAGACGGTTGACGGCGTGGTCCAAGCGAAATACACGGAGAGGGCCTATACCGCGACGCTTGACCTGTTCTTCATCGACGACACCGTGTCGTTCGAATTCCGCAAGGATTCCAAAGACGCAAGCAAGAAGGCGGTCGCGCAATGGCTTGACGCCGTCAGCCGGCAATCGACGGGACAGCCCTCCGAAGAGGCCGCGAAACTACGTAAGACCATCTTCGGCGTCGAGATGCTCGCGGGTGCGCTGAAAGGAACCATCGACTCCTTCGCCAAGACGTTCTCCGGGCGTGATCAGGATGAGGGTTCCACGAAAACCGTGACATCGAAATGCATCGGCTGCAGGGCGCCGCTTTCCGGTAGACAGGGGGCGAGCGTGCGATGCCGATATTGCGATACCGAGCAGACGCTGCAATAGGGCGGATCTTGGAAAACGTGTTGGAAGTCGCGGTAGGGCGAATACGAAAGGTGTTGTGACATGGGTATTTTGCGGGCGGTCGGCGGAGCGGTCGGCGGAACCTTCGCGGATCAATGGAAGGACGTCATCACGGCAAGGCCGTTCGACGAGCATACGGCCGTGTCGCCAGGAATCATGCGGAACACGGACAATGGCAGAGGTTCCAATGGGCGGGGTTCCGAAGGTGTGATCACCAAGGGCTCGAAGATCTATGTGCCGGAGAACACGGCCGCGTTCATCTTCAGCCAATCAGGCATCGAGAACATCATCGCCCAGCCGGGAAGTTACGAATACCATGATGGCCAGGACAGCGTGTTCGATGGCGATGGCGTCGGCAGCGCGCTGTTCAAGCAGATGGGCGAGCGTATCGGATTCGGCGGTATCAGTTCCGACTATAAGGAGATCGAATTCGTCAATCTTCGTGAGATCCGCGACATCAAATTCGGCACGCGGGGTCCGCTTATGTACAACGACCTGTTCTACGGCACCGATCTGGAGATTTTCGCGTACGGTTCGTTCAGCATCCAAATAGGCGATCCAGTGCGGTTCGTTCGTAATTTCGTGCCGGCGAACGTCTCGTCATACTCCTTTGACGATTCGCGTGCGCGCTCGCAGATCCTGTCGGAGTTCCTTCAGTCGTTCACGGTGGCGTTGAATGCGTTGTCGACGCAGTACAGGATTTCGCAGTTGCCGGCTCAGGCCAACGATATCGCGGTCAAGGTCGCGAACGACAGGCAGAATGCCGGAACATGGCCGGCGCGTTTCGGCTTCAACATCGTGAAAATCGGCATTGAGAACATCGAGTTCTCTCCGGAATCGCGTGCTTTGGTGCAGAAATACTCCGCCAACAAGATGGATTTGAAGGCGTACGAGGACGTGTCGCAGCATGCGTCGAATGTGGCAGCGCAGCAGAAGATCGCGCATGGTGTGGAGGAACATGGCTTCGGCGATGCCGGTGCGATGATGTTCGGCGCCGCGTTCGCGCAGGGTGTGAATCCCGTGACCGGTGCGCAGTCCAATGCCGCGATCGCGGAGCAGCCGGCGTTTCAGCAGCCGTCGGACGCTCCGGCAGCATCGCCCATGTCGGTCGGCGAGCAGTTGGAGGCGGTCGAGAAACTCAAGGAGCTGCTTGATGCCGGGGTGCTGACCCAGGACGAGTTCGACTCCAAAAAGAAGCAGATTCTCGGGCTGTGATCGGACTGGAATGAGTGCTGTCGCGCTTGTTTGTGGCGGATTTCGGCGGTTCGATTTCGCTTGTCTGCTTATTTATGGCGCCTTTTTCGCGTTAGCCCGAGTATGAGCGTTGCAATTACGCGCCTCATACTCGGGTCAACACGTTTCGGATGCCATAAACAATCCACTTAGCAGTTTTAGAGTGGCTTCGTATTCAGCGTTCTCCATAATGGTCTTTGACCGAGAGAATGCACAGGTCATCACCATCGAGCATGTAGATGAGTCTGTTCGCGGAATCGATTCGTCGGCCCCAGACGCCTTGCAATCCGCATTTCAGTGGTTCGGGTTTGCCGATTCCCTCAAAGGGGGACCGCAGAGTATCTCGAATGAGCGTATTGATTCGTTTGAGCGTTCGCCTGTTCTGCGATTGCCAATACGAGTAGTCGTCCCATGCATCATCCGTCCAGCGCAATACGGCTCAGTCCTCCATGAGTGGGTGAGGGGTGCCGCCGCTGCGGATCTGGTCCATGCCGCGTTGGATCTTGTCATGGAGATATGAATTCTGGCAAACGCGCAGCGTTTCCATGAGCGAGTCGTAATCCGCGGCGCTCATCACCACCACGTTATCCCGTTCGTCCTTGTTGGTGACCAATAGCATGTCCGCGTCTTCATTGACCTGGCGTAGATAGGATTTGAGATCCTTACGGAAATTCGTATATGCGACGGCTGTGACCATGACGACTCCTTCCTGTACAGAATATTGTACAGCATGATGGTTATAGGCAGGCTGTTTCTTTGTCCATATTGTTGGCGTCGTTCGAGTCCCAGATTCTTTTTCAAATATTCGATGACCAATTATCGACATACCGATCAAAGGCCCATAACGCGACGAGGGGTGTGTCCAGAATCGTCTTTCCGGACACACCCCTCGTCGCGTTACAGGCGGTCTATATCAAGCCGTCCATACGCGTCAGGCGGTGAAGTACTCCACGCCGGCCGCGAACAGCGGCTGGTCCTTCTTGCCGGGCACGTTCACGAACGTGCCGTTGCTGTAGCGCTCGGAGTGGCCCATCTTG
>ERZ808246.587-NODE-587-length-29639-cov-4.071255_pt1 | contig 29639 bp, 34 predicted proteins | sample MGYA00521083_ERZ808246 | MGnify/ENA primary metagenome ERZ808246 (study PRJEB31516, sample SAMN03275577) | gut metagenome | biome: mammalia-associated habitat; material: feces | host: Papio cynocephalus | place: Kenya | collected 2012-07-07 ...
TTCCTTCGCCCATAAGGGCAGAACCGTACTGTCGGCACTGAATTACAAACTTAACGCTCTGTACAATGTGGCACTGTACCACGATACTCCTTACGGAGAAACGCGCAAAAATCAATTGCAAAGGTATTATGACACTATATATTGTGGTTGTCAAGCGCGTAAAGTCTATATATAGATATTCAGGTTTTGATATGCTTGAAACTACCGGTTATTCCCATGCTTCAGGTCGCACTGAAGTATTCTTCATACGCAAAATTGACTTCTATGCTTATTCTGAGAAATAAGCATGGAAGCCAATCGCATAGCTTATTCGGTGTCGCTCAGCAGTTTGATATGCTTCTTGTAAAAGGAAACACCAACCTTGAAGAATCGGGTAATGCCTTGCTGCTTCATCGCCGCTTACACGCAGCACAAAAGGCAGAAGTTTCCGAGATTCCTGCCTTGATTTATACACTCGACCGAGACGCTGCCGCCATTGCGGTGGTGGACAGTAATCTCCACCGGGAGCACATTCTGCCTTCTGAAAAAGCCTTTGCCTACAAGCTGAAGTCGGAAACCTTGAAGCATCAGGGACAAAGGAAAACGCTGGAGGAGGTATTGGTAGACCAGATGCTGGGTGCAGAAACTTCGTCCCAACTTGGGACGAAGTATAGGTCGGATGAGATGATTGCACAGCAGACTGGCGAAAGCCGAAATCAAGTGCAGCGCTATATCCGTCTGGCTTGCCTGATTTCCGAGCTTTTGCAAAAAGGTGGACGAGGGAAAAATTGCCCTAACCCCGGCGGTGGAGCTGTCCTACCTAACGGAAAGGGACATATATAGTTTTAACGGGCAAAGCTGTCACGCCGACCGGTACGCGGCCTTGCCCGTGTCAATCAATAGGTTCATTTTTGCAAACGGGTGGTATGTCCAAAATCTCTATGCCCCGGCGCATAGCGTAGGCGATGGTCTTCTGTGTGCCGCCGGGAAGGCCGTCATGCACGGCGATGAGCAGAGACGCGTGATCCACCAAATAGCGGTTGCGCCGCTGCATGCAGCCCGGCGAATATTCCTCCTGTACCACGGTCTCGTAGCTGCAGCGACGCAGGAGCCGCTGATACCGGTCCCGGTCCGCCCTGCTCCAGCGGTCCGCCTGGCCGGGAAAGGGGATCACCGCCTCCAGGGATACGTCCGTGTGGACCCCTTGCAGACGCAGGATTGCCTCGCAAAACCAAAAGTCGCTCCCCCGGGCCATGCCGCACAAAAAATGTCGGTACCCCTGGTCATAGGCGGCCAGCACCGCATCAAACAATCTCTCCTTCAGCGCCGCACAGCGGACGTCCGATTCGTTCTCCCCCCAGGGCAGCTTTTCCGGCCGGTGGCCGGTAAAGCTGCAGGTCACTTGCCTGGCTCGCACACGCATTCCCCCTCTCCCTCCCCTTATAATAGAACATAATTTCGATTTTGTAAAGTCTTTTTTGTAAAAACCAGAAATTATATGCAAATTTTCGTCTAAAATTTTGCTTGCATTTTCTGAGACCCAGGTATATACTGTGTGCAGTGAACAAACGAATATTTGTCTTCGAGGCGGGGTGTGATTCCCCACCGGCAGTATAGTCTGCAAGCGGCCCTTGGGCTGCACGAACCGGTGCGATCCCGGTACCGACAGTATAGTCTGGATGAGAGAAGGCGTGTACGGCATATTTTGGTATGCTCTTTTTAATGCGTGCACCTTGGAAGACAGTTTCCGGGTGTTCCACACATTGAAAGGAGTATTTTTTATGACCCAAAAGCAAAAGACCCATCACCTGGCCGTGTCGGCCATGCTGACGGCTGTAGCCGCCGTGCTGCAATTTGTGGAGTTTTCCATCCCCCTGGTGCCCTCGTTCATCAAGCTGGATATCTCTGACCTGCCCGCCCTGCTGGGCACCTTCTCCCTGGGTCCCGTGTACGGCGTGGCCATCCAACTGGTGAAAAACCTGCTGCACCTGCCCTTCGGTTCCAGCGCCGGTGTGGGCGAGCTGTCTAATTTCATCCTGGGCGCAACCTTCGTCTTTGCCGCCGGTATGATCTACAAGCGCAGCAAGAGCCGCAAGAGCGCCCTGGTGGGCTCTATTGTCGGCGCGGCCGCCATGGCGCTGGTCAGCGTGGTCACCAATTATTTCATCGTCTACCCTGCCTATGTGGTGCTGTATAACCTGCCGCTGGATGCCATTGTGGGCATGTACGAGGCGATTCTGGGCGGCGTGTCCCATGTGCCCACCCAGAACGCGCTGCTGAACTGCCTGCTGGTGTTCAATATTCCCTTTACCCTGGTCAAGGGACTGCTGGACACGGCTTTGTGCTTTCTTATTTATAAGCCCCTGTCGCCCCTGCTGCACCGCTGATAAAAAAGCTCCGGTTCTTTCCGACAAAGGGCTTGCAGTCTGCGGAGGCGAACTCTGCGAGGCTTTGGCAAACCGAAAAGGCTCCGATTCCATAGGGATCGGAGCCTTTTATTTTGTATCAGTTGTTTGCGGCAGCAGCCTGTCGCACTTCCTCGGCCTGCGCCGCCTGGCGGTTCACGACCTCCGGATCCCGGAAGGTGGGCACCGTCTTGCGGATAACATCCAGCACCGCGGACTGATCCTCGGTCTTGATGGCCTCACGCACCAGGTCCAGCTTGTGATCCACCTCCGCACGGGTCAGCTTCTTGTCCCGCTCGATGAAGATCATATCGTTGTCGGTCTTATCCAGCTCCTCAGTCTTCATCAGCAGCTCCTCATAGAGCTTTTCGCCGGGACGCAGGCCCACCTCCACGATGTCAATGTCCTTATACGGGGTATAGCCGGACAGGCGGATCATATTCTCCGCCAGGCTCAAGATCTTCACCGGCTTGCCCATATCCAGCACATAAAGCTCGCCGTTGTGGGCCATGGCGCAGGTGACCATCACCAGCTGCACCGCCTCGGGAATGGTCATAAAATAGCGGATGATGCGCTTATCCGTCAAGGTCACGGGGCCGCCGGCCTCGATCTGCCGCTTGAACAGCGGGATCACCGAGCCGTTGCTGCCCAGCACATTGCCGAAGCGCACCGCCGTGAACTCTGTCTTGCTGTCCTCCCGGCACTGGATGACCATCTCGCACAGGCGCTTGCTGGCGCCCATGACGTTGGTGGGATTCACCGCCTTGTCGGTGGAGATGAGCAGGAACTTCTCTACGCCGTATTTTTCCGCCATCTCCGCCACATTGTATGTACCCAGTACATTATTCTTCAGCGCTTCCACGCCGGAGTGCTCCATCAGCGGCACATGCTTGTGAGCGGCGGCGTGAAACACGATCTGCGGCCGCAGATCCCGGAAGATCTGATCCAAACGCTCCACATCCCGCACGGAGGCGATGATGACCTCCAGGTTCAGCTTGTCGCCGTACTTGCGGATCAGCTCCTGCTGAACATCGTAGGCGTTGTTTTCGTAAATGTCCAGGATCGCCAGCTTTTTGGGGTGCAGCGCCGCGATCTGCCGGCACAGCTCCGACCCAATGGAGCCGCCGCCACCGGTGACCAGCACGGTCTTGCCCCCGTAAAAGGCCATGGTCTGGGGATTTTCCACCTGGATGGTATCCCGGAACAGCAGATCCTCAATGCGGAAGTCCCGCAGGGCGCGCTTGGCCGTGGCCTTCTCCTCCGTGCCGGAGGGGTAATCATACAGCTTCACGGCGCAACCGGTATCTTGATAGCGCTCATAGAGCTTTTGCTTGCGCTCCACCGTTAGATCCGGCAGGGCAATGATGATCTCCCGGACCTTCATCCTTTTCAGCAGATTGGCGGTGCTGTCATCCTCGGGATAGACCGGCACGCCGTTGACCGTCTGCCCCACCTTCTCCGGGTCAGTGTCGATGAAGCACACCGGTACATAGCGGGAGCGGGGATTGCGGAAAAATTCATCCGAAAGCGTGGCGCCCACGTTACCGGCGCCTACAATGGCCACCTCCACCTTATACAGCTGGCTGAAAGCGTTGCCCTCGATATTATTATCGGCATTTCTGTTGCGGTAAGCGTACAGCAGCTGGTAACAGTAGCGGGACAGCAGCGTCACCAGCAGGATGGCCATAGCCACGATCAGATGCACGCCGATGCCCAAATTGACGGCAAACCACACCCGCCCCAGGAGCATCAGCAGCACATTGGACACGAAGTCGGAGACCATAATAGTCAGGTAAGTCTGGATGTTGGCATAGCGCCAAATGTTGCGGTATACGCCGAAGACGATGCGCCCGGCCATGATCGTGACCACCAGGGCCAGCATGCGGACCAGATTGATCTCCCCATTGAGCACAATGGAGTGCAGCCGCAGGATCTTTACCAAATTGGTCATATAATACACGCAAATGATGATGGCAATATCTACCAGCATCAGCTCAATTTTTCTTCTGCTAAGTTTCATGACAGATCCATTCCTTTGCCTTATCAGAGGAGATGCTCTCCCTTGTTTTCTGCAGCAAGTTTTATTATAATACCACAGAAAAGCGGATTTGTCATCCTTTCTTAACACATATTTAAAAATTATTCATAATCCGCTTTTTACTTATGCAGCCACTGGCGCAGCTGCTCCCACAGCTCCACACAGCGGAATTTTACCCGGTACTCCTCACCGTCCTCCTGCATAAGAGACAGCTCCTCCTGCTCCATACCGCAGGCGATGCCCGTCTCCTGCACGTCAGACGCCGCCGTCATGCACAGGGGTGGGTACACCACGCACCACCAGTTCTGCCCGGCCGCTTCCCCGATGAGCACCCGCAGGGCCATATACTCCCCCGCCGGCAGGCGGAAGCCGTCATAGGCCTTCAGCGGGAACTCCGCCGGCTCCAGCCGGACCTCCACGCTGTCCCCGCAGCCGTTTTCCCGGAGGGTCTCCTCCGCCATCTGCTCAATGGCGGGCAGGGACACACGCAGGGCCCGATTGGCCGTCTCCCGGTCGGCGGCGGTACGCATGGTCTCCTCTGTGAAGGCCAGCACCTTGTCCCGCACCTGCAGCTTCAGGGCCTGGTCCCGGTCGCTGTCGGAATTGGCCACCACATGGAGACGGATCATTTTTTGCTGGAGCCTATCCTGCTTTCTCAAGGCCGCCGCACCTGTCAGCAGGCACGCGGCCAGCATGACGAGCAAGGCGCACTCCAGGGCGCACCACTTGCTTCCGTTTTGCATTTTTTTCATAGAAAAACACCGTCCTATGTAGATTTTTCTACAGTATGGACGATGTTTTTAATTTTTAAACGCTTTCGGCAAACCAGGTTTGGGGATAGGTTTTTTGCAGCTCCTCCGCCGCGGCCCTGGCCTCCGTCTCCTGGGTAAACAGGCCGTATACCGCCGAGCCGGAACCACTCATACAGGCATTCCGGGCGCCCAGGGCCAGAAGTTTTTTCTTAATGGTGAAAATTTCGCTGTCCGGGTCCAGCACCGCCTCAAAGCAGTTGCCCAGGCGGTCGCTGATCTCCAGCATATCCTGGTATTCCAGGGCCTTGATAAGTCCCAGGCTGTCAATGGTGCAGGCGGGCTTCTTCTCATCCAGCTTCCCATACATCTCCGCCGTGGAGAAGGAGATATCCGGCTTGCAGATGACAAACCAGCACAAAGGCAGCTTGGGCAGCTTCAGCAGCTGCTCGCCCCGGCCGCGCACCATGGCGGTGACGCCGCGGACGCAGAAGGGCACGTCGCTGCCCAGCTCAATGGCCATGCGCTCCAGGTCTTTGATCATCATCTCCGGGCGGTAGAGCTTGCGCAGGCCGCGGAGCACTGCCGCCGCATCGGCGCTGCCGCCGCCCAATCCCGCCTGCATGGGGATGCGCTTCTTCAGACTCACATGCAGGCCGTTGCAGACGACGCCGGTCTTTTTAAAAAACAGCTTGGCCGCCCGGAGGCAGAGATTCGTTTCATCGCAGGGCAGGTCACCGCAGTCGCAGGTCATGGTGATGTCCCCGCCCGTGCCGCTCTCCAGCTCCACTTCATCATACAGGGCTGCGCAGGTCATCACCGACTGCACCTGGTGGTACCCGTCGCCGCCCTTTTCGCCCACCTCCAGCGTCAGATTCAGCTTGGCAGGGGCCAATTCCGTCACTTTCATTTGTCATCCTCTTTTCCGTTCGGCAAGGCATCGCCGTAATTTTCACGCAAAGCCCGCTGCACCGCAGGCTCCACCAGTTTTGTAGACAAAATTTGCAGCACGATGGCCGCAGCCGTCATAAGCTCCTGGGGCAGCACGTTCATCAGCCGCACCGAGCGCATGACCATAAATGTCAGCGCCGCCAGGGCCAGGCCCAGCTGCCACAGGGTGCGGCTGAAGGTCTCCCGGGCCAGGTGCAGCTGCTCCGGCGTCAAGTCCTCTTTTCGGCGGTAGGGCAGCCGCTTTATGCACTTCCAGCCCAGGCCGCCCAGCACCATACACGCCGGCACCACAAAGCCAGGCCACCAGATCCAAAACATCGCCGCTCCCTCCCATCAAGTAAAGCCGCCGGGAGAGGATCTCCCAGCGGCTCTATTTTAGCACAACTTTTCAGCAAATGCCACGATTATTTTACGATCTTGCGGGCCTCGATATAGTAGCGCTTGTCCTGGGCGTGGCCCATGGAGAAGGTCTTGCGGGGCAGCACACCGTCGGCCATGACGGTCTTGAAGAGCTGCTCCTTGCCCATGGCGGGCAGCTTGATGCCGAAGTTGCCGGGCTTGCTGCCCAGCTCGTCCACTACCTCGTCGCCGTGGATGTAGTCCACCTCGCCGCCGAACTCCTTGAGATACTGGTCTAGGAAGGTCTGCACAGAGGCCACGCACAGCTGCTTTTCGGGATGGGGAATGGTGATGAAGCCGGACTTGCCCTCATAGTTATAGGCAAACACATGGCCCTCGCCCCGACCCTCATAGCAGTCGGGATAGCACTTCTTCAGCTCCGCCAGGAGATGCTCGGGCTTCACGCCGAAGAGCACACGGTGGATGGGCTCAAACTGCAGGGCGTCATCGTGGTTATTCACCACCTCCACCAAGGCGTAGCGGGCGGGCAGAGCCAGGTACTCCTCGGGAGTCTTGCCCTTCTTCTGCTCCTCATAGCAGGCCTTAGCGGTAGCCAGGGAGTGGTTGCCGTCGCCCACGGCGAACAGCAGCGGAGCCGCGCCGGAGAGATTGTACTTGGCCATTTGCGCCTCGTCGGAGCACAGGCCGGTAAGAGCATCGGCCACGGCGTCGATCTGCGCATCGGAGAGCTTATAGCCCTTGATGTGGCCGCCGTTTTGCATCAGGTCGAAGTCATAGACCACCTCCATGCTGTCAGCGGCAGCGGTGAGGGGCTCGATGACGGTCTTTTCGGGGTTGTCGATGAGCAGCATCACATGGGGCAGCTCAATGGGGGCGTTGCGGCGCACCCGGGCACGGGGAGGAATACGGTCCTGGACAGTAGCCTCGGTGGCGCGGATCAGAGCGCCGGAGCCGGGAGTGAAGTCATAAGCGTCCAGGTCCACCATACCCACCAGGCCATGGCGGATCTTGCCGTCGGACTGCTCCCGCTCCACATAGATCAGAGAGTCGGACAGGGTCTTGAATACGCCGTCAGCCAGGTATTTCTTCATGGAGGAGTTTATATTCTCGATGAGCTCGTCCACATTGGGGGCCTTCAGATTGGCCTCGGGCAGGATGAGACGCAGGGTGGAGGGAGCATCGCCCACCTGCTTTTCCACGGCTTCCCAGTACTCCGGCTCGGAAGTGAACTGGTCGCAGGCCACCACGGCCCACTTGGTCATGTCCTGATCCTTGGGCATCAGAATGTCGGCAGGATAGAAGCCCAGCTTCTCAAACTTCTTGTTCATGTTGTTCCTCCTTATATTTGAAAATGCATTGCGTCCTTGGTTTTTGCTTCTAATTTGCATTATACATAACTCCGCTCCGCTTTTCAATCACTTTCCGCCAAATAACCTAAAATTTTTTAGGATACCTCACAATTTTTGTGCCGGAATATTTCCCTCCGCTTCGGGCAGACTATCCATCGGCGTATTATTTAGGAAAAGGAGGGAATCCATCGTGAAGATCGTTGACCGCATCGCCTTGATCCTGGTCATTATCGGTGCGCTGAACTGGGGCAGCGTGGGGCTGTTTGCCTTTGACTGCGTAGCATTTATCTGCGGCGGACAGCTGGCCGTCCTCAGCCGTATTATCTATGCGCTGGTGGGCATCGCCGGTCTGTGGTGCATCACGCTGCTGTTCCGTGATTCTGAGGAGAACACCTGAGCCAAATCATAAATCGGTGCCGCAGCTTCAGCGGCGCCGGTTTTTTGTTGGCCTGTCCAGCCGGTCCCCCAGGCGCCGCAGCGGCTGCGCCAGGGGCAGACCGATCAGGTATCCACAGGCACACCCCACAGCATTGGTAATAAGATCCGTAATGTCACAGGTGCGGCCAAAAAAAGGCTGCAACAGCTCGATGACGGCGCTGCAGGCGGCCGCCTGCAGCAGCGTAACGAGAAATCCCCTGCCGGTCCGCCGGGGCACCAGCACCCCAAAGGGCAAGAACAGCAGCACATTCAGCAGGATCTGCTCCACGCTGTTGCCCCACCCGTGGAGCAGATCCCGGAAGGGGCAGAGATTGGCCGAGAATGTGTGCGCCGTAACATAGGGCAGCCTGCTCAGCACCGGCAGCAGCGTCAGGCCCAGCACGGCGCAGAAATAGACATACAGCACACCGGACAGCAGCCGGCGGCTGCGGGCGCATTGGCGCCGGTGCGGCAGAAGCAGCAGGCAAAAGATGCCGGCCTGGGCCAGCAGGTCCGGCAGCACGGACGCCACGGCAGTCTCCCCCCTTCAGCGGATATGGTGCAGTATAGCACGGCGGGGGCGTGGAGGGCGTCGAACCCGGCGGCCAGCGCCCCGGTCGATTTTATCCCGCCTTCTGCATTTTTTCTCCGAAAACCACGGATCCCCTCTTGACAAGTAAACACTCGTTCACTATACTATGAGTAAACGATTGTTTACCGAAGGAGAGGAGTGTGACTATGGCCGACACAAAGGAAAACATTCTGCGGACGGCCCTGCGGCTCTTTGCCCGGGACGGCTACGAAGCGGTGTCCACCAGCGCCATCGCCGGTGAGCTGGGCATGACCAAGGGCGCCCTGTATAAGCACTATAAGAACAAGCGCGCGATTTTTGACAGCATCGTGGAGCGGATGTATCAGATCGACGCGGAGCGCTCCCAGGCCTGCGCCGTCCCCCAAGAGGTATATGCAGACGCGCCGGAGAGCTACCGCGGCGTGACCATCCCGGCGGTGCAGGCCTTCACCCGAGCACAGTTCCGGTTCTGGACGGAGGACGCATTCGCATCGGATTTTCGCCGGATGCTGAAGCTGGAGCAGTACCGCAGCCAGGAGATGGCCGCCCTGTACAGTCAGTGTCTCACCGCCGGACCGGTGGCCTATATGGCGGACATCTTCCGGGAAATGCAGGCCCGGAGCCTGCTGCAGCCGGGGGATCCGCAGCAGCTGGCCCTGGAATTCTATGCCCCCATGTATCTGCTGATGGACCTGCCTGCATCGGAAGAAAACGCAGCGCTGCTGGAGGCGCACATGGCGGCTTTCCTGGGCCGCCACGCAGGGAAAGAAGGCAATGCTCTATGACGGCCGAACGCGTTCACATGGCCGACTACGGCCTCAGTGGGCAATACCCAGGCAGCGCCCCGGGTGAAAACCTGTGCATCGGCCGGATCCTGGCACAAGAAAAGGGACTGTATCGCCTGGTGTATGAAGCAGGCGAGCTGCCGGCGGAGGTATCGGGCCGACTGCGCTTTCAAGCCCGCAGCGCCTGTGACCTGCCCGTCGTGGGTGACTTTGTATGGGCCGACTGCAGCCGGGCAGGCGGCCCCGCCGTGATCCACGGTATCCTGCCCCGGAAAAGCGTGTTCCTCCGCCGGTCCGCCGGCACGGCCCACACCAGCCAGGTGGTGGCAGCCAACATCGACACGGTGTTTCTGTGCATGTCCCTAAACCATGACTTCAACCTTCGCCGGCTGGAGCGATACCTGGCCGTGGCCTGGGACAGCGGTGCGGTGCCGGTAATCGTGCTGACCAAGGCCGACCTGTGCCCCGACCCCGCACCGCAGCTTCGGGCGGTGGAGGAATGTGCCATGGGCGTTGACATCCTGCTGACCTCTGCCCTGGCAGAAGACGGATACCGGAAACTTCTCCCCTACCTCCGCCCGGGACGGACCGTGGCCCTGCTGGGCTCCTCCGGAGTGGGAAAATCCACCCTCATCAACCGCCTTTTGGGTGAGGAGCGTCTGCCCACAAACGGCCTGCGCAATGATGACCGGGGCCGCCATACCACCACCCGGCGGGAGCTGTTCCTGCTGCCCCGGGGCGGCCTGGTCATTGACACACCCGGCATGCGGGAGCTGGGCCTGTGGGACGCAGGCGAAGGGCTGGACCAGTCCTTTGCCGACATCGAGGCCCTGGCGGCGCAGTGTCGTTTTCGGGACTGCAGTCACACAAAGGAGCCAGGCTGCGCCGTACAGGCCGCCCTGGAACGCGGCACGCTCTCCCGGGATCGCTGGCTCTCCTACCGGAAGCTGGCCGCGGAAAATCAATACACTGAGGACACCGGGGAATATCTGGCCCAAAAGAATGAAAAGTTCAAAAACATTGCAAAAATCAATAAATCAAACCGAAAAAAGTGAGGAATAACAGCTATGCAATATCCTAAAAGTGAAAAATACAACACCCCCGCCCTGCAGAGCAAGATCATGGGGCCGAACCCCGTGAAGCTGGAGGAGGAGCTGCTACTGCACCATAAGATCCCCCAGGGCGCCGTGGTGTGCGACCTGGGCAGCGGCCAGGGCCTGACCAGCGTGTTTCTGGCCCGGGAATACGGCTTCACCGTCTATGCCTCCGACCTGTGGAGCGACCCGGAGGAGAACCGAAAGTTCTTTGACGAAATGGGTCTGTCCCGGACGCAGATCATCCCCGTGAAGGCGGATGCCGAGGATCTGCCCTTTGAGAAGGAGTTTTTTGACGCGGTGGTGTCCACGGATTCTTACAATTACTTCGGCCGGAACGAGAAGTATCTGGACGAAAAGCTGCTTCCGTTCGTGAAAAGCGGCGGATACATTTACATCGCCATCCCGGGCATGAAGCGGGACTGCCATGACCATCTGCCGCCGGAGCTGCTGCTGTCCTGGACGCCGGAGCAGCTGGACTATATGCACGACGTGGCCTACTGGACGAATTTGGTGGGCAAATGCCGGGGCGCCCAGGTGGTGTCCGTGGCAGAAATGGAGAGCAGTCAGGAGGTGTGGGCCGATTGGCTGAAGCAGGACAACGAGTACGCCGTGGGCGACCGGAGATCCATGGAAGCCGGCGGCGGGAAATATCTGAATTTCATCTCCATCGTCCTGCGGAAAAAATAATTTGTCCCGTTTCTATGCGCAACCCCCCTCCGGTCTGAGCCGGAGGGGGGTTGCCAGCATGTCAAAAAAGCCTCGCAGAGTTCGCGTCCACAGACGCGAAAAATTGGGATCATTTTTCACCGCGACATGCGCGTGGGGAAAAATACCTCTCAGGCTAGAAGTAGTGGAATTTTGAGCTATAAGCTCAAAATTATGCGCGCAGCAGACTGCGAGCCCTTTGTCGGAAAAACCCGGAGGGTTTTTCGACAGTCTCACCCCCTCCGGTCTGAGCCGGAGGGGGTACTTGTTTATTTGTCAGCCATGGCGGCATACAGCGCCACCAGCCCCGCGCTGAGCAGCGCACCGCCGATAATATCCGTCAGCCAATGGACGCCGGAGAGAAGCCGGCCCACGACCATAAAAGCGGTAAATATCCCCAGCATCCATAAAATTGCCCTGCGCAGGTCCTCCCGGGGAATGCGCCTGCGCAGCTGCAGCATGGCTGTGGGAATCACGCACAGGGTCAGCATGGTGGTGGAGGAGGGATAGGACGCCTCCAGAAATCCGTCGATCAGCACCGGGCGGTAATTGACGGCAAATTTCTCAAACAGCAGATAGGCCGCCAGCACCACCAGGTAGAACCCGCCCAGCGCCAAAATATCCCGATCCACCTTGCCCAGGCTCCTGCGCCGGATGAGCTGCATAAGCCCCAATATGGCAAAGCCGAACACAAAGCCCATGGGAACAAGGCCCAGCCAATCGGTGAGCGCATAGAGCAGCCAGTGGACGCCCAAAGCCGCATGGACGGCCCCGTTAAGGGCGGCAAAGCCCACAGACGAGCCGTTGGGGCCAATGGGCTGCACATCCAGCAGGCAGACGGCCGCCGTCCACAGGGCAAAGGCCCCCAGCAGGAGAAGCCCCGCCGTCAATAAATGCAGATTTCTTCTTTTCATAAATTTCCTTCCTTTTTGCAGATTTGCTTTCGCCGAAGCACAAGCTACCGCACAGGAAGGAAAAGGGCAAGGATCGGTACGTCACAGGCCCGACACGAATCGTGTCAGGCCCATTTTATCAGCAGGAGAACCTTAATTGTCAGCATACCCAGGGTAAATACGGCTGCATAGGACTGCAGTGTCAGCACAAACAGCAGCGCGGCGGCGGCGCTTAGCCCCAGGGAGAGCTTCTCCCGGGCGGCTTCCCACCGCAAAACTCCGCCGCCCTGCAGCGCCAGGGCCCCAATGCCCGCCAGCACCGACAACAGCACCAGTGCCAAAAACGCCGCCTTCCCATAGGGCTGCACCGCCGTCAGGGAAAGGAGCGAGACCGGGCGCACGGCGTCCGCGGACCGCTGTCCGAACAGCGGCAGAAACAGCAGCAGACCCATGCCGCAATCCAGCAGGGCGAACGTCACGGCCCGCATGCGCTTTTCCTTTCGCTGTCCCTCCTCCCGGGCGACGGTCAGCAGGGCATCCCCCGAGAGCAGGTCATCTATGGACACGGCAAAAAAGGCCGCAATGGCCTTCAGCGAGTCAATGCCGGGATAGCCCCGGCCGGACTCCCATTTGGAAATGGCCGTGCGGGAAACATAGAGCGCCTGCGCCAGCTCCTCCTGGGTCAGTCCCCGCCGCTTGCGCAGCTCCTGCAATTTTTCATGAAACTCCATGGAAGCCTCCCTGCCCTACCGGGCCCTTTTTATTTCGCACGCAAAGGCCTATGCCGGGAACCGGACGCTGACGCACAGCCGTCCGTCCCGGAAGTCCGCCCGGATGCTACCGCCCATCCTTTGGGTCAGCTGCCTGGCGATGGACAGCCCCAGCCCCGTGGAGCCGCTGGCGGACCGGACGGTAAAGTACCGGTCAAACAGGCGCTGCACCTGCACGGGATCCAGGCTGCCGGCGCTGTTTTCAAAGAGTGCCGTACCGTCGGCCCCCAGGCACACCGTCAGATCGCCGTCCGAATACTTGGCGGCGTTTGATAGGATATTGTCGTAGATCCGCCGCAGGGCTGCGGGGTCCAGGGTGCGGGAAACCGGCCCCTCCGGCAGTTCAATGCGCGGCCGGATGCCCCGGCGTGTCAGCGTCCCGTAGAGCCCCGCCAGGCTCTGCTCCAGAATGGCCCGCAGGTCCAGCGGCTCCGATGTCAGTTTCTCCTCCGCAGCGTTGCTGACGCAATAGTGCAGCAGCTCCTCCGTAAGGGCGCGCATAGTCTCGGCGCGCTCCCGGAGAATTCCCAGGTAGCGCCGGGGCCGCTCCGGCAGCGGCTCCTGCTCCAGCAGGTCGAGATAGCCGCAGATAGCCGTAAGGGGCGTGCGCAGGTCGTGGGATACATTCGTTATGGCCGCCTTCAGTTCTGCGTCCCCATGCTGCAGCTTCAGGCGCTCCTGCCGGAGCGCCTGAAGCTGTGTATTCATTTGGGCGGCCAGGGCTCTGACGGCCCTATCGCCGGAGGAGAGGGAGATGAGGGTGTTGGTGTCCGTTCGCAGCTTGTCTGCCAGCTCCCGGGCCACCTCCTTCAGTGCCCCGCGCAGCGAGAGCAGATAAAAACTCAGCACCGCCACGGCCAAAACCAGGGCGGCCATTGCCCATACATACCACATCTCCCTTTGCCTCCCCTACTTCAGATCCTTTTTGCGGAAAACAATGATGCCGCAGCCTGTGGCGGCCAGCAGGATGAGTCCGTCATACAGGGCCAGCATGGCCGGCTTTTCCGCGTTTCCGTTGGCCAGCTTCAAGGCTTGACCCCCGGGAATAAATTCATTGAGAAACTCAAATATCTCCCGCTTTGTGCCCTTGAGATAATGGGGGTTCCGCTCCGCCTCCTCGGTAACGGTCACATCGCCGGACGTGTAGGAATAGCCCTCGTAATACTCCGGCTCATTGAGGGCGGAGGTCATGCGGATGCCCGCAAACAAAAGGGCAAAAACCAGCAGGATACAGGCCGCGGCGGAATACGCCCTATTCCGGCACAGCATGGCGATGAGCACAAAGAGCGCGGCAAAGGCCGCCGTCAGCGCAAAGATCACCCCCGCGTGCAGCAGCAGCTCCTTCGGCGCTGCGGTAAACCCGCCCAGGAGCAGCAGGCCAAGGCCCGTGTGCACCGCGAGATAGACCGCGCACAGCACAAAGCCCGCCGCCGTACTCAAAATAAAGTTGGCCAGGTAGATCTGCCACCGCCGGCCGCCCACAATGAGCTTGCTGCGCATGGTCCCGTCGCTGTATTCGCAGCCCACAAAGAGCGCCGTCACCGGCGCCAGCAGGATCGGCACAAGGATCGCATAAATAAAGCAGGTGGCATCCGGTGTCCAGCCCTCGCCGGATGTGCGATTATCCAAATAGTGAATGACCGGCAGCGCCGCCCCCACCAAAAGCATCACGCCGCAGGAAAGCAGAAAAACCTTCTCTCTCCACAGGCGGGCAAAACCGGCTCGCAGCAGCTTACGCATGGCGCTCACCTCCCACCAGGTTCATGTAGAAGCTCTCCAGGCTTTCATCCTGCTCCCGAATGCTTTGCACGGTGCAGCCGTCCCTTGCCAGCAGCTCCACCAGCTTTGTCACAGGCACATCGGCGTAAATATCGCCGCTGTGATCGTCCGCAATGCGGTACTCCAGGCCCAGGCTGTCCAGGGCCCGGGCCAGGGCCCCGGTGTCGCTGACAACAATGTGCGTACACTTGCGGCAGTGCCTTTCCAGCTCCCGGGCGCTCATTTCCTGCAGCATACGTCCGCCGTCAATGAAGCCGTAATGGGTGGCCAGGCGGGAGAGCTCGTCGAGAATGTGGCTGGAAATGAGCACGGTGATGCCGTGCTCCCGGTTCAGCCGCAGGATCAGCTCCCGCATTTCTATGATCCCCTGGGGATCCAGGCCGTTCACCGGTTCATCCAGGACCAGGAAATCCGGCCGGCCCGCCAGGGCAATGGCAATGCCCAGGCGCTGGCGCATTCCCAGGGAGAAGTCCCGGGCCTTTTTCCGCCCGGTATCGGCCAGGCCCACCAGGCGCAGCAGCTCATCGATCCCGTCGTCGGACGGCAGGCCCAGGACCAGGTATTGCTGGCGGATGTTCTCCCGGGCCGTCATGTGCAGGTAGATGGCCGGGCTCTCCACCACCGCTCCCATCCGGCGGCGGCTGCGGATGATGCCGGGGTCCGTATTCCGAACACCGTATAAGATATAGTCGCCGCTCGTGGGCTCCTGCAGGCCGCAGATAAGACGGATGAGCGTGGTTTTTCCGGCGCCGTTGCGCCCCACGAAGCCGTAGATTGCCCCCTTGGGGATGCGCATGGTGAAGCGGTCCAGGGCCGTGAAATCCCGGTAGCGCTTCGTCAGATCCCGGGTCTCCAGTACGTATTCCATGGTTTGATTCCTCCTTTTGCTTGATACCGCCATGGTACAGCCAAAGAGTTCAGAAACCGGTTAAGGACACCGTTGAGATTTGGTCAATATCCGGGCGTCATCCGAAACCCGATGCCCCACACTGCCTCGATGTGCTCCTTCCCCGTGGCCGCGCGCAGCTTGCCCCGCAGGTGGCTGACGTGGGTCTTCAGGGAGCTTTCGGTGCAGTCGGGCGTGTCGGCGCCGATGCGGTCCAGCAGCACCGATTTGGCCAGCACCTGCCCCGGGTTCTGCGCCAGCAGCTTCAAAATGGCATACTCCGTCCGGGTCAGCGCCACAGGCGTTCCGGCGGCGGTCACCTGGCGGGAGTCCAGCTGCAGCGTCAGGTCGCCGCAGCTGCACACGGCAGACCCAACCGAGGTGGGCCGCTCCCGCAGGCGCACGGCCACCCGGGCCAGCAGCTCCTGGGTGTCAAAGGGCTTGGTGAGGTAATCCGCCGCGCCGCCCAGCAAAAGCCCCACCTTGTCCTGTACCGCGGCTTTGGCGCTGACCACGATCACCGGAATCTCCCGAATCTGCGGCAGCAGCTCCTCCCCGGACAGGCCCGGCAGCATGAGATCCAGCAGCACCAGGTCGGGCCGGCAGTCCTTCATTGCCAGCAGCGCCTCCGTGCCGGAGTAGGCCCGCACCACAGCATAGCCCGCCCGGGTGAGCACCTCCTGCTCCAGGTCGCCAATGGCGGCATCGTCGTCAACAATGAGGATCGTGTACATTCCGGGCTCCTTTCTTTATCTCCCGAATGGTCTCCTGCAGCTGCTGCAGGAAGCGCCCGGCGTGGGCGCCGTCCATCTGGGTGTGGTGAAACTGGAAGGACAGCGGCAGCGTAATCCGCAGCAGTCCCCGGCGATACCGCCCCCAAATGAGGAGGGGATTGTTGAACAGGCCGCTGTACATTCCCACCGCGCCGTCGATGTCGGTGTCCACAATGGCGGAGGTGCCGATGACCATATAGTCCGGCAGGTCATGGTTCTCGCAGCTTTGAGCCGTCTGCTCCGTCAGGCGCAGATAGTCGGCGCTGAATTGCCGCAGGTCTTCCGAGAACGGCACATCGCAGGAGCTGACCTCCCCGTTTCTGTTTTTCACGATGGTATTCACCGCAATGGTGTCATACCGCAGCAGCTCCTGCCCCACCGGCAGCAGATAAAATTCCCCCATCCCGACGGCGGCCTTGCCGATGCACCAGCACAGCAGCATGTTGAATTTATATCCGTGCCGGCGGCCATACCGGATAAGGGGCGTCACGTCCAGGGTCTTGAAAAAGGTCACCATGGGATTCGGTGCCTGCATCCACAGCCGAAAGGCCTCTCCCCGGGCAGTGGTCTGCGGATCAACGGAAACGGGCCTCATGGCAGCACCTCCGGGGCGTCCGGGTCTCCGGTCTGAACGGCCGGGATCGGGCGCTCCAGAAACAGGTGGATGCCCAGGGCGGCATTGAAGCCCGTGGCGGCAAATACGCTGAAGCGCTCCACTACGCCGAAGTAAGCGGCGGGCACCAGCTTCATGCCCACTGCGCCCACCAGCATCATGGCCAGGGCAATGCCCGCGCAGATGCCATAAGAGCGGCAGCCCCTGTCCCGGATGCCGGCGGCGATGATGACCGCCAGGGAAACGATGGATAGGAGCACCACCAGCGCCGTGACCACCATGTGCATCACATCCTGAAACGCACCGGCATAGCCGCTGTTGCTGAGGGGAAACATCCGGTACCCCACGGCGGAGATCCACTCCATCCCCGCAAAAAGATAGAGACCCAGGCGCAGAAGCCGGGTCTTTTTCCCCTGTATGCCCACGCACACCACCGTGACACAGGCCACCTCGCACACGTTATACAGGGCACTGAGCCGGTTCCACAGGGCCAGGGAGGGCGCGTTGGCCGCGCTCAGGTCGCTGACCGCCTGGGCCAGCCAGTTGTATCCCGGATAGGCCAGGGGTGCAAACAGCACCGCAGCCGCGTAGGACAAAAAACTCACCGGGCCCAGCAGGCCCAGCCATTGGATCAGTGGTTTTTTCACGAAAATGACCTCCTGTCATTCTTACATTTCTTCAGCGAAAGGACTGGATCGACACCGCCAAATGCGCCGCGCCGAAGATCACCATAAGCCCGGCGGCCGGGAGATTGTGCAGCCATAGGGCGGCGCACAGATAGTACAGCACCGGAAACACCGCCAGGGGCATCGGCACGAAGAAAAACGGGCGCTCCAGCAGCGCAATATCCCGCCCGGCCGCAAAATAACGGATCCAGACTATGTAGTACAGCGCCAAAAATGCCAGCCCCATATACAGCCAGGCGCTGCGGAAGGAAAGCGGATCCCGGCTCACCAAAAGCACCACAGCGGCCAGATAGGCCATGCGGCTGACCTTTTCGATGTTCTCCACCCATCGCTTCACCGGCGCCGGGGGCGCCGCCTCTCCCGCAGGCGGCAAGAGGGCGTAGGCAATGTTGATAAACATGGGCAGGGCAAAAATCAGCAGCCCGACCCAGGAGAAGGATATCTTCAGATTCACAGCTCCACACCTGCCTTTACCGCAAACTCCGGCAGCTTGGCAGGCTTGCCATAAAGGGAGAGCAGCGCACGGAATTCCCGCCGCAGCGCCTTCCGCAATTCCTGCTCCGTCAGGTGCAGGTGGTCTGTATTGGCCAGGATGGCCAGGCCGTAGGTATAGTACGCCATATCCTGGTGAAACCGCCGGGCCACCTCCTCGGTATAGCCGAATTCCTCCACGATCACCTGGATGGTCTCCTGCAGCAGCACATCCTTCTGGTAGGGGCCCGGCTGCCGTCCATCCAGGTAAAGCCAGCGAAAAAGCTGCTTTTCTTCGGCGGCAAATTTTACAAATCCCATGCCATAGCCGCTGTAGCGGCTGTCGCTCCCCTCGTGGCCGCGCAGAAAATCGCGCACCCGCTTTTCGTGCATCTCCACGGCGCGCGTCGTCAGCTCCGCCTTCAGCTCCTCCATGTTCCGAAACTCGCTATAGATCGGCTGGGTGGAGCAGCCCAGCTTTTTGGCAACACTGCGGGCGTTGACCGCCGAATAACCGTCCTCCTGCAGGACCCTTACCGCGGCGTCCACGATCTTCTCCCTTGTCACTTTTTTTACAGCAGGCATAGCTTTTCCTCCATATAATAACATATTGTTATTGATAACATCGTGTTATTATATGCTGTTTGTGGGAAAATGTCAATGGTTTATCATAGTATATTGGCGCATACGGGCTATAACTGTGCCGCTTTTTCCGCCTGCACCATGGTATAAAACTGATGCACATGGGCCCGCAGCTTTTCACGGCACTCCTCCTCCCGCTCCGGCTGCCGGTCGCAGATGCCGATGAGGGTGATCACCGGGGCGGCGTACAGCAGTGCCAAGGCATCCGGGTCGCCCGGGCGGAGCGCCCCCGCCTGTATCAGGCTGCGGAAAATGGCGGCGTGATAAGCCACCACCCGCTCCACATAGCGCTTTGTGTAGAGCGCCCCCAGCTCCGGCGCGCGGTACTGCTCAATGGTCATCATCTTGCGAAACCGGCGGATGTTCTCCTCATGCAGCGAATAATCAAAGATCTGCCGCACCTTTTCGAACAGCTCCTCCTCCGTGATCTGCACAAAGGCCGGAATGTCCCGGTCCGCGTCCTGCACATGGATGTGGATCTTGTCCGTGTCCCGCTGGTACTGGGCCGCCGTTGTCTCCACTATGGCTTCAAAAATAGCCTGCTTGCCGGAAAAATGGTTATACAGCGACGGGGCCTTGATCCCCACCGCCGCGGCGATCTCTCCTACGCTGACGGCATCGTAGCCCCGCTGGGAAAACAGCTCCAGCGCCTTGTCCAGGATCTTCTTTTTTGTGTCCTCCTGCTTCATAGCTCCTCCGCTAACTAATATTAGTTAGTTTGATTATAGACCTGTTTCCTCCCTTTGTCAATAGCCCTCTGCCGCCCTCCAAAAACAGCATAAGGCCCCGGGTGGCGCTGCATGCGCCGCCCGGGGCCGCTAAGGCTCTCCCATTCCGGGGAAAGATCATTGCAAACTGTCATTCTTATGCTCGCCGGTGACGGAAAACTCCACCCATTCGGCGATGTTTACGGCGTGATCGCCGATGCGCTCAAAATATTTGGCGATCATCAGCAGATCCAGAGCGTACTCGCCGTCGGCGGTATTCTGGGCGATCATGGCGATGAGCGTTCCCTTGACCCGGCAGAACGCCTCGTCCACCACATCGTCGTACTCGATCACCGCCTGGGCCAGGCTCAGATCCTGCCGCACATAGGCGTCCACGCTGTCGGTGACCATTTTGATGGTGGCCTCCGCCATGACACGGATGTCCCGGCACTCCGCGCCGGTCCGGCCGTTCAAGGTGGTGATGATCTCGGCAATGTCCTCCGCCTGGTCGCCGATACGCTCCATATCGGTGATCATCTTCAGCGCCGCGGAGATCACCCGCAGATCCCGGGCCACGGGCTGCTGCTGCAGCAAAAGCTTGAGGCAGATGGATTCGATCTCCCGCTCCAGCTGGTCAATGCGATGTCCCTGCTCCTGGGCCCGGCGGGCGTCCTCCGCGCTGCCCTGCAGCAGTGCCTTGCCGGCGGCGGCAATGATGCTCTCGCATTCGCCGCCCATCTCGGTCATTTTCCGATTCAGCAGCTTCAGCTGCTCGTCAAATCTGCTTCTCATGGCATCACCCGAACCTTCCTGTAATGTAATCCTCTGTCCGCTTTTCCTTGGGCTGGGAGAACAGCTTCTCCGTCTGACCGAACTCCACCAGCTCGCCCAGCAGGAAAAACGCGGTGTTATCCGAAATACGCACGGCCTGCTGCATATTGTGGGTCACCATAACGATGGTATACCGCTCCTTCAGCTGCAGGGCCAGCTCCTCAATGCGGGAGGTGGAAATAGGGTCCAGGGCCGAGGTGGGCTCGTCCATCAGCAGCACCTGGGGCCGCACAGCCAGCGCCCGGGCAATACACAGCCGCTGCTGCTGGCCGCCGGAGAGGCCCAGGGCACTCTTTTTCAGCCGGTCCTTTACCTCGTCCCAAATGGCCGCATCCCGCAGAGCCTGCTCCACGATCTCGTCCAGTTCTTTTTTGGAGGTGGTGCCATGGGTGCGGGGCCCGTAGGCGATGTTGTCATAGATGCTCATGGGGAAAGGATTCGGCTTTTGGAACACCATGCCGATGTCCCGGCGCAGGGCGCACACGTCCACATCCTTATCGAAAATGCTGCGGCCGTTATAGCGCACCTCTCCGGTGATCCGCACCGAGGGGATCAGGTCGTTCATGCGGTTCAGGGTTTTCAGAAAGGTGGATTTTCCGCAGCCGGAGGGCCCGATAAGGGCCGTGATGTTCTTTTCGGGGATGGCCATGTCGATCCCCTTTAGGGCATGGGTCTCTCCGTACCAGAGCTGCAGATTTTCCGCCGTAATAATATCACTCATACGCTCCTCCTCTTGGCAAAGTATTTGCCCACCAGCGAGGCAGACAGATTGATAATAAGCGTCAAAAACATCAAGATCGCGGCGATGGCAAAGGCGGCGCCGAATTCGCCCTCCTCCTTGGCGTACACATAGAGGGCCACGGTCAGCGTGGCGCCGGGGCTGACAAGGCCGCTGAACAGGTCATTGATGGCGTGGGCGAAGCCCGCCGTGAACAAAAGCGCCGCCGACTCGCCCAAAATACGTCCCACAGAGAGGATGCACCCGGTGACCACGCCGTCCACGCAGCCGGGCAGCACCACCGTGCGGATGACCCGCCACTTCCCTGCTCCCAGGCCGAAGGCCCCCTCCCGGTAGCTCTGGGGCACGGTTTTCAGGCTCTCCTGGGTGGTACGCATGACCGTGGGCAGATTCATGATCACCAGGGTCAGCGCGCCGGCCAGCAGGCAGGTGCCGAAGTTATTGGAAAACAGCAGCATACCCACCAGGCCATAGATGATGGACGGGATGCCGGACAGGGTCTCGGCGGCGTATTCGATGGCCGCCACCACGCGCTTATTTTGGGCGTATTCCGTCAGGTAGATGGCGGCGCCCACGCCCAGGGGCAGCACGATGACCAGGGTCGCCAGGACGATATACACCGTGTTCAAGATGTCCGGCAGGATGCCGATGCGCTCGGTGAGATGGCTGGGCTTGGTGGAGAGGAACTCCCAGCTGATATTGGGGATCCCCTTATACAGCACATACCCCAGCAGGAACAGCAGCAGCGCCGCCGTTAGACCGCTGCAGATATACATCACGCCGCGCATGAGGGCGATATAGCTCTTTCTTTTTCTGCTCATGTCACTTCTCCTTATCCCGCTTTAGGAAGAAATTCAGCGCCGCGTTCAAAAGCATAATAAACAGGAACAGCACCAATGCAATGGAGAACAGGGCGTTGCGCTGCAGGCTGCCGGGGCTGGAATAGGACATCTCGCTGGCCACTGCCGTGGTCAAAAAGCGCACGCTCTGGAACAGGCTGGGCATATTAGCCACATTGCCTGCCACCATCATCACGGCCATGGCCTCGCCTATGGCCCGTCCCACGCCCAGCACCACCGCCGCAGCGATGCCGCTCTTGGCGGCGGGCACGGACACCTTGAAGAAGGTCTCCACCGGAGACGCGCCCAGGGCCAGGGAAGCGTCCTCATACTCCTGCGGCACGGCGTCCAGCGCCGTGACAGACACCTTGATGATGCTGGGCAAGATCATGATCGCCAGCACGATGATGGCCGCCAGCAGGCTGGATCCGTCCGGCACATGAAAGGTGCTGCGCACCGCCGGCACCAGCACCAGCATACCCACCAGGCCATATACCACCGACGGGATGCCTGCCAGCAGACTGACGGCGGTCTCCATAGCGGAGCGCACCTTTTTCCCGGCCACCTTGGACAGGAACACCGCGGTAAAAAAGCCCACGGGCACACCGATGAGGATGGCCCCGGCCGTGCCGTACACACTGGTGAGGATAAAGGGCAGGATACCGAACTTGGGCTCGGCCGCCGTGGAGGCCCACTCCTTGCCGAACAGGAACTTCACCAGCCCGATCTCCCGGATGGCCGGGATGCCGGAAATAATCAGATACACCGTGATGAGCAGCACGCACCCCACGGTGATCAGTCCCAGCAGAAGGAAAATGCCGTGGACGACATATTCAAATGCTCTGTTATTCTTCATATCTTACCTCAATGGAAGGAAGCGGCGGCACCGGGGTACCGCCGCTCATATTCCTTACTTTACAGGCACTGCGCCGGCCTTGCTGATGACCTGGCTGGCTGCATCGGAAGTGATGTAGTCGAAGAACTTCTGTGCACTGTCGGAGAGCTTGGTCCCGTCCTTAGTCACCAGGACGAAGGGACGCTGCACCACATAGCTGCCGTCCTTCACGGTTGCCTCACTGGGAGCCACACCGCCCACGGTCAAGGCCTTCACGGTATCCTTCACAGAGGCCAGGGACGCATAGCCGATGGCATCGGGGTTGCTGCTCACGGTGGTGATGACATCACCGGTGGAGGTCAGCTCCTGACGATACTGGCACTTGTCCTTGGTGTCGGTGATGGACTCAAAGCCGTCCCGGGTGCCGCTACCGGCCTCACGGCCGATGAGCACGATCTCGGCGTCATTGCCGCCCACGTCCTTCCAGTTGGTGATCTCGCCGGTGTAGATCTTGGCGATGGTCTCCAGATCCAGCTCCTGGACGGGGTTAGCGGGGTTTACGATGATGGCGATGCCATCGTAGGCCAGCACGGTCTCCTGCAGGCCCTTGGCCTTCTCGTCATCCTTCAGGCTGCGGCTGGACAGGCCGATGTCGCAGCGGCCTTCCTCTACGGCCTGGATACCGGAGCCGGAGCCGGTGGCGTTGTAGGTTACGGTAATACCGGTGTCGGCTTCAAAGGTCTCACTCAGAGCGCCGATGACCTTGCTCATTGAGGTGGAGCCATCCGTAGACACCGCCTGCTTGCTGGTGTTGCTGCCGCAGCCCACCAGCGCGAATACCAGCAGCATAGCCGCTGCGATACATCCAATTCTCTTTTTCATCATTAGTTACCTCCTTGTACTTTTGTTTTCTTGATTCTCTTGACTACGGTTTCATCGTAATCTCCCCGGGTAAAATCCGAAAGCAAAGGATGGTTAAATTTAGGTAAAATATTTTTTCCTATGTAAAGGCCGTGCATCTGTCCTTTTTTCCTGCCAAATATAAAAAGGCCGCTCCCCCATTGGAGGAACGGCCTAAGACTGTCGAAAAACCCTCTGGGTTTTTCCGACAAAAGGTTCGCAGTCTGCTGCGCGCAAAATTTGTCCGTCACAGACGGACAAATTCCACACTGGCAGCCCGAGATGTATTTTCTCTCACGCACATGTCGCGAGAGAAAATGATCGGACTTTTTTGCCGCCTGCGGGCGGCAAACTCTGCGAGGCTTTTTTGACACGCTGAAGCCGCTCCCCCATTGGAGGAACGGCCTCTTGCTTCACACACATATAATAAGTACGAATGCCCTTTGCTTTTTCAGCAGGCAGCGGTTTCCTGCTTCTGCACTCTGTCATCCTGTAGAATGAGCTGCGTGATCTTTTCGGTGGCGTGGCCCAGGTCCTGAGGCAGATACAGCCCTTTGTATTCCCGCAGGTCCTCCATGGGGTAGGCGCCGCTGTCGATCACACGGAACAGATCCTCCTGCTCGGTAAAGGTGCAGCGAGGCATGACCCGGAACAGGTCTATGTTCACGCCGTTTTCGCTGCGATAGCGGTCGTCGTCCGGCAGGTAGAACAGCGTGGGTTTGTCCATAGCCGCCGCCTCCAGCGCCAGGGAGGAATAATCTGTGATAAAATAATCGCACATCTGCAGCAGGTCAAAAATGTCCTCCTGGGGATAATCATTGTCCCGGTTGCCGCCCGCCAGCGTTTGATTCGGATGGAAGCGGCACAGCACCGCATACCGGTCCCTGGGGAAGCAGGAAAAATCCGGATCCGGCAGCTCCAGGGGGTATGTACGGTAAGTGGGCGCGTACAAAACCACCGTGCGCCCGGCCAGCTCCGGAAATCTGCTTCGGCACTGCGCGGTCTCCCCTTTTGCAGAAACCAGGTGATCCAGCCGCGGCAGGCCCCAGTTGCGCAGCCTATCCTCCGTCACATCAAAAGCGGCGCAGTAAAACGGGTTCCACGCCGGGCCGCCGGCCATGATCACATCATAGTTCCGGTGCATGCACAGGGCCCGGGCCATGGCGCCGGACCGCCCGGAGGGCTTATCCAGGGTCTGATACCCGGATTTTTTGATTTTTCCCACGGAGTGCCAGATCTGGATCACCCGAAGGTCCTTTTTATCCCGGAGCAGGCAGATGGTGGGCCAGTATCCGTCCAGCACGCAGACCTGAGCCGAGGCGGCCAGGAAAACGCTCCGCACACACTGCCACAAAAAGCGCAGCGGGCCGTCCTGTCGGCCCCGGTAGCGGCAGCAGATGGTCACGATCTCCATGGTAGGGTCGGTCTTGCGGAGCTGCTGCTGCAGCAGGGCAAAATCCGGCGTGAGCCGGCTGGCCTGGCGGCTGAAAAAGCAGGTCCTGTGCCTTACGCCCATCCTGCGCCGAAGGGAAAACAGAGCGCTGATAAGCCAGCGGACCACGCCCACGATCGCTTTCATGATTTTCCTCCGTCCGGCTCTTTTCTCCGCCCGGGCACTGCTTTGGCAGCCGCCCCGGCCTTTTTTGCGTTTTCCATCAGAGTGCCGAAGGCCGCCCGCAGCTTGCCCTGCCAGGCCTTGTCGTCATAGGTCCCACCGCACAGGGCCTGGATCAGCTCAAACAGCATCTCCGGGCTGCACAGGTTGATGACCAGTGGATTGCGGTGAAGCACCTCCCGCACAAAGTCCAGGGTGATCCGGTCCATATGGCGCTTGAGTCCTTCCACGATCATGGGCGGCGCATAAATGGCGCCGAAGGAGTCCCGCACCGTGCTCTCTTTTTTTTCGCCCCGGAGCATGAGCAGCAGATCCTTATAATACGGTAAGCCGCTGTAGTGAATGTACAGCGCCGCTACAAAATGATAGGCCGCCTGCTCGTTGCACTGCTCCAGCTCATACAGCCGGGCAATGTCTCTGTGCAGGTTGCAGACGGCGGGAAAATCGCCCCTCTGCATCCGCCGGTGCAGTTCCCGCAGGAGGACGCTCCACATAGCCGCGCAGAAGCTCTCCTCCCGGTGCTGCTCCCGCTCCTGGTCAAAGTCGCACACGTCCACATAGGGGCTGCAAAACCGGTAAAAAGCCACATATTCCGGGTCGATCTGCTTTCGGCCCTCTCTGGTGGCGCTGTAGCCGCCCAGCTTGTTGCGCTGGATCAGCCTTCTGCGGGCCAGGCCCTTGGCAAAGGTCACGTTGTTGACAATATCCAGCTCCGTTTCAAAGGAATCCGGATAATTCACCGCCGCCAAGTGCTGGTGCCGCTCCACAAAATCAATGAATACCGAGCGGGAATAGGCATCGCGGCACCGCTTTTTCTTACTGCCATTTATAAATGCTGACATTTTCAACCTCTACACATGCATTTTTTCATAAAACGCCGCCGCGTCTTTAATATCTCCGTCAAAGACCAGCTTGCCCTCGCGGATCACCAGTCCCCGCTTGCAGAAGTTCTTCGCCTCCGCCGTAGAATGGGTGACAAAGAGGAAGGTCACGCCGCTGTTCAAGATCTCTGTGATCCGCCTGCGGCACTTGGCGCGGAAATCCTTATCGCCTACGCTGAGGGCCTCGTCCACGATGATGATATCCGGGCGGATATTGGCGTTGATGGAGAAGCCCAGCTTGGATTTCATACCGCTGGAATATGTGCGGATGGGCATATCGATATAGCTGCCCAGCTCTGAAAAAGCCACAATATCCGGCTCCATCTCCTTCAGCTCATCCCGGCTGATACCCAGCAGCTCGCCGCGGAAATAGATATTCTCCCGGCCGGAAAGCTCCGGATCGAAGCCTCCGGAAACCTCCAGCAGGGCGCTGACCCGGCCGGTAACGCGCACCGAGCCCACCGTGGGGAATGTCACGCCGGAGATCATCTTCAGCATGGTGGATTTTCCGGCGCCGTTTTTGCCCAGGATCGCCACGGCCTCCCCCTGGCGGATGTCAAAGGACAGGTTATCGATGGCAACCTTTTTCCTGGCGTTCGTATTGCGAAACAGCAAAGACTTCAGCCGTTGCTTGTCATTTTTGAACAGGTCAAAGGTCTTTGTCACGTTTCGGAACTGTATTACTACTTCGTGTTCTTCAGTCATATCGTACCTCTACAAAACATCCGTGATGGTTTTTTCCGTGCGGCTGTAGATCTTGACGCCCAAAAACACGAAAAGCAGGTAAACCAGCATAAACCGCAGCAGCGACAGCGGTTCCTCCCAAAACCAGATGTGGTCGATGAAGCAATATCTGAATCCGTCAATGAGATAAGTTATGGGATTAAGCCGCAGAATAAAGCGCAGGGCAGCGCCCTTAATGTCGGAGATCTGGTAAAAAATACCGGACAGCCACATCAGCGCCGTGAATGAACTGCGGACAAGCTGATAGAAATCCTTACTGACTGCCGTTACCTGCCCGGAGAACAGGCCCCACGCCACACCCATCATCAGCATCAGCAGCCAGTAAAACGGCAGCTGCGCAATATAGATGGTGATCGGCGCGCCCATAGCGATGAAAATGATGATCATCAGCAGCATCAGCGCCAGGTGCACGATCATGTTCGACAGGCTCACGATCATCGGAACACAGCAGACGGGAAACTTGATCTTTTTGCGCCCCCTGTATATATAGCAGAGATATAGAACCAGGGGATAAATCCGGAAATAAGCCACAAAAAATACGGGTATCCCTTTACCGCCTTACCGGTGCGCAGGCCCACCGTAAAAGCAAAATAGTACACTGCAATGGTTATAGCCGGTTTTAAGATCGCCCATCCCCAGCTCAGCAGCGCCCCGCGGTAGGTCTTGATCAGATCGGTTTTTGCCAGCTGCAGGATCTGATTGCGGTACTGGATGTGTGAAATTATAATCTTCCAAAGTGTTTTCATATTCTACTCTCTTGCCGTCACCCGGGCCCGCAACGTTTATCCTTCTGCGCCGCTCTTTCGGTGAGGTATTTTTTGACGTCTGCCGGATGCCGTGGGTTTTTATGCATGTTCTGATGGAGAACCTTCCCCATCCTGTTTTGTGTTATAACTGTGAGAATGATTCTCCTCACATAACTCCGCTTCCGGACAGCACCACCGTAACGGACTTTACCATGCACCACAGGTCCAGCCGCAGGGAACGGTTTCTCTGATACTCCGCATCCAGCCGCGCCTTGCGTGCAACGCCGATGCTGTCCCGGCCCAACACCTGGGCATAGCCCGTGAGGCCCGGCCGGCCCTCAAACACGCCCATTTTTCTGCGCAGGGCATTGAGCTTCTTTTCAGACGTACACACCGGCCGGAAGCCCACAAACGACATATCGCCCCGCAGAATATTGAACAGCTGCGGCAGCTCATCGATGCTCAAGCGGCGCAGAAGCCTGCCCAGCTTGGTGGAGCAGCCGTCGATATTCTCCAGCTGCCGCGTCGCTACATTGTCCGGCGCGGTTATGCTGAGCGTTCTGAACTTGAAGATCACGAACTCTTTTCCGTGGTACCCGATCCTTTTTTGCTTGAAAATGACCGGCCCGGGGGAGTCCATCGCAATGGCCGCCATCACGAGCAGCAGCAGCGGCAGCAGCGCCACGATCAAAACCAGGGACAGCACGATGTCAAATGTGCGCTTTATAAACAAATAGGCCGTTTTGCGCTGGCTGACCTCGCGGATCTCTATTTTATTTGCAACAGCGTCCATTGTTCCTCACCACCGTGCTTTCTCTATTTTTCCATTTTCTCTTTTTGTCCGTCCGGCTCCTCCGTATAGGAGCTGAGATACGGCCGGAAATACGCGATCTCCTCGCTCTTTTTTGTCTTTACCTTCATCTTTTTCCAGTTCAGCAGCAGCCACGCGCCGGCGGCCAGCAGCACCGCGATCACCACCAGCAGCACCGCTGTGGAAATATGGCTCAGCAGCCCGGACTTCTCCTCCAGGGCCACATTGTCCGTGCGCACCAGCAGGTCCACCTGCCCGTCCGCGTTTTTGACATAATACATGTCCCCCTGCTTGTTGTTCAGAAACAGGATATTATCATCACCGCCGCAGGAGATGTACTTTTTCCCCTCGATGGTCACAAAGGAAACCGTTTTCATCTCCCGGGATGTAGGCTCATACCGCCGCCAAATGGTATGCTCGGCATTGGCCGAATCCTCATACTGCACCAGCAGCATGGACAGGCCTGTGCTCTGGGCGATCCGCCCCTTGAAGCCGGTCTCGCTCACCGTGCGGAACACACCCGGCAGCGCCGTCAGATCCGGCTCGTTCATCTGCTCGTAATGCACGCCGTCTGCATAATACTCGCTGTTATCCATCACATGGATCAGCAGGGTATACTCCTCCGTAAGGCCGCCGTTATAAACGCGGATCTTGCGCTTGATATCCGTATTCACAAATTTCTCCTCGCCGCTGACGCTGACGCTGGAATAGGAATCGCTGGGCACAGCGGTAATGGCGCAGCTCTTCTCCGGCTGCTCCGCCGTTACATAGACCGTATACTCATATACCTGGGGGTCAAACGCCGGATAGAGCTCCCCGCAGGCTATGGAAATGGACCGCAGCGATGCATCCCGCACAGGTGCCGGCGGCTCCACCACCGGATCATCCTCGCTGGGTTCCGGGTCCGGTGTCGGATTCGGGTCCGGTGTCGGATCCGGGTCCGGCGTCGGGTCGGGGTCCGGCGTCGGATCCGGGTCCGGCGTCGGGTCGGGGTCCGGTGTCGGATCGGGGTCCGGCGTCGGATCGGGGTCCGGCGTCGGATCGGGGTCCGGCGTCGGATCGGGGTCCGGCG
>ERZ808246.589-NODE-589-length-29570-cov-7.334643_pt1 | contig 29570 bp, 17 predicted proteins | sample MGYA00521083_ERZ808246 | MGnify/ENA primary metagenome ERZ808246 (study PRJEB31516, sample SAMN03275577) | gut metagenome | biome: mammalia-associated habitat; material: feces | host: Papio cynocephalus | place: Kenya | collected 2012-07-07 ...
GCGTCGTTCTCGGGGATTGGAAGTCTCTTCCTCTCAGTCTTTTCAATGAACTTTCAATTCAAATCAACACTTGATTTCTCTTCGTGTTAACCACCTGTATTTCTCAAATGGGCTGCAAAGATACGGACTTTTTGGAAACTACCAAACATTTTCACGATTTTTTTCGATTATTTTTCCTACTTTTGCCGCCACAAACGCAAAGATGATGGAGAAAGGACAGAATCAGGACAACAGACAGACCTCCCTGTGGCAGATTTTCGGGGTGTTCGCAAAAATCGGAGCCTTCACAATCGGCGGAGGCTACGCCATGATTTCCCTCATCCAGAACGAAATCGTGCGGCGCAAATGGCTCAGCGATGACGACTTCTCCGAACTCATAACCCTCGCGCAGACCGCTCCGGGGCTCCTCGCAGTCAACATATCCATATTCACGGGATTCAGACTCCGCGGAGTGAAGGGCAGCATCGTGGCGACGCTCGCGAGCATACTCCCGTCATTTCTCATAATTCTCGCCATAGCCATGGCATTCAGCGGATTTCAGGACAACCCCATAGTAATACGAGTGTTCAAGGGAATACGCCCCGTCGTCGTCGCGCTCATCCTCGTCCCAATGATAAACATGGCGCGGAAATCGGACGACACATGGTGGAAATGGACACTCTCGGCGGTCGTCCTCGCCCTCGTCGGATTTCTCGGGGTCTCACCCATATATATACTCATCTGCGTCATCGTCATATTCCTCGGAATATCCGTATATCGCGAAAAAAGAATGAAATCGGAGAAAACGAAATAATCCCGAAAAAGCAATCTTATTGCGTCATATATTTAAAGGTCATGATATTCCTTCAGCTTTTTTATACATTCTTCATCATCGGGGCGTTCACGATCGGAGGGGGATATGCGATGCTTTCGCTCATCCAGCATCAGGTCGTGGAGGTTCACGGCTGGATTACGGACGCGGCGTTCACCGACATCGTGGCAATTTCACAGATGACCCCTGGACCGATAGGAATCAATTCGGCGACATACATCGGCTACACGGTGCTCCAGAACGCGGGTGCGGCGGAATGGATGTGCGTGCTCGGTTCCTTCACCGCGACAAGCGCCGTGGTGCTGCCGTCCTTCCTCATCGTTCTGGGAATATGCTTCGCGTTTGAGAGGTTCAGCCGGAGCAATATATATAAGGGAGTGATGAACGGGCTTAAGCCGACCGTCGCGGGACTTATCGGAGCGGCCGCGGTGCTTCTGATGACGCCGGAGAATTTCCCCGACTGGAAGTCATGGGTGCTGTTCGCGGCGGCGTTCGTGGCGCATATGTTCTTCAAGGTGAACGCGATTCTGATAATTGTCGCGGCGGGAGTGTTGGGATTTCTGATATATTGACGATATTTGTAGCGAAAAAGATGTCCGCGTCTGCTCCGAGTGAACAGGTGGGGTGAATGGCTTTATGAACTGGTTTATAGATTTATTTGAGAAACAGACATTTACGCAGGCGATTGTCGTGCTGTCGCTCATCTGTGCGGTGGGCCTGGCCTGCAACAAGATAAAGTTCAGGGGGGTGTCGCTGGGGATTACCTTCGTGTTCTTCGCGGGGATTCTCGCGGGACATTTCGGGTTCATGATTGACCCGCAGATGCTCGCGCTGGCGCAGAATTTCGGGCTTATACTCTTTGTCTATGCGCTCGGAGTGCAGGTGGGGCCGAGCTTCTTCCCTTCCCTCAAGAAAGGCGGCATCAGGCTGAACCTGCTGGCATTCGGGGTGCTCGCGCTCGGGATTCTAATGACGCTCGGCGTGTGGTGGTGCACCGGACTGTCGCTGCCGGTGTCGATGGGTTTGTTTTCAGGCGCGGTGACCAACACCCCGATGCTCGGAGCGGCGCAGCAGGCGCTTCTGGACCATACCCCTTCAGCCACGGCGGTCTCGAACGAGATGGCAATGGCCTGCGCTGTGGGTTACCCTTTCGGCGTATTGAGCGTAATTCTCTGTGTCATAATACTTAAGGTCGTATTCCACAAGGGGACGAAGGAAGAGAAGGACCTGCACGACAACCCGACCTTCATCACTGAGTTCGTCATCAGGAACCCTGCGGTATTCGGCAAGACAATCAAGGAGATAATGAGGGGCTCATCATTCCACATCGTCGTTTCAAGGGTGTGGAAGTTCACTGACAAAGAGCATGAGGACGGGCCTAAGGGAATGGTCATCATCCCCAACGGGGACACGGTTCTCGAAGAGGGAGAGCATGTGCTCGCGCTGTGCAAGGAGAAGGAGGTCGGGATTGCGGAGCGTCTGTTCGGAAAGATTGTCGATAAGGACTGGAACAAGAAGGACATCGACTGGAACGCCATTGACGGGCAGCTGGTGTCGCGTCATGTCCTCGTAACCAAGGAGAAGGTTAACGGGGCTAAAATCGGGGACCTGCACCTTCGCAACACCTTCGGAATCAATGTCACGAGGGTGAACAGGGCTGGAATCGACATCCTGCCGTCGAGCAGCCTCGTGCTTCAGATGGGCGACAAGCTCACCATCGTCGGACAGGCAAAGGCGATTGACAATGTGGCCGCGGTGCTGGGAAACAAGGAGAAGGAACTGAGGAATCCGAATATGTTCTCGATTTTTATCGGAATCGTGCTGGGACTGATTCTCGGATGCATCCCGCTGTCAATCCCGGGAATGAGCGTGCCGATCAAGCTCGGAATCGCCGGAGGGCCGATTATCGTGGGGATTCTCATGGGCGCATACGGTCCCCGCTTTCATCTGACGACCTACACGACCTACAGCGCGAACCTGATGCTGCGCCAGCTCGGCCTCACGGTCTATCTCGCCGCTCTGGGGCTGAGTGCCGGGCCGGGGTTCTTCGAGACGGTATTCCGCCCGGAGGGACTGATGTGGATTGGAGTGAGCATCCTGCTGGCCATAGTGCCGGTACTTGTCATGGGCTTTGTCGCCTCGAAGTTCTGCAAAACTGAATATGCGTCGAACGTCGGGATGCTCTGCGGGGCGATGGCGAACCCGATTGCCCTCAACTATGCGCTGAGCACGGTCGAGGACGACGAGCCGTCGGTCGCATACGCCACGGTCTATCCGGTGTGCATGTTCCTGCGTGTGATTACTGCTCAGATGCTGATGCTGTTCTGCTTATGAAAACGCCCCAAACTTAAGAGAGGGGCAGCCGGTCATCATCCCCCAACTTCAGGAACTCCGTTATTTCGGGACATGTTATACAGGCTCTTCGTCGTTGCCGTATTTGTCGAAATGCTTTCTGAACTGTTCCACGGTGAACTTCAGGTGCTTGCGGACGGCTCTCGTGGAAATCCCGAGGGCCGAGGCAATGTCTTCCTGCTTCATGCCGTCAATTCTTGACATGTAGAATATCTGCCGGGTGCGCGGCGGGAATGAATCGGCAAAACGCATGACGTCTTCCATCACTATTCCATGCCCCCCCCAACTGTGTTCGGGTTCATGTTCCGGACAGGCAAGGACTTCCCATGATTTGGAAGACATGTTCTCGATGCTGACGACATCACCGGAGCGCAGCCTTTTGGCAATGACGTTCATGCAGTCATTCCGCACGGCGCTGAACAGATAGGAGTCAATCTTGTCCCCCTGCACGCCCGGCTTCTGCTCAAGAAGCCGTGAAATTACGTTGTATATGACATCTTCGGCGACGGTGACACTGGAATTAAGGACATGGCGGACATACTGGACCATACGAGGGTAGCACCTTCGCACAAGTTCCTTCATCTCCTTTTCGGAATATCCGAACGCCTTATTTTCCGTCACGGTCATTCTATAACGTATGTTTTCTTTTCAGGTCCGAGTCCCTTGATTGTCAGTCTTTTCCAATGAGGAGGGAGAGCATGGTTCCGCAGTTGCGTCACGCCTCCGCCGGGAGCAAAATCCAGTCCTGCGAATCCGAAGATGACGGCCTGAAGGGAACCACCCGCACCGGTGGCAAAATAGGGATTGGTTCCTCCCTTGAACTCAGCCAGTACGCCGAATGGAGGCAGGGCATTGGGGCGGTATGAATCGACGAACCACTTCCACGCCTGAGGCGCATCCCCGCAGCGTGAACAGATTACAGAGAACATGGACTGAGTCATGGCAGGGGTATTCTTCTGGGGAACTTTCCCGCTGTAATAGTCCAGATCCAGCATCATCTGCCGGCGATCCGTAATCACCTGCAGAGGGAATGCGAGAAGATTGACGTCCGCCTGCTTTATTTCCGCTCCGTCATAGCCCTTATGCTCAAGCGTCACCCCATTGTCCATCCTGTCGAAGAACAGGCCTTCCGAAATCTCCTTCCACACCGCAGGGGTTCCGTGCCCGAGAACCCGTCCGGCCGCCGTCGCGTATCTAAGATTGAGCGCCGCAGCTGCGTTTGTGTAGGCATTGTCGTCTTTGTTCAGAGCCCATTCGTCGGCGCACATGACATTGTCTATGTGCCAGAGGCCGTCGTCCTTCTTCTCAGCACGGCTCGCCCAGAACTCGGCAGTCGCCTTAAGGACAGGCCATCCGCGGGTTTCCAGCCATTCCTTGTCGCCAGTGACAAGGTAGTATCTCCAGAATCCGATTGCGACGTCTGCCGTGACATGATGCTGGAATGTACCGCATAGGGATGTGGCCGGAGTATCCTCCGCTCCCGTAGAGGCGCTTTCCCAGGGATACATCGCGCCCTGGAACCCGTAGGCCGCGGCATTGCGCCGAGCCTCGTCAAGACGAAGAAACCTATACTCAAGCATCGGGCGGGCAAGTTCCGGATGAAGCATCAGGAGAGGAGGCATCATGAACATCTCGCTGTCCCAGAAGACATGACCGTTGTAGCCTAATCCGCTGAGCCCCATCGGTGACGGGGAATATGCGGTGCCCTCACGGGTAAAGCTGTAGAGATGGTAGAGCATGCTCCTCACTTCCTTCTGCGCCAGAGGGTCGCCCTCTATTACTATGTCGCTCTCCCACAGCTTCTCCCACGCGAGCCTGTGCCTGCGCAGCAGCTCGCCATCCTTCGAGAAACGGGCGTAAGTCACGATGCGCTCGGCCTGGTTCAGCGGATCCGCCGTGTGGGCTGAAGATATGAGCGAGCCGACGACCGACAAGTTCCAGGCCTCACCCTTCCGAATAGCCTTGGAGAATGAAATGTTATGGGAATCGGACGAAGGCTGCTTATGAACTGTCGACAGTCCCATGTCAGCCTCGGGAAACAGGAAAGCCGACGAGACGACTGTCCTTACCGCTTCACTCGGGGAAAGCGCCGCAGTAGTAATCACCGTATATGGAGGGGCGCTCTTGTGATGAAACTCGAACGCGTTGGTCATCATCGAGGCGCCGTGCAGGGACGGGGGCACACGATGCTCTAACCGGGCCTCCACCTCAACGTCCTCGTCTGCGGACAGGCTGACCTCCATGAGGACGGCGTGAGCAATGTGCCTCAATGCACAGTAGCGGTAGGAGACATGCACGCCCTTGAAATCGAACTCGCCGACAAACTCACCATTCCTCATGTCGAGGGACTGGACGAAGTTCCTGATGTTCGTTCGTCTTATCTTTGTACCTCCGAGTGTCATCGTCAGACGCAGAGGGTTGATGTTCGGAAGGAAATTGTTCACCCTTCCGCGCCCGTAGAAGTCATACACCCCGGCGAGGACGGTCTCAGCTATGCCGAACGGCTCCGGAGAAGACACGAGCCCGATGACTCCGTTCGCCGAAGTAACCCCATAGTACTGCGCCGGGTCGGGTTCCAAGGTCTTCAGCAGCCAGCCGTCGTCCCCGGTGTCCTCAGCGCCGGCTGACAGCACTGAGATACAAGCAAGCATAACTGCCGTCAGGAATCTTTTCACGCTGCCGCCGACAGCCCACCTGTCATACGTATTCCCCATAATACACTTACATATCATACAATTATTGTATGCCATATCACATTTCTTACCACGCGACTGTCTGAGTCCATAAATTTCCGAAATTATCCCTGACTCGTACCTCTCCGCTGCGGGCATTCGCCGTCGGAGTGACTCTGAACATATATGGGGACTGAGTGGGCGTCGCATAGTCGGCCGCCCGCCCCTCCAATTTCCCGAGCGAGTCAGCAATCTCCTTGTAGTCAAGATCATATTCCGGATGATGTTCCATCTCACAGACCTTCCGTCCGTTCTCCCACCATTCCGGAGTGCCCCAGAAATCCTCCGTCCAGTTCCAGATGTTGGCCTTCACATAGCCGTCGCCGGTCCTGACAGGGCTGTATGCGCGAATCTGATACGAGGCGTCCCTGCCAACGGACTTATAGTACCATGTCATGCCGTCGCCCTTAACGGAGCATACCATATACCCGTTCGGCACTCCTTCCGCCGTGAGTTCCCTGTTGGTGCGCAGCTGTCCGTTGCAGCGGGCCACGGTCACGCTCGTCACGTTGGAGATGCCGTCGGCATTGCTGAGAGCGTAGTCATATCCGAAGTTGTCGTGATAGTGGCCGGACCACGAATAGACATGACGCCAGGAAGTGAGCAGGTCTCGGTAGCGGCTGTAGTTGAGGTTATATTTGCTGAAAGAGCCGTTCGGGGTGGTGCCCCTCTTCTTGAACAGCTGCGCATGGCCGCACACCACAAGAGTCCGGTCCTTCGGAATGTACGAAAGATCCTCCTCAAGCCAACGCATCTGGTCGTCGTCGATGCCGTAACCGTACCTTGCCGTCGGATCGGTGCGGTTGTACATTATGTCGCTGAGAACGACATAGTGAATCCGTCCGATGTTGAAGGAGTAGTATGTCGGGGATATGTACGTCTCGTAGAACGGCGTCCCCAAAGAGGTCTCCCACATTGTGTTCTGGTCGTAGTCGTGGTTGCCGATGACGTTGAACATGGTCACATGGCTGCCGCCGACGATGTCATCATAATCATCGTAACCTGACATCCAGTTGTACACGAGGTCGCCGAGATTTATGGAATAGACGGGACCTTTCGCAGTGTCGGCAAGGGCGACGATGTCAGGCATGACCACATCCCGGAACCTTTCTCCAGAACCGTCTCTCCCGAGCCCCCTCATCTGCGGGTCTCCGATCATGACCATGGTGTAGTTCTCCTCAACTTCCGCCCTCGGAGTCAGGGTGAAGTTCGCCTGCACCGCCGTCTCATAACGAGCCACGCGGCGCCAGAACAGCGGCATGCCATTGTGGACAGGTGCCTCATACTCCGCAGGAGTCGAAATGAATATGAACCTCGTCCTGGAAAGGTCGCTCTTCATCTGATATTTTCCCCACCCGTCGGTCCGCACGCACTGGAAGCCGTCGCTCACGACAACTCCGGGAACGGGTCTGCCCTCGGGAGTGGCAATTCTTCCGAAGACATTGGTGCCGTCAGGAAGCGGGGACACTCCCACGGCCTTGTCATCCGCGGCTTCACCTACAACGGACACCCTTTTCATGAACGCGGCAACATCGCCTTTACGCCCCGTGACCGCCCTGACCTCGCCCCGGTTGGAGCATTCCCTCACGAGAGCATCCTCCGCAGCACAGCCGCTGATGCGTCCGAAAAGCCCGCCGGTGTGAACGGCTCTGTCGTGGTTTTCGTACCTGTTGCCGCAGGGAGCGCTGATGACGGAGCCGTAATTTGTGCAGTTTCTGAAATATGCCGAGCTTTTCGCGTCCCCCTTCGCGTATACGTTGCCGGCAAGTCCGCCCACGCACGAGGCGCAGTCGGGACTGAATCCGGAAAATTCCACGTCGGCACGGTTCACGCACCCGGCGACATGAGTGTCCCGGCCCATGATTCCGACGAGTCCGCCCACGGACGAGCCGGCCTCGTTAGTCACGCATATATTTCCATAATTATTGCAATCGACCATCGTCAGAGCGTCATGCGGCATTCCGCAGATTCCTCCGGCCATCATCTGATGAATGCCTTCCGTGTCAATCCGCCCGAAATTGTCGCAGGAATTGATGTCGCCCTTTGTAAATCCGACAATTCCCCCGACATTCGATGCCAGCCCTTCCGCAGCCTTTTCCACAGAGACTGACTCCACTCTCATATTTCCACGGTTCACGCATCCCTTCACGACAGCCTTGTAGGCATCTCCCGCGATTCCTCCAATCCGGCAGGAAGGCGCGTCTCCCGAGTACGCGATGTCACCGGTGTTTTCGGACGAGGTCACCTGTGCGCTCGGGAGCAGCTTGTGGCGAAAGCCGCCGGCAATGCCGCCGAGTCTCACGGAGACCTTTTCCGGATTCTGAAGCGAACCTGAGCAGTCCGATGAAATACGGCCTGAATTGCGGCAATCGTATATCAGAGAATGGTTGATTCCGGCAATGCCGCCAATCCAGAGGACGTTGTCGACGTATGACGACTTGTGTTCGATGTTCCCATGATTTTCGCAGGAAAATATGCGTCCGCAGTTTATGTCCGCGATGAATCCGACGGCATATTCCCCGCCCTTGCTCGAAGACTTCATCCGGCAAGAGGAGTCTATGACGAGATTACGGACCTCGCCGCCCTCAAGAATCTTGTGGAAAAGACCGGACTGCGCCTTCCAGTTCATTATTTTGTGCCCGCAGCCGTCAAAGACCCCTCCGAAAGCGGATATGCCCGGAAATTTCTTGACTTTCGCCATATCTATGTCGGCACCAAGGCATACGGTGCCCTCGGCATTGCGCCACGCGGAGGTGTCTCCTCCCTCATTGCAAGCCGTAGCGAAGCCTACGAGGTCGGCGGCCGTCCTTATGTCTCCGGCACGGGAGATGAAAGGCACGAGAAAAAGCAGAAGAAGCGTCAGCCTCAACGCTTTCGTCGCCGTTCCGCATACGTTTGCCGCATAATTCCGCATCGTTGTCATATAATCCCGTTTCATAACATTTTTACCGTTGTCATCCTTCACCATCGGGTTCCCGTCACCATTCAATCTTCGATGAGTACTGAACGCCGAAACGGTCCGTGACAGTCACCGTGCCCTTCCCTTTGGCTCCGGACACTCTGAATCTGAATATGGACGGGTGAGCCTCGGAGTTCAGAGTGTAGCTCACGTTGTAGCGGCTGAAATAGGAGTTTTCCTTGTAGGCTTCCCAGATTTCCTTCTGCGGACGATCGTAAGTCTCGAAGGTCTTCGACATTGCCTGACCGTTGAATTTCGGCGTCCCCCACTCGCTGTCCCACATGTAGACATTTGCATAGACATAGTCTCCGTCCTTGACAAGGCCTATCTGGTGAGACTCGTCAAGCCTGTCGTTTCCTATGTAAGCCACCCCGTCCTTGTATTCCCATGCACGGAACTTGAAATCGGGAGCAGTTCCGCAGTGCTTACCGCTCTGGTAGACAAGGGGTTTCCATTTCCATGAGACGTCCTCTCCGTCAACCGTGACCACGAGGTATCCTCTCGGAGTTCCGTCGGCAAGATACTCGTTGGTGTAGAGCTCCCCGGTCGAGCGCGGCAGGGTGTGACACTCAAGGCGGTTGGTGAACTTGCCGTGTCCGGACGGGTAGATGTAGTTGAAGGTCTGATGGGTATGACCCGCCCATGCGTACACCGTCTTGTATTTAGCCAGCAGGCTGGCATAGTCGTTTCCGTGCTTACAGGTACTTCTCGCCCATTTGTCCGAGCCGTTGATTTCCCGAAACGCCGGGGCATGCGTGCAGAGCATGACGGTCGAGGAACGGTCGACGAGGGCGAGGTCGCCCTGCAGCCATTCCCAGATGTCGTCGGTCAGTCCCTCGCTGTAGTCATTGAGCAGGCCGCCGCTCCCCTTTTTCATTATCAGGTTGTCGACTACCACGTAGTGAATCCGTCCGAGATTGAAGGAGTAGTTGCAGGGACCGAAATGTTCCTCGAATATGCGGCGACCCTGCTCGTCGTCTTCCGCGGAGGTGTCGTTGTCATGGTTTCCTATGACATTGTAGGTCGGGAAGCCCATGCTGCGCATTCCTTCTATATACTGACCGTACAGGGACATGTCCTCGTGAACGATGTCGCCGAGGCATATTCCGTGGACTTCCTGCCCGGAAATGGAGGAGGCATATTCCTTCATGTCACGGTAGAGGTCTGAGCAGCAGTCAAGGGAGTGATACGCCAGCTTGTCACCGCCCCTGGTGCGTGAGCGAGGCTGCGGGTCGGCAGAAATGAGCAGAGTATATCTGTCCGCGTCGGACGAAATCTTCTTCAGCGAGAAATCCGCGACATAGGCATCTCCAACCTTTTGACATTCTGACAGTTTCTTATAAAAGACCGGCACGCCTCCATTTACCGGCGGCTCGTAGCCGGACGGAGTGCTTACGCTTATGAATTTGACGCGACCGAGGTCACTGTCTATCTGATATACGCCATCGGTGCCTGTCCGGACAGACTTGAGTCCGTCGGATACCACAACGCCCTCAAGGGGTCTGAGTTCATAGTCCGTGACCTTCCCCGTCACTGTAAACACTCCTGATGGCTCGGGTTTTTCTCCGTTCCCCGGAGTTTCTTCAGGTTTGCAGCCAAACAGAAGGGCGGCTGCAAGCGCCATCGAAACAAGACAATATCTGTTCATCATCATTAATCAAATTAACCGGCTCAAGTCTCGCAAGGCGAAACCCGAGCCGTCAAAAGCTTACTCCTCTGCTTCTCCGTCCCACAGACCGATTCCGCTTACGGATGGGGTTCCCTTCCCGACAGGATAGTCTGCGACATTCGCCGAAGTCACATTAATTCCCTCTGTTACGTTTCCGCCGGCTATAATGGCCTGCACCATGCCGCCGTAGAGGCAGTCAGTGACGCTGCTCTTTTCGTCGGACTCGGCAACGATTCCGCCGTATGTGAGCTTGTCTATGCTTTCCTTGCTCGAACCAAGATTGCCATAGAAGCGGCTTTCCGAAATGTCAGTGGAAAGACCCATCGCCACGATACCGCCGGCGTAATAAGGGTCGTTATGCGCCTGGATGACGCCTTTGGCCCGGCATCCGTTCACCTTGGAGTTCTCTAACTTGCCGGCAATACCCGCTGAAGCATTCGGATAGTCGCCGGAATTGCCCGTAGAGGTGCATCCTGAGATGGTGGCGTTTCGCGCGTATGCTACGATGCCAGCGGAAGAACCCCTGCGCAGGGCGAAGTTCCCGGAGTTCACGCAGCCGGACACTGACAGTTTTCCGCCGGTCGACGATGCGGCCCCGTTCAGGTCGAATGCCCCGAGAATGCCGCCGACGCAAGTGATCTCGTAACTGTCAAGAGGGCTGCAATTATTCTGTATTCCGGAGTACAGGTCCGACGAGTTGTTGCAGTTGCTTATCACGGACTCCTTTCTTTCCAAACCGGCAATGTACCCGACCACACCTCCGACACAAGACACGCTTGTAGTTCTCTTGTTTGCCCTTTCGGCCCTGACCGTTGCCATGGACTTGGAATCGGTCACAGTGCAGGCCTTGGCCGCATATCCGAGAATGCCGCCGACATTGATGCCCTTCTTGAAATATGGCGTGTCGTCGGCTCCGTTCGAGTCTTTCCCCTGACGGCAGACGACCCGAACCTCCGAACCGGCCTTAGTCGCACATCCTCCGAGGGAAACAACGCTTTCCGCCCAGCCAAGGATGCCACCGACGGCGCAGACTGCGTCCGAAGTCACCCTCGGTCCCTTGCCGTCACGGTGCAGCCGCACCTCAATCTTGCCGCCGAACTCCGCATTCATCACCGGGACGTCGTGGGTGACCCCGCCGATAAATCCGCCCACGCCCAAGGCGCAGTTGTCCGCCATGTTCATAATCTGAATCGAGCCCTCGGAAGACGCACCCGCGAAATCCAGTTCCATAACCGCACCGCCGGGCTCAACCTGTCCGTACAGGCCTCCGGCAAAAATATACTTGGAAGTGCCGTCACTCAGAATGTCGCCCTTGTTGGAGTTTGCATTCAGATAAACTTGCCCGCACCAGCCGGCAATGCCGCCGGCCTTGACCGTCGCAGCGCCGGAAGTAATGTGCAGGGCACCGCCGTTGAACGAATCCGAGACTCCGCCAAGCGCATAGCCCGCGACTCCCCCGGCATAGACATCCCCGTTCACGGAGGACTCGGACACGGCAGCGTAGTTCTCGCAGCCCTTAACCGCGCCGGACTCTTCCACACGGGCGGCGATGCCGCCGATGTTATGCTCCTTTGCAGAAGACTTGTCGCTGACCTCACCGTTGTTCGTGCAGTAATCCAAAGAGCCGGAGAGTTCCGCCACGACACCTCCCGTCAGAACCGGGGCATTCATGTTGCTGAACTCAACGGACAGCGCCACGTTCCCCTGATTCTTCGACTTCTCGACAACAGCGCCTTCCTGCACCCTGCCTACAAGTCCCGCCACAAGCGCAGATGTCATCGACTCATGCTCATAGAACCCGGCCTTAACCGTTCCGTTGTTCGTGCAGGAAGTCACCACCGTCGAGTTTTCCACCGCAGCGGCGGCTGAAGCCCACACGGCGGCTGAACCGGCCATGACAGGCTTTGTGAACGAGCAGGAGGCATCAACGACAAGGTTGCTCAACATGGCGCCCGAACAATGCCCAAACAACGGCGCGGCATCCTTCAGATTGAGAATCGAGTGTCCCTTACCGTCGAAAGTCAGGCTGAAAGGACGTTCCTCCGTTCCTATCGGCGTTTCCCACTGTACTCCATCCATATCGACATCACCCAGCATAATGACGTTGCCGTCGGCATCGGTCCAGTCGGAGATGTCCCCGCCGCCGTTGAAAGACTCTGCAAAGAGCTGCATCCCTTTCCCGGTCAAGATGCCATGAGCTACCTTATAGTCCTGACACACGGGAGGAAGCGCGATGGTCTCGGATGATATGAACTGATTCAGACTTATGCTGACTTCCCGATTAGAGCGGGAGTCGCTGAGATTCTCCCCGAGCCTGAAGACATATCTCGTAAATCCCTCTTCTTCCGAAGCCTCCGTCGACACGGTCACGTCCTCCGGTGCTGTCACTCCGTTCACGACGCCGTCCGGAACAAGAATTTCCAAAGCCTTGGAGCCGTCCGCAGGCAGCAGCACATTGCCCGCCTCATCATAGTTCAGTTCAGTTCCGAACTGCCAAATAGAGACATACGCCCCCACGTCCTCGCCGCTCCTGCTGAAGGCAATGCGCCCCATGCGAGACTCCGCCTCATTCTGCCCGGAAGCAATGGTGACAGAAGTCTCTACAAAGTCCCCTCGGGTCACGGACTCTCCCTTATTGACAACCAGCCAACTGTTTTCGGGCGTCACTCCCCATTCCACGTCGGGAAGTGTCCTCACTGTGATCTTGGCTGAGGTTCCTCCGATTCCGGACACGATGTACGACTTGCTGAATATGAATTCATTGCCGGACTGCGTCAGACGAAACGGAACGATGCGGTATTCTCCTGCGGAGAATGTTATCGTCGCCGGCTGCCGGGACTCGAAGGAATCGTTAGGAAGAATGCTCAAGGTGAACTTGCCGGTTCCGCGATGCTCTTCCTGAACCACCGAGCACCAGGACTGATCGGAAACCACGTTCCACCGGACATTGTCATCGTTGAGTTCGACATCAAACTCCAGTTTATGCCCAATGGCAGTCAGGGCCACGGTCTCGCCGACATCCGCCCCGTTTCTGAGGAACGAGACCTCGATGTTTCCAATCTCCCTCGAACTTCCGTAGTCTATGGCTTCCTCAACACATGCAGTCATGGAAACCGCAGCCAAAAGAATGGTCAATATCTTATTCATTTCTATACCTGTTTATCAGTTTCTGCCTTTTGCCCTCATATCCCGGCTTTCGGTCGTGGAGGCCCACCATACGTCCGTCGTCATATTATTTGTTCCGCCCAGCCATCCGGCCACAGCCTGCGCATACTGTTCGGCGTTATAGAAGTCCTCAGTTGCCGGATAGCGCATCCTGGTCGGGAGCACGCAGTCGTTTTCCGCGGCCTCGCCGTTCGTCCTGAGCAGCGGATAGCCTGTGCGCCTGTAGTCACACCAGGACTCTGTCCCGCACCAGAACGTCGAAACCCATTTCTGCGTCATGATGTGCTCCAGGGCCCTGTTGTTGTCATAACTTCCGTCAAGATGGGAAATGAAACCGGTCAGTTCGGAGGAAGTGGAGTCGAGCGTCTTGTTCCACTCCAGAACGGACGTCCGCACTGCCTCCAGGTAGAGTTCCTTGGTTTTCTGCCCGCTCATCGTAAGCCATCCGCGCGCGGCGGCCTCGGCGAAGCAGAACAGGACCTCGGAGTAGTTCAGAATCGCGTATGACTCGGCATTTTTCAGATCACCCGTGTGCCATGACGACTGGGACTTTCTCGGATAGCGCCCGATGGATGAATTTCCGGACTGCGACACCGCCACATTGAAGAAAAAGGACATGTCCGAACGCGACAGCTGCGTCGGGGCGCCGGCACAGTCGTCCACGCCGAGCGCGACGAGAGTGGGGTTTGCGCTGAAATCCTTCTTGGCGTTGCTGTATTTGTGGAAATAGTAGTAATAGCGCGGATCTTCGAAGTCGTCTCCCATCATCGTCTTCACAAGGGTACGGCACGCAGCCTCCGCATTCCACACGCCGGAAGTCGTCGAATAGAACGGAGTGAACAGGGCGGAATTGGAATAACTGAATCCGACCCTAGCTGCGTCGGCAATCTCTCCGAACACCGGATACTGTCCGTTCCCGGAGAAAGAGTCATATATCTCGGAAATTCTGCTTATCACATTTATTTCACCCAATTCGTCGTTAAGCATGAAGTTTCCGCCCGTCTCTTCAATGATTTTCATCGCGGAACGCACGAGAAGCCTCAGGTACAATGAATTGCCGAATTTCCGCCACTTGCCGACGTCGCCCGAATACATATAGTCGCACTGCTCCGAGAAATCATCCCCGTCGATCAGTCCGTCGGTGACGGCCTTTTCCGCCTCAACGAAACGGCTGTTTGCTGTTTCAAGGGAAATGAACATGTCGCGGTATATATCTTCCTGCGGGTCATACGACGTCCTGTAGCTGAAGCCGTCTCCCTGCTGGCTTATGAGACCGGCATTGAAATACGGCACGTTCCCGTAAGTATCTGTGATTACGGACATAAGCCATGTTCTGAGAATGAGAGCAACGCCTTCCATCGCGGGATTTTCCTCCTCTCGGGCGAGCTTCAGCATATACTGCGCATTGCCATACTCTTCATACAGATTCCACAGCGACGAGGATATGTTCTCCGTGATGTCGTAGTCATAAATCAGCGTTGCTGAAGTCTCGAAACTCATGTTCACCGTGTACTGCATCATCTCCGGAATCAGGTCGTAGCACCGCTGCAGAATCTTGTATTCCGCATTATACAGAATCGGCTGCACGAACGACTCCGAAGGGACATCGTACAAGGCGTATGGATTCCTGCTCATGTCGTCAAATTTGCTGCACGCGGTCAGTGCCGAAAGCACCGATGCGGAAACAGCGAGTATTCTTATGACTGCTTTCATATTGCCGTCCTTAATTAGAATGTGATTTTAATGCTTGCTCCGTACTGCGCCGTCGAAGGCATCTGGAGAAGGTCGAAGCCCGGAGTGAGAGCGTTCCCCCTCATTGTCACGGACTCGGGGTCAAAGCCCGGGAAGCGGCTCCAGCAGTAGAGGTTGTTTCCATAGACTGCCAAGGTGAGCCCGTTTATGACCTTTGTCTTGGCCAGAAGTTTCTTCGGAAACGAATATTCCAGGCGCACGTCCCTGAGCTTGAGGAACGAGGTGCTCACGAAGTTCGCCTCAGTGCACGGGCGGTCGTAGAGAGCCTGGTAGTAGGCCTGGATGCCGGTGGCCGGAATCTTGTCCGTGTAAATCCTGTAGTTGCCGTCTTCGAGAAGCTGAACGCCCTTGGGAACCATTGACCCGTCGCGGCCCTCAAGGGTCGCGGTGCCCTTTCCACGGTAGTTCAGAACCCAGTTGGTAAGTGACCAGACGTGCCCGCCGTACTGCCCGTCAAAGCTTATGCTCGCCTTGAGACCCTTCCAGCTGAACTGCGTGCTGATTCCGCCCTGCCATTTCGGCATGCACTCGCCGATGTAGGAGAGGTCATAGTCGGTTATCGGGCTGCCGTTCTTGTCGAGAACCATCATGCCGGAGACGTCTGTCATCTTTCCGTCCGCCCCGACGGCGTAGGAGCCTTCCGGAGCCCTCTTGTATTTATATCCGTACATCGACGTGAGAGAACTGCCGACATACGCGTACATGTATGCGTATGAAGAATACTGGGCTATGTTCCAGAAATCTATCCCGTCACCGAGCTTAAGGACCTCGTTCCTGTTCATGGACCAGTTGGCATTGAGCCTCCACTGGAAATCCTTGGTCTTCAGAAGAATACCGCTCGCGGAAAGCTCGACGCCCCAGTTGCGGATGGTTCCGGCATTCGTGTAAACGGTGTTAACGCCGGTGGAAGTGGAAACCGGCATCTTTGCGAGAATGTTCCTGGTGTTGCCGTCATAGTACGCGACGTCAAGATTGAGCCTGCTGCGGAACAGCCTGATGTCCGCACCGACTTCCCATGAAGAGACAATCTCCGGCTTCAGGGCGCTGTTCGCCTTGGTCTTCTGCGTCGTCACGCCGCTCGGGAACTTTGTGCTCTGGAAATATTCCTCAATCCTGTAGGGAGCGGTGTCATGCCCGACCTGCGCCCATGAGCCACGGAGTTTCAGGAAATCCACAATGCCGTTCGTCCGCCCGAAGTCCAGCAGCTCGTTAAGCACGACGCTTCCGGAAACCGACGGATAGAAGAACGAGCGGTTCGAAGCCGGAAGGGTGCTGGCCCAGTCGTTCCTGCCCGTAAGGTCGAGAAACAAGGCATTGCGCCACGAAAGGGATACAAGCCCGTAGAGGGAGTTGGTCTGCCGGGACTCGGAATAGCTCTCGTTCTTGACCTCCGACTTCGAGTTCGCCAGCGAATAGACGCCCGGCAGGTAGAGGTTGTCGGCCGTCTGCTGAGTCCTCGAATATTCGCGGTAGAGGATGCTTCCTCCGAGGTTGGCATTAAGTCCGAAATCGTGGTCGAACTTATGGTTATAGGTAAACAGGAACTCGCCTGTATACTGCAATGACGCGATGCGCTGCTCCTGATACCATCCTTCCGGCTTCGCCTGCGTGGAAACGGCCTGCTGCTGGGTGCGGAACTCGCTCACGTGGTCAAGACCGCCCCTGAGCATGAGCTTCAGGCCCTTCCATATGTCGAAGTCCAATTTCACGTTTCCATAGATTCTGTCCCTGTCCTGCGTGTTCACGCATTCGTTCGCGATGAAGTAGGCATTGTTCTTTCCGCCCGTGAGGGACGTGTCCTGCTGCTTGCCTTCCTTCCCGCTGACCCAGTAGTTCCTCGCCCAGTCCATGTCTATGTTAGGGGCGTAGCACCAGAGGCTGTACATGATGGAGGTGGAGCCGTAGCCGGAACCTGTCGGGATGTTATCCATCTGCTTGCGGCGGTAGTTGAGGGTTATCTCCGAGGTGAACCACTTTGTGAACTCGTTCTTTGTCCGGAGGAACAGGTGCTGGTTGTTGCCCGGAGAGTTGGGGATTATTCCCTGCTGCCTCATGTCGCTGAACGAGAGGCGCACCGAGTTACGGCTGTTCAGTTTTCCGGACACGGTAAGACTGTTCTTGAGCGTGTTCCCTGTCTCGAAGAAGTCCTTGAACCAGTCTCCGTTGTTGACAAATGGAGTCTGCTCGCGGATGAAGTCTCCGGCCTCATTCAGGCTGCCGCCTATGCCCTTGGAGACGTTGTAGTACTGGTAGGCCGGAGTGCCGTCCATCTTCGCTCCCCACGAGAGCATTCCGGACTGGCTCGGCTTGCCGAGAGGGTTGAGATCCGGATTGGAAGTGTCGGTCACATAGTAATAATAGGAGGAATCATCCCCCTGACCATATTCGTACTGAAGATCCGGAGTGGAATTGACTGTCTCGAACGAGAGCGCAGCGGAATACTCCACGCTTATCTTCGACTCAAGCTTTTCCGCCGACTTCGTCGTTATGACTATGGCTCCGTTGGATGCGCTGGAGCCGTAGAGGGCAGTGGCCGCAGGACCCTTGAGAACGGTTATCGACTCTATGTCGTCCGGATTGATGTCCCCGGAACCGTCGCCGTAGTCAATCGCGTATGCCGAGCCCTCGCCTCCGGCCTCGGATGCCGTGGAGTTGTTGTACATCGGCACGCCGTCAACCACAAACAGCGCCCCGTTGTTCGCGAAGTCAACGGAAGACTCGCCGCGCAGGGTCACACGGGTGGTGCCGCCACCGGAGCTTGACTGCTCTATCCTCAGGCCCGCGACCTGTCCGTTAAGCCCAGAAAGCCAGTTATTGGCCGTCGTCGCATTCGAGATTGCGTCGGAGTTAATCTTCGACATCGCATAGCCGAGCGACTTTTCGTCACGCTTTATGCCGAGAGCCGTCACGACCACGGAGTTCAGCTGCTCCGCCTCAGGAAGCATCTTCACATCAATGCCGGTCTCCGTTCCCACAGTGATGTTCTGTGTCCTGTAGCCGAGAAAGGAGAACTGCACGACGTCTCCCCTCTTGACTTTCAGGGAATAGCCGCCTTCAGCATCGGTGAGAACACCGTTTGTGGTGTTAAGCACGAACACGCCAACGCCGGACAGAGGCTTTGAATTTTCATCAACGACCTTGCCGCTGACGACAAATTCTTCCAGAAGGCTGTCTGCGGTCTGTCCTGTGGCTGCGGTGGTTTCGGCTTTCTTGATGGCTATGCTGTCCGCAATCAGCTCGTACGTGCACCCCGTCCCCTTAAGGACGATGTCCAGCACTGCGCTAATTTTCACGTTCTTCACGTCAACCGTCACCGGAGGAATACCCTCAATCACGGCATTGCCGTAAAAGAACTGGCAGTCCCCCTTCCTCTCCATTTCGGCAAGGAATACGTCAATGGGCATATCCTTCGCCTTTATTGTCACTTTCCTGTCAAGCACAGACGGGTTGTCCTGTGCCCGCGCGACGACTCCCGACAGCGCGGAAAAGACCGCGATGAAAATCAGGATGGTCAGCTTCAGCTTATTGTTCATTGTCCTGTTTATTTGTTTCTGGATATATAAAACTCGCCCTCATACTCCGTCACCGAAATAGGAACCGGAGAAGTCACCTCCAGCAGGCGGAAGACGTCACCGATGTTCCTGCCTGAATTTTTCCCGGTGTATTTGATGTTGCATATTTCGCCCTGCACATGGATTCTGACGCCGTACCTCCGGGAAAGGCAGTTCACGACCTGACGGAGAGGAGTGTCCTCGAATATCATGATGTCCGAATTTATCCAGTTCGTGGAATTCTGCACCGAAACCTTCTGTTTCGATATGCTCGACTGAATCTCATCGACCCGGAGTTCCTCACCCGGTTCAAGCTTTATGATGTCGGAATTTATCCTCGCTTCGAGAGAACCCTCGTGGAGCGTGGTCACGGAATAGGAGTCTTCGGAATATGCGTTTATGTTGAACGACGTTCCGCGGACGATGTACGACTCCCGTCCGCAGCGTATGATGAAGAGCCGTGTCGAGTCCTTCGCCACGTCAAAGAATGCCTCGCCGTTCAGTGTCACCTCGCGCGCACATTCGTTGAACGAGTCTGAAAGCGTCAGGGACGAGCTCTCGTTCAGAACAATCCTTGTCCCGTCCGGAAGCGTGACGCGCCGCTTCTCATTCCGACCGGTGGCATAGCACATCCTCCCGCTGTCCGTCCGCCCGGCAGTCACCTCAGCCTCCGGCGCACGGCTAAGCGTGTCCCCTTCAGCCGCGGACACCTCGGCCACGACAGGAGACGGTCCTGCGCCGCTTACGGAAAGTCTCCATGCGGCGATGCCGACGACAAGCGCCGCGCATGAGGCGGCCGCAACGGCAAACAGGTAGAGCCTCCTGGCAGGTCGTTTCTTGGCGAACTTGTCCCGGTTGCCGGCCTGAACCCTGTTCCAGAACCTGTCGATGTCCTTCGAGACATCTGTCTGGGCGCTCAGAGCCTCCACCTCCCGGCGGTAGGCCTCGGCATTTTCCTTCGAGGCAGAAACCCAGGCGGCCAGTCCGGCCGCCTCCGCATCGGACAGTTCCCCTGTCATGAACTTGAGTATCAGCAGTCTGATGTGTGTGTCAGTTATCATTATCGTATTATTAGTTCCGGCATTGTCACCTTTTCCGGGTCGTAAATGTTACTTTCTTCTTCCTGAACGCCATCCGGGCCATGCCCTAAAATGCCGTCAGCCCACCACGTCGTCGTGTCTAATGTCACTTCTGTGTGAGAAATGGTCACAGACCCCTTTTCGTTATTGCAGGACGCGATTGTTATCGCCTTTTCGGTGCACCCGATGATGCCGCCGAGATAGACCTGAGCAGCCAAATTCGGAGTGTGGGTGTTTTCAAGCGACACTGCACCTTCATTGACCAGGCCACTTACAGACGAAGCCACATAGCCGAAGACTCCACCAACATAGACGGCCTTGGTGTCTGGCCAATTCTGCCCGGACAGAACCGTGTTACTGCGCCAGTATTCGCCACATTCGAGCCGAATGTTGCAGCATCTTTTGTCGACTCACCTATGCATCCGCCGACTTTCATTACTGCGGAACCATTATTCTGAATCTTTTCCAAACTTACGTTTCCGTGATTATATATATTCTCAAGCGCGGAAGTTCCTGAATGGGAACCGATTATCCCGCCTAACTGCACATACCGTCCTGCTCCCGCGACAACAACCTCACCATAATTATCGCATCCGGAAACCGAGCCGCCATTAGCGCCGGCAATACCACCGACGTTACGTCCCTTGCAATAAGTCTTGGCAACCACTTTTCCATAATTATCGCATCCGATAATTTTAGCATTACTTTGACCTGCAATGCCACCGCAATACTCTTTATTCGTTTTGTCGTCTCTGTCTGACACTATTGCACATTTAGAAATACAGTCGCTGATTTCGGCGTTTCCTCCGTTTGCCAAGCCTACAATTCCACCGATGTTTGTTTCCGGGCTCAAACCTTTTTTGGTCATAACAGTCAACGTTCCATTATTGAGGCATCCGACAATCTTTCCGTCGCAGCTCGGCATTCGTGCGGCAATGCCTCCGACACAGAGTGTAACTTTCACGTCCTTCTCATCTTTCTTACCCTTCACATCTTTCACCGAGTATGCGACATTCACCGTATACGCAACATTTGTCGTACAACGCTGAACAAGTCCTCTATTATAATCAACCAAAACCCCTCCGAACCAGTCATACAGCACATTACCATCTTTATCTGTGCTCTTTGACAAATCAGCGTCTTTCACTGTCACACTCGCCGTTCCCTCAATAGTCAAATCCTTGACTATGCCATAATCATGGATACCACCGAACAGAGCCTTGCCGGAATTGAAGTTACTGATGGTCTTTGAGTTGCCGTTGAAGCAACCCTTGAATTTATTCTTACCCGTATCTCCAATGGAAACAAAGGCCGAATTTTCATCGTCTGTGAACGCGATGTCGTTCATGAGAGTGGCAACAAGGGAGTTTTCAGAGCCGGCATAGACGCCGCTGTTGTAATCCTTCGCAAACTGGATAAGCTCCGCTGCAGTCGTGATTTCCACTCCGGTCTCAGTTCCGGTCTGTTCAAAACTCAGCTCCGGCATCTCATGCACGGTGCCCCTCTTCAGCGTCTTCGCCGAAGAAGACTGGGTCATGACGCGGCCCTGCTTGTCCTGAATCTTGACAGTGAAGCCCCGAGGATATTCCCCGGCCGGCACGACGATGTAGGCCACCACCTGCGCGTCAGCAGCAATGTTCCAGTCGACGTCATAGCGAATCTTCTTGTCCGCGTCGGCCACAGTCGTTGACGGAGTGAGGGTGCCGGTCTCGTAATCAATGGCAAAGTTCCCGCAAATCTGCTCTCCGCCATTTCCGGAGAACTCGATGAAGGAGAATTTTTCGGCATCCACGGCAGGCTTGTTGACGGTAAGCTTCACCACCGAGCACAGATGACCGAAACTGAGGTTTGTACCCTCGGAGGCGTAGGCGCACATCGGAGCGGCAGTCTCGGCGAAGCTGCCGGCCTTGTAGGTCTGAACGGCCGGGAGAGTCACCATGGCGGCATCCTTGTAGATGGATGAAGGGAAAACTGCTGAATACGGAGCCGTGAGAGACTCGCCGAACGAGAACGTCGCGGTCTTGCCCTCTTCCGAGATTTCGGCCGCATTTGAGGTCTTGCCGTTCACCGTAATCTTGTCTCCCTCGATCCACTTCACTGTCTTGTCATTTTCAAGAACAGTCTTAGTCTGAACCGACTGCCGCACCGGAGCCTCGGACGCAAATCCCGCCGTCAGGACCGTTCCCTCCGTGGTTTCCGGTGCATTTTCAATCTCATTACTGCAGGCTGCTGCAAACATTGCGGTCAGCGCCATGGCTGACATGAACATATTCCTTTTCATTTTAGTTCTCAGGTTAAGTTTGATTACCATGCTTCCTCCACGATTTTGTCGTAGTCGCTGATTGTGGAAGACTCATACAATTTCGTACTCGTCGCGAACCCGCCTTCCGGGTACACATAAACCTCCGTCACCGACGGGGATTCGTAAATTTTTCTGTTACAGTTCATGCTATTATTGATTAGTTTGTTAATATTTCATCATGTCGTAAAATATGACCTTCACCATAAAGACAACGAAATTCAAAAAGCGGAACCTGAATCTTGAATAATTTTTTGCTATTTTTGCATTTACGGGCACGGGCGAAGCCGCCGGATGCCCTTAGAAAATGTCTTGACATGAACATTCACGAAACGGAAGAAAGATTAGAGGCCAAGGGCATAAAGCCTACGGCAAACAGGATACTTGTGCTGAAGGCGCTCGATGAGGCGGGACGGCCGGCGAGTCTCGCCGACCTTGAGGCGCAGATTGAGTCAATGGACAAGTCCAGCGTGTTCAGGACGCTGACCCTGTTCCTTGAGAAGGACATTGTCCATTCGTTCGAGGACGGGCGCGGGGTCATAAACTATGAACTGTGCACCGAAGAAGGTCACTGCGACCACAGCGACGCGCACATCCATTTCTACTGCGAGCGCTGCCACCGTTCCTACTGCATGGAGCACATAAATCTCGACCGTGTGCCGGTGCCGGAAGGATTCGAGCCGCACGCCTATTCCTTCGTCATCAAGGGCATCTGCCCGCACTGCCGCTAATCCCAAAGTTTGCGGATTTTGACATTTTACCACAGAAAACTTTGATATTCCAAGAATTACGAAATATAGTTGCGGAATGATTCTTTTCTGTGACGGAGGAAAAAGCGACAAAGACGACTGCCGGGGTCGTCTTTTATTCAAAAATCGCAACAATCAGTTGCGTAACCGCAAGAAACTGTTGCTGTTTTCGCATCGGTTTTATTCGTTGCTTTGCAGTATGTAAATTTTAACTGCAATGACGAAGAAAACAGAAAGAAAAGAGGCTCGAATCTCAAGGTTCGCAAGCCTGCTGTCGGACGCCGGATTCAAGGCCGTGCTGGCGTCGCCGAGAAACAAGAACATCCTGATGCAGCTGCTGAACCTCGTCCTCCCAGAGGACAGGCAGATTGCCGAAATCGAGAGCTACAGTGACAGGGAGGTCAACGGATTCACCCCGTTCGGCAAGTATTCCCGCGTCGACATCAGGTGCAGGGACATCAAGGGACGGACGTTCATCGTGGAGATGCAGCGCGAGATGCACGAATGCTTCTTCCAACGGTGCATGTGGTACGGCTCGAACGCATACGGAAGTGACCTGCCGTCCGGAGCCGGATACGAGGACCTGAGCCCGGTCTATGTCATCGCGTTCCTCGAACAGGCGCTGCCGCACTCGGACGAGGCGCTGTGGGACTCCGAAAGATGCGTGTCATACTACCAGATGACGGAAAAAAGAACCGGGGAGTTTGCTCCTGACACAATTATTTGTATTTTTGTGGAACTGGGGAGATTCCTCAAGGGCGAGGAGGAACTCGACGGAAGGCTTGACAGGGCATGCTACGTGTTCAAGAACTCGGAGAAGTGGGAGGGCAACGTCCCGCAGAAGATTCTCGACGACGAGTTCACGAAGGAACTGAGCCGGGCCTGCGAGGTGGAGAACTTCCCGCCGGAAACGAAACTTCAATACATCAGGGACATGTTCACGGAAATGGACTACAAGGCCGAGATGAAGGCCAACTACAAGAACGGGTTCGCCGACGGCGAAGCTAAAGGCGAAGCAAGAGGTGAAGCAAGAGGTGAAGCAAGAGGTGAAGCAAGAGGGCGATGTGAGGGAGAGCGTATGAAAGCGATTGACAGCGCGACTAAACTTCTCGCGGCAGGAATTCCTGTCGAAACCATTGCCTCCTGCGTAGGACTCAGCGTCAAGGAAGTCGAGGGATTGAAATGAGGCTCCGAGCCGCATCTGACCGATGTGGATATTTTGTCGTGAAGCTTCTGATATAAACGCAGCGACGGCGGCCGGGGTTCCGGTCGCCGTCGTCTTATAGAATCAGTAGATATTATTTCTTAGTAAACTGGCTGTTTTCATAGACACCCACCTGAGGATTGCCCTTGTAACTTGTCGGCAGGCAGACAAGGTCTCCGGTTCCCGACATATCCAACTTGTTCTTCACCTGAGCATATACAGCGATTTCAGAATCACCTTGACTTATCTTTCCATTCCTGATGCTCGGTGTGATGGCCGTCGTAAACGTGACATTCTCAAGCTTCACATAGCAATGCTGCCATCTTGAATAGTTAGCAAGAAGATCTTTGATTGTCAGCACCGTCGGAGAAACACCGCCTTCAATGTCTTCAACAGTAGCCTGTGAAAGATCAATGTCAACAATCTCGACAAAGCCATTATATAAATAAGCCTTTCCGGTAACCACGCCGTTAATCTTTTTGCCGGCCTCCAGCTTCTTATCCCAATTAAAGTAAATCGTCCCCCCCGTCTCATCTTCGATGAATGCGCTGGCTCCATTTGCATAAGAAATCACGGCATCCTTAAGATTGACCTTGAAATTTGGTTCCGCCGGTTCTTCCTCCGTTGTGATTGATGCATTGAGTTCTGCGATTGATGACGGTACTCGTGAACCTGCCTGTACTATCTCAGCAGTGTCTTCAGACGATTCATCTGCGCTGTAAGAGGAAAAATTCAATGTGAAGTTACGCTTGTTCTCGCCCCTATTCGGGAGAATGGAGTACTTGACAAGAGCTGTGTCTGCCGGATTGCTTATAAGTTTGTCAGGCACACCTTTCTTGAAAGACATTCCGACGTAAGAGACCCAATCAGACTCAGGCTCGTCAAAGAAAACGCCATTGCCCTTGTAAGCCACCTTAACCTCAATCTCGCCTCCTTTTTCGTCAACATTAACGGTCTTGTCAATCACTACGACAAGTGCCTTCTTGAGTTTTGAGATTTCTGCGTCTTCAAAGTTTTTATAAGATGACCAGGTGCCGCTGAACTCAACATAGTCTCCCACCTCAACATTCGGGAACGCTGCCTTGGACTCGTCCGTGGAGCTATAAACCTGGGCATTTTTCGTTGACGTCCCGTCGTTGATGTAGAAACCGCCTTTGGAAGTGCTTCCGAGCTGAACGACTTTACCCGCCATCTTGTAGCTGGCACCGACTGTCGCCTTGCCGTCCTCAATATCCTTGCAGGTGAACGACACTGGATCAAGCGAGCCCTGACGCACCTTCAGGAATTGCATATTGGTGCCGACCTTGATGGAAAGCGACAACTCCCGTCCTGTTTCTGTTGCCTCGGCAGAGAATGTAACCTTCGTCTGCCCGGATGTCCCGCTCATCTTGTCAACAGAGAGCCATGATGGAGTCCTGACTTCCTGGCCGTCTTTCTCTGAGACAACTTCAGGCCATGTCTTGTCGATTGTCTGGAATGCCCAGTCTTCAGTCGCTGTGATTGTGAGGTCAACGGAACCGCCCTCAGCCTTTATTGACAAGAACGTGTCACTAAGCTCGATGTTATCCAAAGAGCCGACAGACTCTTCCTTTGCGCATCCGGAAAGAAGAACGAGTGATGCAGCAAAAGCGGAAAATAAATATCTGAATTTCATAATAATATCCACAATGAATTAATTAAACATATACTTGATTCCCACTGATGCGTACCAGCACTGTCCGATGCTCGTGTACGGAGTGAAAGTCTGAACGCTTCCGTTCACTTTCTTCGGCGTTGAGAATACCGGGTAGCCATCAGCGTCGGTAGAATCATACTTGAGGATACGTCCGTCATTCAAGTCCGGATTGAGTTGCTTGATGACACCGAATCTTGAACTGAAGATGTTCGCAAGGTTCTTGATGTCGAAACTGAGCTGGAGCGTATTCATTGACTTGCCTACCTTAACCTTGAAGTCGTGCTTGTAGCTGAAGTCGAAGCGATGCACCCAAGGAGAGTAGAGACTGTATGCCTCCGCATATTCTCCCTGATGCTTCTTGAGATATTTGTTATTGTGAACGTAATCCATAAAGCGGTCACGGTCACTCTCTGAAACGAAACGGAACTCGTTGTTGGCTACCTGCTCATCTGTAGGGATGTAAAGCGCATCGTACTTATATCCGTCACCGTTCATGTCGTTAGAAAGCATATAAGAGTAATTATAGCCGCCGCGGAAGGCTTCATAGATGAGGCTGAAATGGTTGCCGCACTTGTCATGATATGTTCCGGAAGCAACAACACGATCTGGAGTTACATACTGCGAGTTGTGGAGCTTGATGTTGTTCGGTCCCTCAACAGTAGGAACATAAGTGAATGCGGACTCAGCGTTTGAGCCAGGGAGACCGGTGAGTTCCTTTGAGGCCGTGTGAGTGTAGGCCGCCATGAAGCTGAGTTCCTCAATCGGACGGATGTTGAGAGTTACATTAGCGGAGTAACCATATCCCTTGTTCGTATTTTCGAGGACAAAAGCCTTTGTCGTTGTCCTGAAGTCTGAAGGATAAATAGGGCGGTTATCCGCACCATGCCACCTTGCGAATCCGTCAACCTGCCTCATGGACCAGTCGGATATTGTCACACCGTTGATTGTCTTGTTGAAAATACCTTCAGCAGAGATGGAGAACGGGAATGAGGTAGGGAAGTTATAGTCGAGGGCGAGAGAGGTCTTCCATACCTGAGGCATCTTGAATTTAGGATCCACTGCGGATATCGATGATGGAATCGTACCGTCGCCGGCAGTTGTAGGGTAGCCCATTGCAACAAGTGCGTCATAAAGCGCCTCAGTTGTTGCCTTTCCGTCTTTCGTCTTGAGACCGCCGGCAAACTGGTTCATATCGATGTACCCCTTCTCCGTTGCCAGACCAGTGTATCCGTTGATCTTGCTGGTCTTGGTGCTGCCGTTAATCTGCGCGGCATACTGAACCATGCCGGAGTTGGTAGGCATATTAGTGAAGAACACGAGCGGAAGGCGTCCGGAGAAAAGACCCGTACCACCACGGAGGGTGAGGCTCTTGTCCCTGAGTATGTCCCAATTGAATCCAACGCGAGGTGATACCGTCACGCTTGCTGAAGGCCACTTGCCGGTGTCAATATGCTGTTCAGTGTAACCATACGACTTAGGATAATAAGAGAGAGCCTTTATCTTGTTGTTCGTCTTGAGGTCTCCATTGTCAAAGAAAAGCCCGTCAAGACGAAGGCCATAAGTGAGCTTGAAGTTATCGAGTGCGCTCCACTCATCCTGAGCATAGAGACCTACCTTGTGGAACTGGACGCGTGCGGCAGGATTCTTTTCTCCGTCATAGCCGTAAGTGAGACAGACAACCTCCGGAGCCGCGCCGGTCATGAAATCATTGAGACTCCGATAGCGATAATAACCAGTACCGTTTCTCATGTAAGCGTTGTCAGCCATCTGATACTCATAGTTCAGACCACCTGTAATCTTGTGGTTGCCTACATAGTAAACGAGGTCATCCTTAATGTTCGCAATTGTGTTGTGAACGGCGTTGTTCCATGTGAAGAGTTCGTAGCCGAGAGATATGTACGGAGTGTTGGTGCCTGTGCCGTCCATGATGTCGATGAACGGGAACTCGTCTGAATTTGTTCCGCGAACATCGTCAAGCTTGGAGAATGTCGCAAGGAACTGGTTAGAAAGATTATCGGTAATCTTGCTGTTCAGGTCAAGGGAAACAGAATGCACCAAGTTGTTCTGGGAATACATGGAGTTCGCATAAGACATGCCATAGAGGGATGTGCGGGCAAATGCCGAACGTGTGCCGCCGTCCATAGATGAGGCGTTGGGACCTGACCATGAAGTGTTGTTCGTGTAGTTGTAACGCACAGCGAGACGGTTCTTGTCATTGATGTTCCAGTCGAGTCTCGCAAGAATCTTGAGATTGCTCTCATCTGCCGGAAAATCCGTGTAAGAACCCGTATCATAACCATACTTGTCCTTTACAAACTCCGAAAGCCTCTTCATGTCGTCCGCCTTAGCGTATGAAAGATACTTGTCAGAATTGCCGACGCCGTCTTCCGACGCCCTCCAGCGAACTGCCACGGTAGGAGTCTTTGTATACTCGGCATTTACGAAGAAGAAGAGCTTGTTCTTGATAATCGGACCGCCGAGTGTCATTCCATAAGTGGTGCTGCGGTCCCTCTCACGAGCTCCGGCTATTTCAACGCCGCTCACTGTGTTACCGCGCATGTTCTCATTGCGGTGATAGACGTATGCGGAACCCTTGAAGGTGTTTGTACCGGACTTGGTAATTGCATTCACTCCGCCGCCGATGAAGTTGGTCTGGCGCACGTCGTATGGAGAAATCACGACCTGAAGTTCCTCAATCGCATCGATTGAAATCGGAGAACCGCCGCCCGGGAGCTTGTCACTGAGCCCGAAGTTGTTGTTGAAATTCGCGCCGTCTACGGTGAAGTTTGCGGTACGCCCGTCAGTTCCGGCGAAGCTCATTCCGTTTCCGCCGTAAGGAGAAAGCCTCGTGACGTCTGAAATGCTTCTGCTGATGGTAGGGAGCGACTCAATCTGCTTGCCGGAGATGTTGGTTGCGGCGCCGTTCTTCTCAGCGGAGAACTTTGATGACGGAGCGGCAATCACGATGGCCTCACCGAGCTGAAGCTTGTCTTCCTTGAGGTCGATGTTGAGGCTGAATGCCTCAGCAAGCTGGAGGGTGATGTCAGTGTAGGTGAGTGTCTGGTAACCAAGGCAGGACGCCTCCACTGAGTAAGGACCGCCGGCACGCATACCGTTGATGACGTAACGGCCCTGATTGTTTGTAACGGCATTGTACTGAGTACCTGATTCAGTGTGCGTTGCAATCACAACGGCGCCGATTACGGCATTTCCGTTCTCATCTGCAACACGACCGTTAAGACTTGATGTAGTGACCTGCGCGAAAGAGGTCACACCCAAAAGAACCGCTGCCAAGGCAGTCAGAAAACATTTGATTGTTTGTCTCATAAGGGTTGAATTAATGAAAAATGTTTTTGGTTTTATCGCGCAAATGTATGTCAGAATTGCGACTTTAAGAAATTATACCGCAATATTTTGAAAAATTATCGGTTTTTACGATTTTTTCTTTGAGATATTAATTTTTTGCGTACCTTTGCACTCCCATTCGGAAACGTGATGGGGAACGAAATATGTGGAGAGATTTGTCTGCTTGCAACCACTCGAAAAAATGCTAAAATGTGATGAAGGTCACAG